>Ga0160467_100816_pt1 | contig 20685 bp, 24 predicted proteins | sample HID1972I_E11MG_FD_108221 | JGI IMG/M metagenome (GOLD analysis project Ga0160467, IMG submission 108221) | Enriched pill bug-associated microbial communities from UW Madison campus, WI, USA - HID1972I_E11 MG | ecosystem: Host-associated > Arthropoda: Insects > Digestive system > Unclassified ... | reverse complement strand
ACCGACTCCTTTTTTGATTGTAGCTCTGTTTTGGTTTTGAATTTGATGTTCTTATTTAATTCATTTCCAAATTTAACCTACGTCATGCAAAAGAGGATGTCGGTTTCGTTCATTATAACTATGCGGCCAATTCGAGGTAAAAAACATAGAATTTGCACCAATAACGCCTGTGAGTTCCGTTAGAATTTATGGAAGGCTGTTTTTGATTAATTAACGTCGCTCAGTTCCATTAGAACTTCAACTTGTTCCTGCTCGACGTAAATGATCGTTTTGCATTTAAAATTCAAGTCCCGAACGCTTTACATTGGTAAAGCATTCGGGACTTTTCTGTTGGAGTTAGGTTTCGTCCCGGCCTCTTTCTATCGCTAAGATGCGTGATATGAACGTATTTGTTTTTAGCGATTTTCACTGGACCATAACTTCAATTGTTCCAATGTTTCAGTTTGAAAAACGATTTCGTTTCGATCAAAGACCAAAATCACTGGTAGTTTATCCAATCCAAGTTCATCTTTATAATCAACTGCTAATCCTTCGATGTAAGGGACCCATGAAATTCCCCCCGAGAATGATTCTGGAACGTGTTTTTCGAAATCCATTTCATCGTATGGTGGTCTTGTTCCCTCTTCATAAAGCACAACTGTATGAAAATTATCACTACCAGCTAAAAAACGGTTTAACTTCTCTTCTTTTGACATCGTTAATTGTATAATTTTCCCTGCAAAAGTTGCCGTTTCATCACCTGTGCTTGTCATTTCTGGTACTAGCAGCACAGCTAATTTTTCACCTATCTTGAAATCCTCTGGATGGACGACCGAACCTTTCTCATCAAGGAAAGTGGTGTTCTCACTATATGCTATTTCTTGCGCATGCATCACATCATTAACTTCTGTTTTCCCACGATTCACCCAATTTGAGATATTTAAGTTAACAACCCTAGTTTCAGTATCAATGTGCAGTACATAGCCATTCATTGTTTCTTCAGTAATATCTGTTGCTTCTGTTCGGTTATCTAGGAGGTTTTTATTATCGGCATCCTTTTCAATAGTTGTACAACCAGAAAGTAATAATATCGTCAATGAAACTCCTAAAATATATTTTTTTATCACGTTTTTCCACCTTTCTGGGTTAGAAGTGATTAACATATATTTTGTTAGCATACTTCTTGTTATTTAGAAAACGGGATTAAGCGTACTAATGTTGCAAACAGTTGTTTCCAATGTCATTGCATCGCTACATTGATCTTACAACCGATATAGTAAAGTAGATTTATCTCGCACCTATAAAAAAACAGGATGGGAAAATGTTTCCCATCCTGTTTTAATACGAAAGGTTTTGGCCTCGCTTGCTGTTGTATAGTTCATTAAACCTAATGATTGCAACAATAACTAGCCTTTTAATGCTGCTACGAATTGTTTAATATTACGAAGTCCTTCTTCTTTTGTTGCTGGATCTTGCAATAGCGGCACGTTGTTTTCGATCGTACGAACGATCGCGCTTCCTACGATAACTCCATCGCATTTTTGTTCAAATCTAGCCACTTGCTCACGGGATGATATACCAAAGCCAATGGCGATTGGCACATCGCTCGCTTGTTTTACTAAAGAAAGAAACTCATCGATCTCCGCATGAAAATCAGAACGTTCACCTGTTACTCCAAGTGAGGATACGCAGTATACGAAGCCCTTCGCTTGCTTCGTAATGCGCATTACACGCTCGTTCGATGTCGGAGCAACGAGTGGGATAAGATGCACATTCTGCTGCTCAGCAAGGCTGCGCAGCTCCTGATCCTCTTCAATCGGCAGATCAGGAACTATTAAACCGCTAATTTGATTATTAACGACCAACTCAAAGAACGCATCTAAGCCAAACTGATAGATCGGATTGTAATACGTAAACAATACTAACGGAATCGTTACACCAGCCGCACGCAGTTTACCTCCGAGGTTGATACAGTCAGTAAGTGTTACTGAATGCTTTAATGCACGCTCAGATGCACGCTGAATAACCGGTCCGTCTGCAAGTGGATCCGAATACGGCACGCCAAGCTCAACCATATCCGCACCAGCAGCTTCTAATGTTTTCACGATATCTACCGTAATATCCAACGTTGGATCTCCACATGAAATAAATGGAATTAACGCGTTTTTTTGTTGTGCTTTAAGCTCGGCAAATTTCTGATCGATTAAGTTCATTATTTGTCACCTCCAAGGTAACCCATAATCGCTTCAACATCCTTGTCACCTCGTCCAGACAAGCTAACAACAACGACTTGATCCTTATTAAGTGTTGGAGCTAGCTTGATCGTTTGGGCAATCGCATGAGCTGATTCCAATGCAGGGATGATACCTTCTGTACGTGACAGTTCTTGCAGCGCATCAAGCGCTTCTTGGTCTGTAATCGGAACGTATTGTGCCCGACCCGCATCCTTTAGATAGGAATGCTCTGGACCAATGCCCGGGTAGTCAAGACCGGCAGAGATGGAATGTGCTGGCAGCACTTGACCGTGATCATCCTGCAATACGTAGCTCATAGAACCTTGGAATACACCGTGACGCCCTTTCGTCATCGTAGCTGCATGCTCATCTGTATCGACACCTCGGCCTGCAGCTTCGACACCTAGCAGCTTGACTCCTTCATCTTCTATGAAGGGATAGAACATTCCAATTGCGTTGCTGCCGCCACCTACTGCCGCTACAACATAATCAGGTAGCTTTCCTTCATATTTTATGATTTGCTCACGAGACTCATCACCAATAATACGTTGGAAGTCACGAACCATCATTGGATAAGGATGAGGACCCGTTGCGGAGCCTAATATATAGTACGTATCATTTACGTTGCTAACCCAATAACGAAGCGTCTCATTGCAAGCATCCTTTAACGTCCGAGTTCCACTTGTTACAGGTACAACTTCAGAGCCTAGCAAGTTCATACGGAATACATTGAGCTGTTGACGCTTCATGTCCTCTTCGCCCATAAATACCTTGCATTCAAGTCCTAGCAGCGCAGCAATCGTCGCAGAAGCAACACCGTGCTGACCTGCACCCGTCTCTGCGATAACCTTTGTTTTACCCATACGTTTTGCTAGTACCCCTTGACCAATGGTGTTATTAATTTTATGAGCACCAGTATGATTAAGATCCTCGCGTTTTAAGTATATTTTAGCTCCGCCAAGCTTCTCGCTTAAGTTTTTTGCATAGTACAATGAAGTTGGTCTGCCAGAATAACGATACAACAAGTCCAGAACCTCTGCTTTGAACTCAGGGTCCTTGCTGTAATGTACATACGCTTCTTCCAGTTCAAGCAAAGCATTCATTAATGTTTCCGGTACGTATCTTCCACCGAATGGCCCGAAACGACCGTTGGAATCTGGGTATTGTGTCATGCCTCTATCACCTTTCTAACAAACTCATTTATTTTAACGATATCTTTTATTCCGTCCGTTTCTACACCACTTGATACATCAATGCCATCTACAATGTAATTGTTCAGCAGCTCAGTTACATTACCAGTATGCAGCCCACCTGCGATAATTAATGGCTTATTAAAATGCGCCGCAGCTTGCTGATAAGCATTAATAGCTTCCCAGTTGAACGTCTTACCTGTGCCTCCACCTGGAGCATCGATCAGTATACGTTCTACATACGGCATAAATGGCTCAAGTTCATTAATAAGCTGTGACACTTCGACCGTCTGACTGTCAGCTTTAATCGAGATGACTTTCCACAGTGCGGTATCTTTTAGCTCACGATGTAAGTCAGCGTAATATTTAAGTGGCTCCTGACCATGAAGCTGAACAATATCTAGCGGCACACGCTGCAGCAAGGCAAGCATCTCATCGAATGGTAAATTAACGAAGACACCCGCAGCTTTCGGAGGTTTACCATCTCTACAAACAAGCTGCTTAATCGAAGATACGAGCAGTACACCTTCCTCGATTGAGACCTTCCTTTTGCTAGGTGCAAAAACCAATCCGATCTCTGTAAGATCGAGTCCATTCATTGCTGCAATCGTATGCGTATCTCGCAGCCCGCAAATTTTAATATGCGGTGCTTTTTTGTCGTAGCTCATTGCTCCACCTTGCCCATTAATGCTTCAATCGCTTCACCTACGTCACCCTGACGCATAAAGTGCTCTCCGATTAATAGGCCTTCGGCTCCAACAGAACTTACATATTCATAATCTGCATCGCTTAAAATGCCGCTTTCACTTATTTTAAGCACATGAGATGGCATTTTTTTAATAAGTTTAGCTGTAGTCTCAAGCTTCGTCTCAAACGTATGAAGATTGCGATTGTTAATGCCGATCAGTGTCGCTTTATTCATCTGAAGCACACGATCAAGCTCTTCCTCATCATGCACCTCAATTAAAACGTCCATCCCTAATTGCTTAGCTAGATCATAAAACTCACTAAGCTGCTGATCCGTTAATATTGCAACAATAAGGAGAATGCAATCTGCACCAATTAAGCGAGCTTCGTAAATTTGCAAAGCGTCGATTATAAAATCTTTGCGCAATAAAGGCAAGTTAACTGAACTATGAATATCGCTTAAATATTGATTATTCCCTTGGAAGTAATTAACATCCGTAAGTACAGAGATGCAATCTGCCCCCGCTGCCTCATAGCTCTTCGCTAATGCTACAGGATGAAAATCTTCTCTTATCAATCCTTTGGACGGTGATGCTTTTTTTACTTCAGCAATTAATGCAAGCGCTCTGTTGCGATTTCCTTCGCGTAAAGCTTGCTCAAAGCCGCGACAAGGCGGTAGTTCAGCTATTTTCTTTTCTGCCTCAGCAATAGAAAAATGCGTAGCTAATTGTTCAACTTCTTGTTTTTTCGTTTCTACGATTCGATTAAGAAACATGCGTCAATTCACCTGTCTTCTCGATTAATTGAGTTAATTTCTGCGCTGCTTTTCCACTGTCAATAATGTCTGCAGCGAATGCAACACCTTCACGATGACTTTGCGCCAAGCCTCCTAGATAAATGCAAGCTCCCGCATTAGCCAACACTATCTCACGATACCCGTCTTTTCGTTTACCGTCAAATAGTTCACGAATAATTTGTGCATTATATACCGGTTCACCGCCAAGTAGCTCCTCTAGCGGATACCGCTTCAAGCCCAGCTCCTCAGGTGTTATATAATAAGTAGATACACGTCCGTCCTTAAGCTCAGAAACCTTCGTTGCCGCTGAGATGCTAATTTCATCTAGACCATCATCACTGCTTACTACAAGTGCTCTTTCAATGCCCAGTTCATGAAGTACTTCTGCGATCACTTCGGTTTTACTTGCATCATATAAGCCGAGTAATTGACGATCAGCATTGGCTGGGTTCGTTAATGGACCAAGCATATTGAAAATCGTACGAGTTCCAATCTCTTTTCTCGGTGCTGCTGCATACTTAAGAGATGGATGATAGAGCTGAGCAAACATAAAGCAAATACCGACCTCGTCAAGACAATTCTTCGCTTGCTGTGGCGTAATGTTAATATTTACGCCTAGTGCTTCAAGAACATCTGCGCTTCCTGACTTTCCAGACATCGCACGGTTTCCATGCTTTGCTACTTGTATGCCTGCTGCTGAAGCGATAAGTGAGGAAGCCGTCGATATATTGAATTTGCTAATGCCGGAGCCGCCAGTACCGCACGTATCTAGAAGCCCAGAGGTGCTGCTATCGACATGGTTGGAAAAACTTCGCATCACTTCAGCAAGACCAGTAATTTCATCCTTCGTTTCACCCTTCATACGAAGCGCAATGGCTGCTGCTCCAATCTGAGCCCCGGTTGCTTCACCACTCATAATGTGTCGCATCACATCACGTGCCTCATTACGCGTAAGATTTCCCCCACTTACTAGCTTTTGAATTGCTGCCTGCATAGTTAGCTGCTCATTCATCTCGATCTCTCCCTACTTTAAGATTTCATAATCCGAATTGACCGCTGTCTGATTCGCATGCTGCAAAGGCTGGAACATTTTCTCCGCTGCACGAATTGCTTTAAGCATCGCCTTCGCCTTATTCACCGTCTCCATATATTCGCTTTCTGGGTTGGAATCCCATACAATCCCTGCACCGCTCTGTACATAAGCACGATTGTTTTTGAATATTATCGTGCGAATTGTAATGCATGCATCCATTGATCCTGCAAAGCCTAAGTAGCCGATCGCTCCCGCATAAGCTCCGCGTGCTTCATTTTCCAGCTCAGCGATAATTTCCATTGCTCTCAGCTTAGGTGCACCTGATACTGTGCCAGCAGGCAAACAGGAAATAAATGCATCAAAGAAGTCTTTATCTTCACGTAGCTCACCAGATACGTTGGATACGATGTGCATAACGTGAGAATAACGTTCAATCTCCATAAATGAATCGCAACGAACGGTGCCAAACTTCGATACCCTTCCGATATCATTGCGACCAAGATCAACTAGCATAAGATGCTCTGCTTTTTCCTTCTCATCAGCAAGCAGTTCCTGCTCAAGACGCTTATCTTCCTCTAATGTCGCTCCGCGTGGTCGCGTACCTGCAATCGGACGAGTTTCTACTTTGCCGTTACTCACCTTTACGAGTGCTTCCGGCGATGTACCGACGATAACTTGCTCACCCATTTTCAAATAATACATATAAGGAGAAGGGTTCATAACACGCAGCACTCGATACACATGAAGCGGATCAATCGTCGTTTCGATATTGAAGCGTTGCGACAATACCACCTGAAATATATCTCCTGCGCGGATATAATCCTTCGCTTGATTAACATTTGCTATAAACTGATCCTTTGTAAGATTGGATTCGACTTCGCCTAACTCCGGATCCATGTCGAGCGTTCCGCTTGGGATATCCGTTGCAACCGTGACAGAACGAATTTCTTGAATTAATTCTTCGATTTTGTTCAATGTCGCTGCATAAGCTTCTTCAATCTGACCATCAGTTGCTCCTTCAGCAATATGAACATTGCTAACTAGGAGCAGTTGCTGCTTCAAATGATCGAATACGATAATCTGGTCACAAAACATAAACTGAATATCGTTCATGTTCATATCATCGATTCGATGTGCTGGAAGTTTTTCATAATATTGCAGTAGATCGTAGCCAAAAAAACCGATTGCTCCACCTGTAAACGGAGGAAAGTCCTGGATGACTGGAGTACGATAAGCTCTTAGCTTCGCTTTCAGTAATTCTAGCGGCTGATCATTGAGCACTTGCTTGCTTCCTTGCTGCTCAAGCACCATTTCTCCGTTCTTTCCGTAAAGCATCATGAAAGGGTCCGTACCAATAAAGGAATAGCGAGCCCATTTTGCTCCGCCTTCCACACTTTCAAGCAAAAAGGCATGCTCTTTTTTTGCAAAATGCTTAAATAGACGAATTGGCGTTTCTGTATCTGCCATTACTCTACGTACAATTGGAATTAAATTATAGCTGCTAGCCATTGAAATAACTTGCTGTAGCTCCGTTGTCATCATTGGCACTCTCACTTTCCTAGGCGCTTGGCCGAATCTTTGATTATTTAGATAAATGATATAAAAAAAGGCCCCTGCTTAATGAGCAGGAGCCATCGAAATTAAAGTCAAATAGAAATAAGTACAAAAAACGATACCAAAGTCGTTGCACAACGAATTGAGCAGTCTTCGGCCTACTTATTCAACTATTCTCGTCTCATCTCTAAACATCTCATCTAAACTCATCTCATCTAATTATTACTATACGCTAAAGGTTTAAATATTGTCAATCATTTTACAAGATCAGGTCGAAGCACCTTTGCTCCGCCCAAATAAACGTGATTAATTTCATTTTGTGCCTTTTCAGTATTAACAAGAACCATCAAACGAACGCACTTTTCAAGACTGCCTTGCACTGGCACCTCTAAGGAACACATTAACGGTACGAGATCCCAGCCTGGAAGCTGTCTAATGGTCTGCGCCGGAAATGCTTGATTCAAATCCTGCGTAACTGTAATAAATATACTAGCAACATCTTCAGGATGGACATCATTCTCCTGGATTAGCGTATGTAGCATCGTTAGCGTAACTTCCTTGATCTGAGCTGCATCATTAGCCTCAACCGTCGCAGCTGCTCTAATTCCACGAACTTTCATGTTAACCCTCCTGCTTAAGCTCTTCAATTATTTCTCTTATCCACTGCACAGGAACATCTGGTTTGATCTCTACTTTTCCTATTTCTGTAGGAACAACAAATACTACTGTGCCTTCCGAGAACTTTTTATCGTGCATCATCGCTGCAATAATATCGTCAGTATTATAATGAGATGGAATACGCGTTGGCAGCCCACAGCTTTCAAGCGCTAAAGTTGTAACGTGTAAAAGCTGTTCAGAAGCGCCGTAACGCACTCCAAGCTTTGCTGAGCCAATCATCCCTATCGAGATCGCTTCTCCATGCAGAAGCTCATTGTAGCCAGCTACAGCCTCAAGTGCATGACCAATTGTATGTCCTAGATTCAATATCGCTCGCAAGCTTGATTCTTTCTCATCTTGTGATACGACCTGAGCCTTCACACCGCAGCCTTTATATAAAGCGTAGCCTAAAGCGTCCGGCTTCAATGCAAGCAACTCATCTGCATGCTCGATACACCATTGCACAAATGTCTCATCCCAGATTAATCCATGCTTAACAACCTCAGATAATCCAGCCTTCACCTCACGCTCCGGCAAGCTTTGCAGCGTATTCAAATCATATAGTACGAATTCAGGCTGATGGAAAGCACCGATAATGTTTTTAGCCATCGGGTGATTAACTGCAACTTTACCGCCTACACTGCTATCATGAGCAAGGATCGTCGTAGGAATCTGTACGAATTTGACACCGCGCATATAGGATGCAGCAGCAAATCCTGCCAAGTCTCCTACTACTCCACCACCAAGCGCAACGATTGTTGATTTGCGATCCAAACCTCCTTCAAGCGCCTTCGATACAAGTAGCTCTAAGTTCGCCAGTGATTTTGATTGCTCTCCTGAAGATACAACTGCCGACACCACACGATAACCTGCTTTAGATAAAGAAGCAGTGATCGAATCTAAGTAAAAAGGCGCTACTTTCTCATCCGTAACAATCATGAGTGGAGATTTTTTACTTATACCATGATTATCAAAATAAGAAGAGACCTCATTCAAAAGGCCTTCCCCGATATATATCGGATAAGATCGATCGCCAAGGTCAACATTCAGCCGGCGCATTCTAGTAGTTCTCCAATTGCTCATTATAGTTTTTAAGGTTTGCGTGAATTTCCTCGATCGAATCTCCACCGAATTTTTCAAGGAATGCACGTGCAACTTCCCAAGCGACAACATGTTCCAGCACTACACTCGCTGCAGGTACTGCACAGCTATCAGAACGCTCAACCTGTGCTGTAAATTCTTCTTTTGTATCAATGTCAACACTGCGCAAAGGCTTGTACAGCGTTGGAATAGGCTTCATTACACCTCTTACAACGATCGCTTCACCGTTGGTCATGCCACCTTCAAAGCCGCCCAATCGATTCGTCGCGCGGTGGTAGCCTTTTTCAGATGTGTACAGGATTTCGTCATGTACTTCTGAACCGCGAATTTTCGCAGCTTCAAATCCAATACCAATCTCCACACCTTTAAACGCATTAATCGAAACGACCGCTTGTGCAATACGTGCATCCAGCTTGCGATCCCATTGAACATGACTACCAAGTCCGATAGGTGCACCTTCAATAATACATTCTACGATTCCACCGATAGAATCACCTTCTTGCTTGATCTGATCGATGTAAGCCGTCATTTTTTCTTCCGTTTCCTTGTCTACGACACGCACGGATGATTCCTCTGTACGTGCAATAAGCTCATCGATTGGCAGATTGTTCTTAGGTGCTTCAATCTCACCAATTCGAATAACTTGTCCTGCAACTTTAATACCGAATTCAGCAAGAAACTGTCTTGCTACTGCACCTACAGCAACACGGGCAGCAGTTTCGCGAGCTGAGGAGCGCTCAAGAACGTTGCGAAGATCCTTCAAATTGTACTTCAAGCCGCCATTGAGGTCAGCATGACCTGGACGCGGACGATGAACACGACGTTTTGTTTCATCATTGCCTTCAATCGGTTCAATATTCATCACTTTTGTCCAATGCTTCCAGTCATTGTTCTCAACGACTAGCGCTACTGGCGCACCTGTTGTTTTACCGTGGCGAACACCACCAACAATATTCGCAGTATCCTTTTCGATCTGCATACGACGTCCACGACCATGTCCTTTTTGGCGACGCTGCAATTGGAAATTCAGCTCTTCAAAATCTAGCGTTAAATTACTAGGCAATCCCTCTATTATGGCGGTCAGCTGAGGCCCGTGGGTTTCCCCTGCTGTTAAGTAACGTAAACTCAAAACTAGCTCCTCCTTCAACATGCAAAACATGATGTTCTGCTTTAGTGTAATGCCGTAAACATCTTTGCTCATTATAGTACAGCACTGCTGGTTTGACAAGAAAATGCAGGCAATAACAAAGAAGGTAAGCCGTGCGATCATATGAACGCAGCAATGCTCACCTAATCATTAAAACTGTAAATGTTATACCTTGCGGTAGAAAAATGTATCTGCCGTTTCAAAACCATATTGTGCCGGAGTGAATATTTGTTCAGTACTACCGACAAATAATAAGCCGCCTTTTTTTAGTGCTTTAGCGAATTTATGATACAAGTCGTTCTTCGCTTCTTCTGTAAAATAAATCATTACATTGCGGCATACAATCAAATCAAACTCGGTATCGAATGTATCGTACAATAAATTTTGCTGTTTAAAGGATACTGCCCGCTTCAATTCATTCTTAACAGAATAAACGCCTTCTTCTTCTACAAAATACTTTTTAAGAAACGATGCTGGAACATCTCGAACCGAGCGATCCATATAATAGCCCTGATTCGCTTTTCTCAGCACACCTTGATCCAAATCAGTTGCCAGGAGGGAAGTTTTTTGCAGTGCACCAAGATCATCTAAGATCATTGCAAGCGTATAGGGCTCTTCCCCTGTCGAACAAGCAGCACTCCAGATCTTCAGTTTCGAGGTCGATCCGATCATTTCAGGTAAAAATCGATCGCGTAATATTTCCCAACGCTGAGGATTGCGCCAAAATTCCGAAACGTTAATCGTCATTCTGTCCAAAAACTCCTCCAGCATTGAAGGCTGTTGCACAAGTGCTTCATAATAGGTTTCGAACGACGCATGACCGTGCTTTAAACGCAGCGTCGTAAGCCGCCGCTTCATCTGAGCTTCCTTGTAAAGCGACAAATCGATCGCTGTCTTTTTTTTAATATTTTCAATGAATCGATTAAAATCCAAATCCTCTGTCATGTTTAAGCCTCCATATCGAGCTTAAATCCAGCGCTGGATGCTCTGTTCATAATCAACCAGCTCCTGCTCAGTAAAAAAGATAGAAATTTCTCTGGCTGCATTTTCAAGACAATCTGAGCCATGAATAAGATTATAATTGGTATGTACTGCATAATCGGAACGAATCGTCCCAGGAGATGCTTCAACAGCATCCGTTTTGCCAATCATCGCTCGCGTCAATGCAATGACATTATCGCCTTCCCACACCATAGCAAACACAGGGCCAGACGTAATAAATTGCACTAATTTATCGTAGAAAGGCTTCCCTTTATGCTCACCATAATGACGCTCTGCAAGTTCCTCTGATATGCTCATGAATTTAGCTGCGACCATCTTCAAGCCTTTTTTCTCAAAACGTGTAACAAGCTCGCCAATTAATCCTCTTTGTACGCCATCAGGCTTAATCATTAGAAATGTTCTTTCCATCGCTTTATGCTCCTTCCCCTAGAGCGTATTAATAATTTCTCTTGCCTACAAAATGAGCGATTTCAGCTAAGTTTTTTCGTGCCGAGTTGGCTGGCAGCTGCTCAAGCACAGCTAACGCTTTTTCGATATAGCGGTTTGCTAGTTCATCCGCAAGCTGACTTCCTTCACTGTTTCGAATATATGTAATTGCTTTACTCGTATCTGCGCCGTCTCCATCATGATGAATGCGCTTAATCTCACTAAGCAGAGGGTCACGTACCGCAGCATCCTGCAATGCAAGAATAACCGGCAGTGTAATATTACCTTGACGAATATCTGAACCTGGCGGTTTGCCAATCTGTTTTTCTGTACCGAACAGATCAAGCAGATCATCACGGATTTGAAACGCCATCCCTACATTGTATCCATAACGATACAATGCATTGTATTGCGCGGGAGTACAACCTGCGACAATGCCACCCAGCTGAGTACTAATCGCAAGCAGTAGTGCAGTTTTACGGCGAATTCGCAGCAAATAATTGCGGATCGATTGATCGGTATTGAAAAAATCTCTTATTTGCTCCATTTCTCCAATACACATTTCTACAAGTGCCTTAGACAGCATTTGGTGAACGACTGGATTTTTGATTTGAGCGATTTGCGTTAATGCTTGTCCGTGAATATAATCTCCGGTATACATCGCTATTCGATTATCCCACTTGGACTTCACCGTTAATTGCCCTCTCCGTGTGTTCGCATCATCGATCACATCATCATGCACTAGCGAAGCCATATGAATAAGCTCAAGCGTTACAGCTACCTTTTTTAACTCATCTAAATTATAAGTGCCGAACTTGCCGCCAAGCAACACGAATACAGGTCGTATTCTTTTGCCGCCCGCTTTTAGAAGATGAAGTGCAGCGTCCGATAGTAGCGGCTGCTCGTCGGTCACTACACGCTCAAGTTCATTTTCGATTTTATTTATATCGCCTTTCATTTTGGCGTATATTTCCAACAATTTCATGATCTCACCCTTACCGTTGCGGCATATATGCTTTGCTTGCCCGCTTACTTTTGACCGATATGAAGTGCTGCAATGCCAAAGAAAAAGTTTTTAACATAGACGCTTTTCGCACCAGCTTCTTCAAACAATGCTTTTAGCTCTTTTGCATCTAAAAAGAGCTGCAAGGAATCCGGCAGCCACTTATATGCGGCAAACTGCTTAGCAAAGGCTTTACCAAGCAACGGTACAACTTTCTCAAAATAAAAATAATAAATGCTTTTAAAGGGTTGAGCCTGAGGCTTTGACATGTCAAGACAGACAATTTTACCGCCGGGCTTCACAACTCTCAGCATTTCTGATACAACTTGCTTATAATTAGGTACATTCCGAAGTCCAAAGCCAATCGTTACATAATCAAAAGAGTTGTCAGCGAAAGGGAGCTCCATTGCATTACCTTGTACAAGCTCAATTTGTTCATTTAATCCAGCAGCAGCAACTTTTCTTTTACCGACAGCCAGCATCTGCTCACTAAAATCAAGACCGATAATTTTACCGCTGCCGCTGGCCTCAGCAAGATCAATCGTCCAATCGCATGTACCACAGCAAAGATCAAGTGCAGTTTGACCTGGTTTAACATCCATAAGCTGCATCGTTTTTTTGCGCCATGCCTTGTGCTGCTTAAAGCTCATTATATCGTTCATTTTATCATATTTAGGTGCAATATTTTCAAATAAATCATGCACATGACTTTTGGAATCATGCATTGAGTTTGAACTCATTGGGCCTCCACTCGTTTCCTCGAATATTTAGCAACTTTTATCGCCATTTCCTCCGTTAAGGATTGCAGCTCATGCTTTAACCCTGATAATTGCTCGTGATCCAGCAAACGGTGAATTGCTTCATGGGCTGTATGTAGTTTGTCCAGCATAAAACTTTGAATTTTATATTTTTCAAGTAAATGTTCATACTCGTTCTGCTTGATCGATATTTTTTCCTCAGCAGTAATCGTCATACCGAGCAATGACCAATATGCGAAGCTACGCGCATAGCCCCCAGCTTCTATTCCATCCTTTAGCTCCTCATAGATCACTTCAAAGCGTGATACATAATGAAGTAGCTCCTCCCATATGCTAGACAGCGGATCTTCAAAAAAACGTTTAAACGGCTGAAAAATCTCACTTTTAAGATTTATTCTGCTACTTAAATAATCCTCAGCTGAAAGTGAAGCTGCCTGCACTTTTTCATAGAGATTAACTTTCATACGGTTCACATCTGCAACCGCTTTACTAAGCAGACCGATTAGCTCGACCTCACCAGCCTTCGCCAGCAAATGGTAAAACCGAGCACTAAAATAATCTCCGGCTAATATTTTCAATTGTCTTGAACGCATCTGTTCTTCCGTTCGTTGTCCTGTTTCCGTATCGATAAGATCATGTGTATCCATACCTAGCTGTACTAAAGCTGTTACTATATTATATAGCTCTGAACGCTCCATATTAATCTTAGAGCTTCTAAGGGCACCGAATAGCAACTGCAATCTTGGCTCAGCGTAAGCTGGAAGCTCAGTATGTTGCTGTATCATATCATATTGGACAAATGGTGCTGCAGCATCGGCTACACGGTATTTTTTCATTGATGAAGCCTCCGGACAAAAATAGGTAACAATCCTCTTTACAATGCAAATTATTATATCATAAATTCGCCTTCATTCCTAGAAAGGTTATGTCTACATCGTGTATTTCTTATACCTCATAATTCAATTGCCAAAAAACAGACTTTTGAATCCGTAATATATCGTTCCACTTTCTGTCATCCAACCAATTTATTTCTTCCAATTGCTCTAACCCCTGCTCAAGCCAAGCATCATCCTTACGAATAGTGAGCTGCAGCAGCTGTAATTGTTTACTGTGCATTCCTTCTTCGCGCATGACCTTCATCGTAAGCTGATCAATATTGTTGCCATAGTAAAATGAAAGCGCAGTGTACATCGGTACAATATGGTAAAGCTGCTCATGAATTGAATCGTCTGGCTTTAGTAATATCTCTACATCGAGTATACCGCGCTGAAATCTAATTGAGCTTAATGTTGTTGTATCGATATATTGAGATAGCACATCAACAAGGTTATTGTTCGTAATCGGTTCGCTTTTGTGATGCGTCATCGCTGCCAAATGCGTTTTCGGCACTTCAATATAGCGACTAACAAATAAAACGATACCTAATAACAGGATGACTACAAGCAACCCTTTTAGCAATGCCACAGATATCCTCATCAACAATCGCTCACTCTCTACATCATTTATTACAGTGTACGGCCATCTTGTACACAATATTCAACTTTTCGAGAGATTTATAGAGAATGTACGGATAATTATATAGAAAAATCCCAGCTCAGCTGCTGGGATTGACTATGTATTCAACTACTCATCGGTATGAATCTCGCCATAACGAGTCAACACTTGAGCTTTTCCTCGTATTTTGATTGCAGAGGTATGATCAGTAAACTGGCAAATCAGCACCTCGTTTTTATCTAGTTTTTCTGTATGATGAAATCGAGTATCCTGCCCACGAGTTAATCCCATGATCGTTACTCCTGCGTCTTTAGCCTTAATGACAATATAATCACCTGTTTGCTGCTCCATCTTTTTCCCTCGCTTTCTGTAACAAGCATTCTCAAAGCATTATATTGGATATTCAACTAATGTGCAATGCTGAATGAGCCAAATCCATATAAAAAAGCTACAGAAGTCTTAGAAGACCCGTAGCTTTACATTGTTAAGCACTATTGTGCAACGATTTCTTTAAGCTGCTTTCCTGGTTTAAATGCTGGGATTTTGCTTGCAGCAATTTCAATCTCCTCACCCGTTTGTGGGTTGCGACCTTTTCGAGCTTGACGTTCGCGTACCTCGAAGTTACCAAAGCCAACAAGCTGAACTTTGTCACCGCTTTGCAACGCTTCACCAATTGCTTCAAATACTGCATCAACAGCTTTTCCAGCATCTTTTTTTGAAAGACCAGATAGCTCAGAAACCTGATTAATTAGATCCGTTTTATTCATAGTTTCACCTCCTTAACGTAGGTTGTTATTTCTCATATTGACCGTTTTATAGAAATATATACCTTTTTTACAATAAAACTATAGTAATACAAGGCACGAGCAAATACAAGTATTGTCGTAAACATTTATATAAACGAGACAATTCCATCCTTTTCTATCCTGTTATATATTACGATTTCCACACTAGTTTGTCCAATTTTTAGTAGTTCGACTTACGTTATCCTTCATATTACATGCAGCCAACGATTACAATGCAAAAAAACCTCCTGTTATCACTAGAGACAACAGGAAGCTTTTTGATCATTATTGCAACATTATAGAATGATCGCGATTAGACCGCCAGATCCTTCATTAATAATTCGACCCAGTGTTTCTTGCAGCTTGTAGCGTGCATTGTCAGGCATCATAGCTATTTTCCCTTGAATGCCTTCTCTGACGATATTATGCAGCGAGCGCCCAAAAATATCGGATTCCCAGATTTTAATTGGATCGTTTTCAAAGTCTTGCATTAAGTAGCGAACAAGCTCCTCACTTTGCTTTTCAGTTCCAATAATTGGAGCGAATTCAGATTCAACATCTACTCGAATCATATGAATTGAAGGTGCTGTTGCCTTCAGTCTCACACCGAAGCGTGAGCCTTGACGAATCAGTTCAGGCTCATCTAGCGCCATTTCTGCAAGCGATGGTGCTGCTATGCCGTAACCTGTCGTTTTAACCATCTCAAGCGCTTCGGCAAAGCGGTCATATTCCTTCTTCGCATGAGCGAATTCCTGCATAAGTGCTAGTAGATGGTCTTTGCCGCGAATCTCAACGCCAACCACTTCCATTAGAATTTGATCATACAGCTCATCTGGAGCATATAGATCAATCTCTGCTACACCTTGCCCCATATCCATACCGCTTAATCCTGCACGACTAATGAAGTCAAACTCCATGAATTGGCCGACAACGCGATCAACATCGCGCAATCTGCGAATATCTTTCACAGTGTCGCGGACGCAGTTCTCAAAGTTAGTACGAAGCCAATGCTGCTCGTTAAGCACCATTACCCAACTCGGTAAGTTAACATTGACTTCATGTACCGGGAATTCGTATAGTACTTCACGCAACACTGCCAAGCCTTCTTCTTCACTCATCGTTGCAACGCTTAAGGCAATAACCGGAATATCATACTTTTCTTGAAGCTCATCGCGTAACGCTACTGTTTCTTCACTGCGAGGCTTTGTCGAGTTAATGATTAGCACAAATGGCTTTCCTACCTCTTTAAGCTCCTCAATGACGCGTTCCTCAGCTTCCACATATGAGCTGCGAGGGATCTCAGCAATCGTACCATCCGTTGTGACAACAACGCCTAAAGTGGAATGCTCCTGAATAACTTTTCGTGTCCCAATCTCTGCCGCTTCCTGAAACGGGATGGCTTCGTCAAACCACGGTGTTGTAATCATACGAGGACCATTTTCATCCTCATAGCCCTTTGCCCCATCTACAGCGTATCCTACACAGTCAACAAGCCTTACATTAACCTCAAGTCCCTCAGAAACTCTTAGTTGAACCGCCTGATTTGGAACAAATTTCGGTTCAGTCGTCATAATCGTTTTTCCTGCGGCGCTTTGCGGCAGCTCATCAACAGCTCGGACACGCTCAGACTCTACTGGAATGTTGGGAAGTACCACAGTCTCCATAAAACGTTTAATGAAGGTTGATTTCCCCGTACGGACTGCACCGACTACTCCGAGGTAAATATCCCCGCCAGTTCTTTCGGCAATGTCCTTGAAAATATCTACTTTATTCACTGAATATCCCCTCCCAATTGATTTTCCGGTTCGCCGCCATCCACCGGACAAAAGGGCAGGCCAGCGACGCAACTCGTACATACTTATTGGACTTGTAATATCATATGTTTGCTTTGTCCAAATATTCCGATAGCATATAATTTTTTCCACTGATGAGCTATCTCTCTTCCAAGACTGAAATATATGTATCACTCTATCGTTATATTCATAGTTGCGTATGATTATGACCAATTGGGACAAGATCAGCTAATCGGAAAATGTAAAAGAAGCTGAGACATAACCTAACTACAATAGAAAAGTCCAGAATGCTTTACCGATGTAAAGCGTTCTGGACTTGAATGTTAACTGCACATTTCCGCTGATCAGGAACAAGTTGAAGTTGTAACGGAACTGACCGACGTTAATTAGCCAAAAGTAGCCTTCCATAAATGCTTACGGAACTCACAGGCGTTATTGGTGCAATTTCTGCGTTTTTCACCTCGAATTGACCTCATAGCGACGCTGAGTTCCGTTAATTCGGTTTGCATATATGCGAAGCTAGATTTGTCCCAGCCTCTTTAGTGTTATTCATATGGAATGGGCTCATCATTAAGCAGCTTGTACTTGGCAGATTTTACAGGCACGTAATCGCTGTACATGACCAGCAGCTCACGTAGATCATGATCATCTGAAAGCTCAGCATCTGGATGCTGTCTCATCATCTGATATATATCGCTAGCATAGTTAATATAGACTGTCCCGCTATCCGCAATTAGTAACTCTGTGATGCTTCCAGAATATATGCTGTGAAGCTCTGGAGCCTTAATCTCTAAAGCATCATAATCAATCGCATAAAAACCATCATATAATTGCTCTGCGGCAGGAAGTGTACCGTGCTTGTCCTTATACGTATCAACCTTTTGCTGCACATCAACCATCTTTTGTATTAAATAGATACTTTGCGCCTTCACTGTAGGCTCTGTATCTTCATTTAAAATTAAAAAATAATAATTTCCTCCACCCTCAAACGAAGAGCTTGGTAAAACATCAACATAGCCTTCTTTTTTTAGCATATCGAAGTTTACGCGAAACTTTTCGTAGCGGTCAACGCTTGAGTCACTATTGTGAATTGGCAAGATGCCTTTATCGTTCATATATTGATCAATTGCCGCCTGAACATTACGCATAGATTCCTTCGATACAATCGTAGTAGAGGAGGAATCAGTTTGCGGATATAAGCAGCCTGATAACAGTAAAGATAAGAGTGCAACTGTTATTGAAAGCTTAAGCTTGTTCACATTGTTTTGCTTTGTCATTTATTGTTAACTCTCCTACCATAAAGTGTCCTCTTCCTGCTGCTGCGCAATCTGCTTTGCTATCGCAGCTCGCAGCGGATCAGGTGGAAGCTGAATGATCACTTGCCCTTCCTGCAATACAGCCTGGCAGGCTAAGCGTGTTCCTTGCTGCTCCATGCCAGATAGCTTTCTGCGTTCATTATCTTTCATTGGTGCGAGCCCAGTCCAATCTTCAATATGAACCTTGCACATAAAGCACGACGCATTGCCACCGCAGCGTGTCACTATCGCGACTCCTGCCTTTCTTGCAGCCTGAAGTACCGTCGTTCCAGAGCGAACCTTTACTTTACGAGCTAGCGGCTCAAACGTTACTTGTACGTCCATTGGGAGCACCCCCGTATAACTAAAAATAAGTTTTGTTTTTTGCAACGATCTGTGCATCATTGCTGTTTATAACGGCTTGACAGCCTAAGCGGTAGCCTTCATCAAATTCTTCTGGCTCCAGTCGATCCCATTCTTCATCCGTAATTTCCTCTAAATATTGTGAGCCTTCGACTATTAGACAACGGCATCTAGCACATGTTCCTCTAGTGCACGAATAGCTCCAATCCACCTGATGCTTAATTGCATGATCAAGCAATGTTAATCCTTCTTCTGCTTCTACCTTTTTGGTGATTGTACGTCCAGTTAATTCAATCATACTCATTCGCTCCCAATCATTATGCCTTATATTATAGAAATGACTCCGAGGAAAAACCCGATTATTAAGCTAAAAAATGCGATTAATGAAAGTACGAACTTAATAACGCCCTTTGTCTTATAACGAGCAAACGTAATTAAAAACGCAGCAACCGCCATAAGACCAATGCCAATAAGCGATATCCACATTTTAGTCATTGCATCTATTTCCATAACAAAATTTCCCCTATTCTAAATATGTATGTAATCGTTAATCTTTTCTATTATAGCATCACTCTAGCAAAGTGACAAAGCTCGTTCGGTTAGGCGAAATGTTTTCGCGTGAACCACCGCTCCAAACATGGTGTGGTTTCAATTGCTGTTGTTCCCGGATTTCATTTAGGATTTCAAAGGTAGAAATCCGGGAACAAAGTATAAGCTTTCGAAGTAGCTTTCCTTCAGAAAGCTTTTAGGCAACCGCTCCGCTTTTCCACCACCATGTTTTCCACTGCTGCGATGAAATTTGTTCTATTAATTAATTTCTAAATTGCTGTTCAAATACAGTTTGAGCAATTTCTAGAAGTTCAAGGCGTAATCCCTTACCTTCAATTTTTGTTATGATTTGACGTGCTGTTTCAAGATTCATGGTCACTCTGCCCGTTGTTTCATAACCTTCGGGGATGTTTCCATACTCCTTTACTCTAGCCATAACAAAAACAGTATAGGTATCCGTACTCTCCCAATACCAAGCGGCAATTGGCACTCTTTTAGACTCTAAAATAAGGCCTGCTTCTTCAATGGTCTCACGATCATCTTCGGTAATTGGTATGCTGTGTACACCTGCAATTTTTTTATCACTTGGAAAAGTTCCAGATAAAGAAATTAGCATCATCTACCTCCTATTTCATATTAGTACAAGTATTCAATTGATAGGTTGATAAAACCTCCTTGCATATTTGTTCATTACATTGAATTGTACTTTTCAAGCCGCTACTGCGACCTTGTACCGTTCATTCACCTAACTAGAAGCGGTGGCAACACAAAAAACCAAGCATTGATGCTTTTTTGGCATCGACGCTTGGTCTTTTGCTTCATTATCATATTCGAGCTGT
>Ga0160467_100809_pt1 | contig 20911 bp, 22 predicted proteins | sample HID1972I_E11MG_FD_108221 | JGI IMG/M metagenome (GOLD analysis project Ga0160467, IMG submission 108221) | Enriched pill bug-associated microbial communities from UW Madison campus, WI, USA - HID1972I_E11 MG | ecosystem: Host-associated > Arthropoda: Insects > Digestive system > Unclassified ... | reverse complement strand
TCAGGCCCTGATCGACGCCATGTCGATCACGAAGCGATAGCGCACGTCGTTCTTCTGCATGCGCTCCCAGGCCTCGTTGACGTTCTGGATGTCGATGATCTCCACATCGCTGACGATGCCGTGTTCGGCGCAGAAATCCATCATCTCCTGTGTCTCGGCCATGCCGCCGATCGCCGATCCGGTGACGTGCTTGCGGCCGAAGATCACGCTGCCACCCATCAGGGCCGGTTCCAGTGCGGTCAGCACGCCGACCAGGCACATCGTCGCATCGCGCTTGAGCAGGGCCAGGTAGGGGTTGGTGTCATGGCTGACCGGCACGGTGTTGAGCAGGAAATCGAAGCTGTTGGCGTGCGCCTTCATCTGCGCCGCATCACGTGAGACCAGCACTTCATCGGCCCCCAGGCGCTTGGCATCGGCGCCCTTTTCCGGGGTGGTGGTGATCATCACCACATGGGCACCGAGTGCCTTTGCGAACTTGACGCCCATGTGGCCCAGGCCGCCCAGGCCGATCACGCCGACCTTCTGGCCGGGACCGACCTTCCAGTGCCGCAGCGGTGAGTAGGTGGTGATGCCGGCGCACAGCAACGGCGCGGCCGCCTTCAGGTCGAGCTTCGCGGATACCTTGACCACGAAGCGCTCGCTCACCACGATGTGGTCGGAATATCCGCCATAGGTGAGCCGGTCGCTGCCGCGCTCGGTGCTGTTGTAGGTGTAGGTGGTGCCCTGTTCGCAGTACTGCTCCAGATCGTGCTCGCAGGCATCGCAGTGGCGGCAGGAATCCACCATGCAGCCGACACCGGCGAAATCGCCGACCTTCAACCGGGTGACGTTCGCGCCCACTTCAACGACCTTGCCGATGATTTCGTGGCCGGGAACCATCGGGTACTTCGCGCCGCCCCAGTCGTCGCGGGCCTGGTGCAGATCGGAATGGCAGATGCCGCTGTAGAGGATCTCGATGCGGATATCGTCGGCGCCCACTGCACGCCGTTCAAAGGTGAACGGTGCCAGCGGGTCGGTCGTGGAATGGACGGCATAACCGTGGGCGAGGGACATGGGGAATCCTTGGCAGGGTTTGTAGAAAGGCGCTTTACAATACGCCGGGCCCGGCGCGCTACATACCCGGTCTGGCGGGATGATTCATCAAGGCGGACTGCACAATGGCAACCGACAACCTCACGCACCTGGCGGCATTCGCGGCTGTTGCCCGCCATCGCAGCTTCCGCCGGGCGGGCGCCGAGCTGGGCCTGTCCACCTCGGCGGTGAGTTATGCGATCCGGGCGCTGGAAGAACGGCTTGGCGTGGGGCTGTTCCACCGCACAACGCGCAGCGTTTCGCTGACCGAGGCCGGCCAGCGCCTGCTGGAGCGCCTGCAGCCTGCCCTGGGCCAGGTCAGCGACGCACTGGAGGAAATGAACCAGTTCCGTGCCACGCCTGCCGGACTGCTGCGCATCAACGCCGCACGCGCGGCCGTGCCTACCCAGCTGGGTCCGCGACTTGCCCGGTTCCTGCAGGCGCACCCCGACGTGCGCCTGGAACTGACCGAGAACGATGGCCTGGTGGACGTGGTCGCCGAAGGCTTCGATGCCGGCGTGCGCCTGCATGAGTTCGTGCCCGAGGACATGGTAGCGGTGCCGCTTGGCCCCGCCCTGCGCGGGGTGATCGTCGCGGCACCGCAGTACCTGCAGCGACACGCGCCACCCCTGCATCCGCGCGACCTGCTGCATCACGAATGCATCCGCTTCCGGTTCGCCAGCGGTCATCTGTACAAATGGCAGTTCGAGCGTGGCGAAGAATCGATGGAAATCGATGTGCAGGGCCGGCTTACCCTGAGCGAGCAGACCACCATCGTGCGTGCCGTGCTGGACGGCTTCGGGCTGGCGTATGTGCTGGAAGATGCGGCGCGTCCGTATCTGGACGATGGGCGCATGGTGGCGGTGCTGGACGAGTGGAGCCCCCCGTTTCCGGGCTTCGTGCTGTATTACCCGCGCCAGCGGCAGATGGCATCGGCGCTGCGCGCGTTCGTGGACATGGTGCGCGAAGGTTGATGGCGGTTGCTGGCAGCGGGCGCCGCCCGGTACGGAAGCGGATGCGCAGGCATGACGATGGTCCTGATGACCGAAGGCAGGGGACCGGGCATGCCCTGGCGTGATGCAGTAACGGCCAGGATGCCCGAGGTCCGGGTTCATCCACTCTCAAGGAGCATCAGCATGCGCGCTTCACCATCCATCCTGTGGCTGGCCCTGCTGGCCCTGCTGGCCCTGCTGGCGGCGGCGCCTGCCATGGCCCAGCAGAACCTGAGCCATGTTTCCAACGACATCACCACGCAGGCCGGCACGAAGTACGGAAAATTGAACACGGTCAGCGGCGACATCCATGTAGTCGGCGGTTCCTCGGCCGGCAGCCTGCATTCGGTCAGCGGGGATATCACCGTGGACGGCGACGCCACGATCGGCAGATCGGCCACCACCAGCGGCAACCTGAAGATCGCCGATGGGGTCCGCGCCGGTGGGCTGGAGACCGTCAGCGGCAACCTGACGCTGGGCCGCAGCGTGGAGGTCGACGGAAACCTGACCTCGATCAGTGGTGACATCTTCGTCGACCGCGGTGGCAAGGTCAGTGGCGACATCACCTCGGTCAGCGGCAACATCGGCCTGGTGCAGACCGAGCTGAAAGGCGACATCACGTTCGTCAGCAGCGATGTGACGGTGGGCATCGGTTCGCATGTCGGCGGCCGCCTCAAGCTCAAGAAGCCGACCTTCAGCAACCTCTCGCGCCCTCCGCGCGTGGTGATTGGTCCCAATGCCGTCGTCGATGGCCCGCTGGAGTTCGGCCTGCCAGTCACGCTTTACGTGCATGCCACCGCAAAGGTCGGGCCCATCACCGGCGCCACCGCCGTGCCGTTCAGCACTGCGACACCGCCGAAGAACTGAGCGCCGAAGGATCCGGGCGGCCGATTGCGGCCGCGTTCCCCGCGCGTTCTGCGCATGCGCGGGAGGAGGCGATGATCGATTCGTGGTAGTCGGTCATTGCCTCCAGGGGTGGGTTGGATCCGGCTTCCAGTGCCCGGCTGGCGGCCTGGATTTCTCCTGTTCCCTGGAACCCGCATGCGCATAGAAGGATTCTGGCCGGCCCGGTCGCCGCATTCGGTGCGGTTTCGCTTTCCTTGACGGCCCACGCACAGCCTTCAAGGCTGGATGACGTGCTCGAGCGCGGGTTCGTCCGGGTCTGCACTACGGGCGATTACAGCCCCTGCACCTTCTTCGGACCGGACGGGCAGTTCATCGGCATCGATATCGAGCTGGCCCGATCGCTGGCCGCGACATGCAGGGTCAAATCCAGTTCATACAGGCCAGCTGGCCCACGCTGATCCGCGATTTCGGGGGAAAGCGCGATATCGCGATGGGCGGCATATCCATCACCGCCGAGCGGCAGGAGCATGCCGATTTCTCCGAATCCCACATGAGCGAGGGCAAGACTCCCATTGCGCGATGTGATGACGCCGGCAGGTTCCAGGCGCTCGATGCGATGGATCAGCCTGGCACCCGCGCCATCGTCAATCCGGGCGGCACCAATGAGCGGTTCGCGTGGCGGAACGTCCACCGCCTCCAGCTGATCGTCCATCCGGACCATACGACCATCTTCGAACAGATCCTGCTGAACAATGCCGACGTGATGGTCACCGACACCAGTGAAGCGCTCTGGCAGTCGCGGCTGCATCGGCAATTGTGTCCGATAAATCCCGGGCAGCCGCTTGAAACGGCGGACAAGGCCTGGATGCTCCCGCGCGGAGACCGCATGTTCAAGGCTTCGGCCGACGCGTGGATGCAGGAGATGAAACGCAGCGGGCGCTACGCCGGGATCGTGGATTCCTGGCTGAAAGGCACGCCCTGACAGGAGTGGTGGCACGGCCGGGCGCCGCCCAGGCACCTCTGCCTGCCGTGCCCGGAGGCCGGGGTTTTCCGCGATGACGCGTTGAAATATACTATCCCCCAGTATAGTTCAGTGGCTGCATTCGCCCATGCCTCATTCCCCGGAAGAAAAGAAAAAGGTCCTGGCCCGGGTGCGCCGCATCCGTGGCCAATGCGATGCGCTGGACCGCGCGCTGGAAGCCGGTGCCGACTGCGGCCCGGTGCTGCAGCAGATCGCCGCCATCCGTGGCGCCGTCAACGGGTTGATGTCCGAAGTGATGGAAGCGCACCTGCGTGAGGAATTCGGCCAGCCAGCGACCTCGGATGCGCAGCGCGCCGAACGCGTGCGCGACATGAGCGCGCTGATCCGCTCCTACCTGAAATAGTTCCTTCCGCCGCACGTGCCACGCCTGTAAACAGGGGTGCAACATGCGTGCGCCTACCCTTGAACCCTTGCCTGTCCCTGGAGAAACCCGCCATGAAATCCCGCGCCGCCGTCGCCTTTGCTCCCGGCCAGCCGCTGAAGATCGTCGAGATCGATGTCGCCCCGCCGCAGAAGGGCGAAGTGCTGGTCAGGATCACCCATACCGGTGTCTGCCACACCGATGCCTTCACCCTGTCCGGTGATGATCCCGAGGGCCTGTTCCCGGCCGTGCTGGGCCATGAGGGTGCCGGCATCGTGGTGGAAGTGGGCGAGGGCGTGACCAGCGTCCAGCCGGGCGACCATGTGATTCCGCTGTATACCGCCGAGTGTGGCGAGTGCCTGTTCTGCAGGAGCGGCAAGACCAACCTGTGCGTCGCCGTCCGCGCGACCCAGGGCAAGGGCGTGATGCCGGATGGCACCACCCGTTTCAGCTACAACGGTGAGCCGATCCATCATTACATGGGCTGCTCGACCTTCAGCGAATACACGGTGGTGGCCGAGGTATCGCTGGCGAAGATCAATCCGGATGCGAACCCGGAGCATGTCTGCCTGCTCGGCTGTGGCGTGACCACCGGCATCGGCGCGGTGCATAACACCGCCAAGGTGCAGGAGGGCGATTCGGTGGCGGTGTTCGGGCTGGGCGGCATCGGCCTGGCGGTCATCCAGGGCGCGCGCCAGGCCAGGGCCGGGCGCATCATCGCGGTGGATACCAACGCGTCGAAGTTCGAGCTGGCACGCGAGTTCGGTGCCACCGACTGCGTGAACCCGAAGGACCACGACGCGCCCATCCAGCAGGTGATCGTGGAGATGACCGGGTGGGGCGTGGACCACAGTTTCGAATGCATCGGCAACGTCAACGTGATGCGTGCGGCGCTGGAATGCGCGCACCGCGGCTGGGGCCAGTCGGTGATCATCGGCGTGGCCGGCGCGGGCCAGGAAATCTCGACGCGTCCGTTCCAGCTGGTCACCGGCCGTACCTGGAAGGGCACGGCCTTTGGTGGGGTCAAGGGCCGCACCCAGCTGCCGGGGATGGTCGAAGATGCGATGAAGGGCGATATCGAACTGGCGCCGTTCGTCACCCATACGATGGGCCTGGAAGAGATCAACGAGGCCTTCGACCTGATGCATGAAGGCAAGTCGATCCGCTCGGTCGTCCATTTCTGATCACGGTGGGGCGGCCGGCCGATGCCCGCCGCCCCGGGAGAACCCTCATGGAACGCATTGAACGCCATGCCTGTGCCGGTGGCTGGCAGGACGTATACCAGCACCATTCCGAGGTGCTGGGCTGCACGATGAAGTTCGCGGTGTACCTGCCGCCGCAGGCGGAGGACCGCAGGCTGCCGGTGCTGTACTGGCTGAGCGGGCTGACCTGCAACGAGCAGAACTTCATCACCAAGGCCGGTGCGCAGCGTCATGCCGCCGAACACGGCATCATCCTGGTGGTGCCCGATACCAGCCCGCGTGGCGATGACGTGGCCGATGCGGAAGGCTACGACCTGGGCAAGGGCGCGGGCTTCTATCTCAATGCAACGCAGGAACCCTGGGCGAAGCATTACCGGATGCACGATTACGTCGTCGACGAACTGCCGGCGTTGATCGAAGCGCATTTCCCGGTCACCGACAGCCGCGGCATCAGCGGGCATTCGATGGGCGGGCATGGTGCGCTGGTGCTGGCGCTGCGCAATCCAGGCCGCTATCGCAGCGTATCTGCGTTTTCGCCGATCGTTGCCCCCAGCCAGGTGCCTTGGGGCGAAAAGGCATTCACCGCCTATCTGGGCGAAGACCGTGCGAGGTGGGCGGAATGGGACGCCAGCGCGCTCATCGCCGACGCGACCGAGCGCCTGTCGCTGCTGATCGACCAGGGCGACGCCGACGAATTCCTGGGCGGCCAGCTGCAACCGCAGCGCCTGCAGGCTGCCTGCGAGGCCGCAGGCCACCCGCTGGAACTGCGCATGCAGCCGGGCTACGACCACAGCTATTACTTCATCGCCAGCTTCATCGGCGACCACATCGCCCATCACGCCCGCTAGAAAAAAAGGGGGACGGAGGAAGTTAATTGCAATTAACCTCCTCCGTCCCCCTTTTTCAGTCGTCTTCGGCGGCGGCTTCGCGACCCTGCTGCCGGATCAATGCTTCTTCGCGTGCATCGTTGATGGCATGCCGCACGCTGTCCAGGTCGATGGTGGATTCATCGTGCACGAACGTGCCGGTCAGCTCACTGTCCGGCAGCAGTTCGCCGGCTTCGAACAGCGCCCACATTTCCTCGCCGTACCAGGTGTCGAGCAGTTCCGGCGCGAAGCGGCCCAGGTAGGCGGTGAGGTTGTTGACGTCGCGCAGCAGCATCGTCCGCGCGGCGTTGTTGCCGCCGGCACTGACCACCTGCGGAAAATCGATGACCACCGGACCGTCCGGGCCGACCAGCACGTTGTAGGGCGACAGGTCGCCGTGGATCAGGCCGCAGCAGAGCATGCGCACGACCTGGCGGACCAGTACCCGGTGGAAGTCGCGCGCCTGGTCCGGTTCCAGTTCCACTTCACCCAGACGTGCGGCGGAAAACCCTTCGGCATCGGTGACCAGCTCCATCACCAGTACGCCATGGAAATATCCATACGGCTCGGGAACACGCACACCGGCATCGCGCAGCTGGTAAAGCGCGTCCACTTCGGTGTTCTTCCAGGCCGCTTCCTGCTGCCTGCGGCCGTACTTGCTGGCCTTGCCGACGGCGCGTGCCTCACGGCTGCCGCGCACCTTGCGCCCTTCCTGGTACTGCACGCGCTGCTGGAAACTGCGCTGTGCCATGTCCTTGTAGACCTTCGCGCAGCGCACGTCATCGCCACTGCGCACCACGTACACGGCCGCTTCCTTGCCGCTCTTGAGCGGGCGCAGCACCTCATCGATCACGCCGTCTTCGATCAGCGCCTGCAAGCCTTCGGGGGTCTTCACGTAACCTCGGTATTGCGGCAGGCACCCAGGGCCTGCGCGGGGGCGAAGATTGTCGCATCCAAACGAGGGGGACGGAGGAGGTTAATTCCAGATAACCTCCTCCGTCCCCCATTTTGCGGTCAGCGGACTTCGCGCAGTTCCCAGTGGTGGCCGGCGAGCAGGCGCATGCGCTGCTTGAACACGTCGCTGTTGAGCGAGGTGGTCACCTGCAGCTTGATGCGCAGGTCATCCTGGGTGCCAACCACGCTGGCGCCGGGGTCGGTCACGCCCCACTGGTCTTCCACCGCATCCGGATCGGGCTGCTTCGCGCGCCATTTCTCGAACAGCGAGGTGCCGGCCAGCGCCGCCTGCAGTTCCTCGGCGAAGCCCTGTGCGCTGCTGGAGTGGAAGGACAGTTCGGGGTCGTTGCCGCGTGCCTTGGAGGGGTCCGGCAGGCTGACGTAGTAAGTGGTCATTCGTATCTCCGTTTCAGTGGTGCGAAGCGTTGCAGGCGCACGGTGCAGGCGGCGTGCAGAAGCGGCCGAGGAACGCGCGCCGCCGGTTCGGTCGTGCCGCCGCGCGACGCCTCATTCGAAACGGTGCGGGCCGTCCGCGAAGCCCACCGTGATGGCGCCCTTGCCGACATTGACCATGCCGGTCAGGCTCATCACCGATTCCAGGACCTGCACACCGTGGTCGGCGCACACGCGCTTGAGTTCGGCATAGCCGGGCAATCCACGCAGTTCCTCCAGCTCGCCGCCGTAGCTCAGGCATACCGCCGGCGTCATCAGCCCGGCGCGCACACGCTGGCCCACCACGTCGAACAGCTTGGCCACGGCATTGTCGAAACCCTTGATCTTGGCCACCGGGCCGGTATCGCCGCGATAACCGTGCAGCACCGGCTTGATGTCCAGCGCGCTGCCGAGCGCCGCGCTCAGCAGGCCGACGCTACGGTCGCCCTTGTGCCGCGCCCGTGCACGCATGTAATAGAGGTCGCGGGTGATCATGTAGCCATGCACGTTGCCGGCCAGTTCTTCCAGCCGTTCGCGGATCTGCTGCACGCTGGCGCCGCTGTCGCGCAGGCGCACCGCTTCCACCGCGGTCACGGCCTGGGCTGCGAACAGGTTCTGGGTATCGATCACCCGCAGCGCGAAGGGTGAGTTGAAACCAGCCGCCTGGCGCACCGGCTTGTAGTCGTTGAGAATCGCGAAGCTGGCCTGCAGGGCATTGTCGTGGATGGGGCTGCGGGTCCTGGTGATGGTCATGCAGAACACGTGGTCGTAGTCGATGACCAGGCGCTCCAGGAACAGGTCGCGGATCTGCTGCACGCTGAAGGGAATGGTTTCCGCCTCGGCGCCATGTTCGGCCACGTGCGCGTGCAGGAAGCTCAGCGTGGCCTGTTCGTCGCGGTGGTCGGCCAGCATGGCTTCGCCGATGCGCACGGTGATGGGCAGCAATACGATGCGATGCTGGGCGATGAAGTCCTGCGGTAGATCGCAGGCTGAGTCGACGACGATTCCGATGCGCATCCTGTGTGCCCCCTCCAGGCAGGTTGTAGGTTCGGAAGTGTGAAAGCTATCCCAAAACGGATGCGGCTGCCTGACCGCGCCTTCAGCCTGCCGGCCGGTTGCGCTGGACAGCGACCGGCAATCCGGCAACCCGCGCCCATTCCCCGCCATGCAGCAGGCCGGGATCGGCGAGCACCGCCTGCATCAGTCCGTGTGCCTCGTTGCCCCAGAACAGCTCGTCGTCGATGGCCAGGGTCGGGACCCCGAAGACCCCTGCGGCAATCGCGCCTTCGGTGTTGTCGCGCAGCTGCTGCCTGACCGAGGGCGCGGCCACCGCCGCAGCCACATCGGCCACGTCCAGCATGGCGCCGGGCAGCGCCAGCGCCTGCGGCGAATCGCCGGCGTGACCGTCGCGCCATATCCAGTTGAACAGCACATCCACCGCCGCATGGCTGCCACCGGCGGCCAGGCACAGTCGCAGCGCCGCCAGCGGATTGAACGGATGGGCGGGCGGAAAGCGCAGCGCTGCGTCCTGCTGCCGGGCCTGCCACAGCACCTGGCGGTAGATGAAACGGCGCTTGGCAGGAATTTCGGCCGGGCCCAGGTTGCCCAGGTGGGCCAGCACCGCGCCGAGCACGATGGGTACCGGGCGGATCTGCCCGAACTGCGGCATCTGCCTGAGCTGCTGCCAGTGCAGGTAGGCGAACGGCGAAACGAAATCGAAGTACCAGCGCAGGCTCATGGCAACTCCCGGGGCAACGGACCGCTTCGCCGATCATGCCGCAGGCGGGGCGCCGACGCGAACATCGGCACCCCGACAGGGTCAGCGGCTGTACGCGCGCGGCTGATCGTCGGCGGGCGCCAGGTAGCGGTCGCGCAGTTCGGTCTGCCGCGAGCGCATCGGCAGGGAGCGTCCGCCCAGCCAGACCTGTTCGGCGTAATGGGCCACGTCCAGCGGGTCGCCTTCCCACAGCACCAGATCGGCCAGCTTGCCCGGCTCGATGCTGCCGATGCGGTCGCCCACGCCCATCGCCTGGGCCGGGACACGGGTCAGGCCCGCCAGGCCATCGGCCCAGGGCAGGCCATGGGCCACCGCATTGCCGGCCAGCTGCCGCACCTTTCGCGCATTGTGCGAGGCATCGCCGCTCTGAGCGAAGCTGACGTTCACGCCTGCGGCATGCAGTCGCGCAGCGTTTTCCAGCGTCGCGCCGATCTGGTCGAAGGTGGTGGGCAGGTTGGCCAGGCTGTCGACGAACACCGGCACGTCGGCACGGGCGAGTTCGGCCGCCAGTTGCCAGGCTTCGGCGCCGCCGGCGATGGCGATCTTTACCTTTTCGCGTGCGGCCCAGCGCAGCAGCTGGCGGATGTCGCTGGCACGGTCGACTTCAACGATGATGCGCCCCTTGCCGGCCAGGTAACCGGCCAGGGTCCGGCGTCCTGCCGGGGTGAGCAGGGCATGGGGCGAATCCACGCCGACCCGGCCGCGTGCCTCATCCACCATCTGCTGCAGCAGCATCCACTGCGCGGCGCGCGACTGCCCGGTCAGCTCCGCCGCAGCCGATCCCAGCCGCAGGTACAACGCGCGCGGCCCGATCGGATCGGCGCTGCCATCCAGCCGCACGACACCGCCCTGGCCGGCCACGAAGCCACCGCCGGTATGCGCGCCCAGCGCAGTGAAACCGATTCCTTCCACGCGTGCCACCGGCACCAGCACGGAGGCCGGGTTGTAGGCCAGGGTGACATCGAATTCCGGCCGCAACGGCTGCTGGCCGATCTGCAGCGTGCTGTCCACCGTGCTCTGCTCGCCGGACACTTCCTCGATGCCGATCTCGGTGATGCCGCCGAACAGGGCCGGTGTCAGTGGACGGCCACCGGCTTCCACCACCGGCACGCCGGCGGGCACCGGGAGCGCGGCGCCGACCGCCTGGATGAGGCCGCCACGTACCAGCACGTCAGCGTTTTCCAGGCTGCCGCGCGCGCTGGCGGTATGCACCGTGGCATTGCGGATCAGCAGGTCCTGCGCACTGGCTGGCATCGCGATGCAGGCCAGCGCCGTCATTGCCGCAACGCCAGGCCAGAAACGGCTGCGCTTCGAAGGGACAGGATCACGGGCCATCAGTGCACCTCCTGGCCAAGACGGAAATCGGACACCGGTTTGCCTGCGGCGGTGGTGCGGTCGAAATACGGGTAGCCATCGATGAACACCTGGTCGGCCAGCGCGTAGGAGCTGAAGGGATTGCCGTTCCACACCACCACGTCGGCGTTCTTGCCTGCTTCCAGGGTGCCGGTCTGCTGCTCGATGCCCAGTGCCCTGGCGGCGTTGGCGGTCATCCAGGTGATGGCGCGTTCCGGGGCGATGGCGGGCAGATTGGCGCGACGCGCGGCGGCGATTGCCTTGGCCGCTTCCTGGTTCAGGCGCTGGATGCCTTCCGGGGAATCGGAATGCACGATGGCGCAGCTGTTGGCCGGCCGGTCCACCAGCGCGATGTTTTCCTGGATGCCGTCGAAGGCTTCCATCTTGAAGCCCCACCAGTCTGCCCACAGCGCCCCGCACACGCCTTCGGCGGCCAGGCGGTCGGCCAGCTTGTAGGCTTCCACGCCGTGGTGGAATGCCGCTACCTTGAAGCCGAATTCATGGGCCAGGTCGAGCATGGTGGCCATCTCGTCGGCACGGTAACAGTGGATGTGCACGCGGATATCGCCCTGGATCGCACCGGCCAGCGTGTCCAGCTTGAGGTCGCGCTTGCCACCGCTGTCGCCGGCGCTGTCTTCCTTGTCGCTGCCGAACCAGCGCTTGCGCTTCGGCGGCGTACTGGTGTTCCTGGCGATGTATTCGCTGGCGTCGATGAACGCCGCGCGGTAGCCGGCGACATTGCCCATCCGGGTGGCCGGCGCCGTGCCCTTGCCACCGTATACGCGCTTGGGATTTTCGCCGCAGGCCATTTTCATTCCCCACGGAGCACCGGGAAATTTCATCGCCTGGTACGTGGTGGTCGGCACGTTCTTCAGCACCACGCCACGGCCACCGACCAGGTTCGCCGAGCCCGGCAGCACCTGCATGCTGGTCACGCCGCCGGCCAGCGCCTCGGCGAAGCCCGGATCCTGCGGCCATACCGAATGTTCGGCCCATACATTGGCAGTCACCGGTGCGGTCATCTCGTTGCCGTCGCTGTGCGCGCCCACGCCGGGACTGGGATAGACGCCCAGGTGCGAATGCACGTCGATCAGGCCCGGTGTCACCCATCGCCCGCGGGCGTCCACGCGCCGCACGTCGTCGCCGGCCTGCAGGGCATGGCCGACCTGGACCACCTTTCCGTCGCGCAGCAGCACGTCGGCATCGTCCAGTCGTTCACCGGTGCCGGTCAGCACGGTTGCGTTGTGGATCAGCACCGGCGCACTGCCGCGCGGCTGGTAGGTGCTGGGATAGGGATCCTGGACGAAACGCGAGGCACCGGTGGCCGGTGCAGCGGCAAGCGACAGCAGCGCCAGGCCGATACCGGCGCGCAACAGATTGTGCATGGGGTCCCCGTAACATGGTGGTGCAGGCTCTGGACGCTAGCGGAGAGCGCGGTTCCTGCCAAGTGGCAGCGGTCCCGCCGACGCCTGCCGCAGGCGGGTGCGGGCGATGGCCGGCGCAGTGCGGAGGCCACGGCCCTCGACGGCGCAGGCAGGGCACAGTACTTTCCTGCGATGAAGACCAAGCAGGACATCGTCGACAACTGGCTGCCGCGTTACACCGGCGTGCCGCTGGACCAGTTCGGCCAGCACATCCTGCTGACCAATTTCAGCGGCTACCTGCATGCCTTCGCACGGCTGGCCGATGCTGAGGTGGTCGGCCTCGACCGTCCCATGGCCAGTGCCACCGCCGACGGCATCACCATGATCAATTTCGGCATGGGCAGCCCCAATGCCGCGATCATGATGGACCTGCTGACCGCGGTGATGCCGAAGGCGGTGCTGTTCCTGGGCAAGTGCGGGGGGCTGAAGCGCAAGAACCAGCTGGGCGACCTGATCCTGCCGATCGCGGCCATCCGCGGTGAAGGCACCTCGGGTGACTACCTGCCACCGGAAGTACCGGCGCTGCCGGCGTTCGCGCTGCAGCGTGCGGTGTCCACCATGATCCGCGACCTGGGCCACGACTACTGGACCGGCACGGTCTTCACCACCAATCGCCGGGTGTGGGAGCACGACGAAGCATTCAAGGCACGTCTGCGCAGCATGCGCTGCATGGCCATCGACATGGAGACGGCGACCGTATTCGCCGCCGGCTTCGCCAACCATATCCCTACCGGGGCCTTGCTGCTGGTCTCGGATCAGCCGATGATCCCGGATGGAGTAAAGACCGAAGCGTCCGATGCCAAGGTCAGTTCGCAGTTCGTGGACAACCATATCCAGATCGGCATTGAAGCGCTGCGGCTGATCCGGCGCAACGGAAAGTCGGTCCGCCACCTGCGTTTCGACGAATGACCGGCATCGGGCAGGACCCCCTTGCAGCACCCGCGGAGGACGACATGCAGACGGCAGCGCAGGTGGTGGCGTTCTGGACCGAAGCCGGACCGGCGAAGTGGTTCACGCGCGATGACGCCTTCGATGCGCGTTTCCGCGAGCTGTTCCTGGAAGAGCACCATGCCGCCGCCGCGCGCGCGCGGGAACAATGGCTGGAAAGCGCGGAGGGCGCGCTGGCGCTGATGGTCCTTCTGGACCAGTTCCCGCGCAACTGCTTCCGCGGCACGGCGCATTCCTATGCCACCGATGGGCTGGCGCGGCATTACGCGATGCGTGCGGTGGAAGAGGGGCTGGACCTGCAGCTGGTGCCGAAGCTGCGGGCGTTCATCTACCTGCCGTTCGAACATTCGGAAGAACTGCTGGACCAGGACCGCTCGGTATCGATGTTCGATGCGCTGGGCGACAAGGAATACCTGCAGTTCGCCGAACTGCACCGCGACATCATCCGCCGCTTCGGGCGGTTCCCGCACCGCAATGCGGTGCTCGGGCGCAATCCCACGCCGGAAGAACTGGATTACCTGGCCGAAGGCGGATTCGCCGGCTGACGTATGGTGCGCGCGCGGGCCGCGTAGAGCCGGGCTCTGCCCGGCATGCATCACGTAGAGCCGGGCTCTGCCCGGCTGTGCGTGAATCCGGCAGCGAGGCAGAGCCCCGCTCCACGTTCAGTACTTCGGCACGCCGTTGTCGACCTCGCCGGACCAGGCATCAATGCCGCCGGTGACGTTGGAGACCTTGCTGAAACCCAGCGCGCGGAACTGTTCGGCGGCCTGCGCACTGCGGCCACCGTGGTGGCACAGGAAGGCCAGCGCGGTGTCCTTGGGCAGCGCTTCCAGCTCGGCGCGGCCCTGTCCGTCGAACACCTTGAACGGCACGCCGACCGCGGCGATGGCGCGCTCTTCCGGCGGACGCACGTCCACCAGCAGCACGTTGCCGGCACGCACCAGGTCGTCGGCATCGCGCACCGACAGCTCGGCGACCGGCTTCGGTGCGTTCGGGTTGTCGATGGCCAGGCCCTTGCCGCGGATGTCGTCCACCCAGTCGATGGTGATGCCATCGGCACGGCGGGCGCTGGCCAGGTCGAACTGCACGCGCAGTCCGTTGGATTCGGCGGCGATGGCGCTGTCATCATGCGGCGCCAGCTGGAAATTCGGCTGGAAGCGCGCATCGATGCTCAGCTGCAGCGATGCACCCGGCGCGTCGGCCAGCGCGCCACGCAGCATGTCCACCGCCGCCGGGGTGACGGTGATGGATGGCGGGGTGCGGTCCGGCGCGGCCAGGCCGAGCACGCTGCTCAGTTCGCCGCTGGACGCCATCTGCAGGATGATGTCGCTGCCGCCGACCAGTTCGCCATCGATGTACAGCTGCGGGATGGTCGGCCAGTCGCCGTAGAGCTTGATGCCTTCACGGATGTCCTGGTCCGCCAGCACGTTGACGTGCGCGAATTCCACGCCCAGGTCCTGCAGGGCGCCGACCGCCTTGGCGGAGAATCCGCACTGCGGCATGGAGGGCTGGCCCTTCATGAACAGCACGACGCGGTCGTTAGCGAGGAGGGTGTCGATGCGCGAACGCAGGGCGGGATCGAGGGACATGAGGGTCGGGTCCGGAAGAGCGAGCCGTCGATTCTACCCGCCATGGCATCATGGGGCATGACCACTCCGGAAACATTGAATCGCGCGACCGGCGGGCTCCGGCACTGGCCGGCCTGGCTGCTGGTGTCGCAGCTGCTGGTGGCCGCGGTCTGGTTCGTGAAGGGATGGGGCTGGGGCCTGCCGTTGCTGCTGGCCAGCCACGCGGTGTTCCTGGTGCCGGTATTCCTGCCCAACAGCCGGTTCTATGCGCCGGTGCGCAGCCGGCTGCCGCACGCCAGCGGCAATGTCGTCTGGCTGACCATCGACGATGGACCGGGCCCGGACACGCTGGCGGTGCTGGATCTGCTGGACCGGCATGACGCCCGGGCGACCTTCTTCGTGGTGGGTGAACGCGCACAGGCCCATCCGGCGCTGGTGCGGGAAATCCTGCGTCGCGGCCATGAACTCGGCAACCATAGCCACACGCATCCGCAGGCACGCTTCTGGCGCCTGGGGCCGGCGGCGATGTCAGCCGAGATCGAACAGTGCCAGCAGGTGCTGCAGGCGATTTCCGGGCAGCCGCCGCGCTGGTACCGCTCGGTGGTGGGCATGACCAATCCGTTCGTGGCGCCGGTGCTGCGGCGGCTGGCGCTGCAGCGCGTGGGCTGGAGTGCGCGCGGCTACGACGGCGTGGACTGCACCGCATCGCAGGCACTGGCACGCCTGCGGCCGGACCTGCGTGCGGGGGCGATCGTGCTGCTGCATGAAGGCGCCGCGCATGGGCAGAACCCCGCGATCATCGAAGGCGTGCTGGAAGCCCTTGCCGAACAGGGCCTGCAGGCGCGGCTGCCACCGTCGCCGGACGATGCGCTCAGCGTGGCGGACGCGCGGCCACCAGCAGCCAGCTGTTGAACGGCGTGCGGCCGTGCAGGGGCTGCACGGCCGCCAGGTGCAGGCCGGACCGTGCCAGCACCGACTGCAGCACCGAGCGCCCGGGATAATGGCGCGGGCGCGTGCCCATCCATCCCGACAACCATGCCAGTCGATCGGCCATCCGGGTCGTGTGGTCGCGGCGATCGCCGAGCGCCAGCGGCGTACGCAGGACCAGCGTTCCGCCGGGCGCGACACGTTCGGCAGCGGCCTGCAGCAGCGTGGACTGGGCCGATGCGTCGAGATACTGCAGGACATCCAGCAGCGCCACGTCGCCGGCATGCGGGGGCAACGCACATTGCAGGTCGGCATGCTGGAACCGCACCTGCTGCAGTCCGGCCTGCCGTGCGGCGCGCGTGGCGGTGGCGATCTTGCCGGCGTCCACATCCACGCCGGCATAGGGTTTCATGCAGCCGCGCTGGCGCATCACATGGCCCAGCAGGCCCAGCCCGCAGCCAAGATCGAGCAGCGGCAGCGTCGTCGTGGGCAGCGATCGCAGCACGCCGTCATACAGCGGATCGCTGCCCAGCTTGGCGCGTGCGTAGTAATAGGTGCTGCGGTTGCCCCAGGGCCGGTGTGGCAGGAACGCGGTGGCGATCCGGCGTGCCTGTGCCGGAGCCAGCGGCAGGGCGGGGAGCGGTTGGCCGCTGGCGGACGCGTCGTCCAACGGTTTCAGCCCGGCGCTGCGAGCAGGCGTTCGGCCAGCGGCATGGCCCGCTCGGCCCACAGCCGGTACATCGCTGCGGAAGGATGCAGGCCGTCTTCGGCCAGCATGGCAGGATCGTGGCCGTGGTCGCGGGAGAGTCCGGTGATGTCGACGAATGCCACGCCCTGCATGGCGCAGATACGCGCTGCGGCCGCGTTGTAGGCATCCAGCTCGCTGGCGATGAGCGCGCGGTCGCGGTCCTGGGCGAATGGCGTGACGCCCCAGTCCGGGATCGACAGCACCAGCACGCGTTGTGCCCGCCCGCCAGCGAAACCGAGCGCACGCTGCAGCAGGGACTCGAAGCGCGGCCGGTAGTCGTCGAGCGGACGTCCGCGATACTGGTCGTTGACGCCGATCAGCAGGCTGACGAAATCGAAGGGTCCGTGGCGGGCATCGGCGTCGATGCCCGCATCCAGCTCATCGGTGGTCCAGCCCGTGGTGGCGATGGTATGTGGATCATCCAGCGGAATGCCGCGCGTGCGCAGCGCCGCGGCCAGCTGGTGCGGCCAGCGACCATTGGCCGCGACGCCTTCGCCGATGGTGTAGGAATCGCCCAGCGCGAGATAACGCAGCGCCATCGTGCTCAGGCCACCGAACGCCGTGGCTTGAGCGGCACGACCTTGCGGTTGGCCTCGGCGCGGCGCGCGAGTGCGCGGTCGATGCGGCTGAATACTTCGCGCATCACCGTTGCCTCCGGCAGCAGGGTGACGCGGAAATGGTGGCGATAGGGCACGTTGAAGCTGGAACCCGGCACCACCAGCACGCCTTCCTGGTTCATCAGGTCCAGTGCGAACTGATGGTCGTCGAAGGCCTTGGCGGCATCGCCGATCACGGCCGGGAAGGCATACAGCGCGCCGGCCGGCGCGACCAGCGAAAGGTGTTCGCTGGCGGCGCAGGCCTCGATGACGGCACGGCGGGTCTCATGCAGGCGTCCGCCCGGCAGGCACAGCGGGGTGATCGTATCCGGGCCGTTCACCGCTGCATCGATGGCGTATTGGCCGGGCACGTTGGCGCACAGCCGCAGGGCACTGAGCAGGTCCATCGCCGCGCGGAATTCGTCCAGCAGGCCGGCGGCACCGGACAGCATCGCCCAGCCCACCCGCCAGCCACAGGCACGGTGCACCTTGCTGAGGCCACTGAAGGTGATGCAGGGCGTATCGCCGGCCAGGGGCGCGACGGGCTGGAACACCGCGTCGTCGTACAGGATCTGGTCGTAGATCTCATCGACCATCAGCAGCAGGTTGTGCTTGCGGGCGATGGCCACGATGCGTTCCAGCAGTTCGCGCGGATAGCTGGCGCCGCTGGGGTTGTTCGGGTTGATCAGGACGATGGCGCGGGTACGCGAGGACACCAGCGCCTCGATCTCCACCGGGTCCGGCTGGAATTCGTTCTCGGGGGCACAGCGGTAGTACACCGGGCGGCCATCGTTGAGGATGGTGGACGCCGACCACAGCGGATAATCCGGGGAAGGCACCAGCACTTCATCGCCGGGGTTGAGCAGCGCGCGCAGCGACAGGTCGATCAGTTCGCTGACGCCATTGCCGACGAAGACCCGGTCGGGGTGCGCGTCGGGCGCGCCACGCCGCGCGTAGGCCGCAGCGATGGCTTCGCGTGCTACCGGCAGGCCCTGCTGGTGGGTGTAGGGATCGGTGCGGCCCATGTCGTCGGCGATCGCGTGCTGCAGGTGTTCGGGCGCCCGAAAGCCGAAATTGCCGGGATTTCCGATGTTCAGCTTGATCAGCGTGCGGCCCTGCGCTTCCAGCTCCCGCGCTCGCCGCGCCAGCTCTCCGCGGATCTCGTAGCGCACTTCGGACAGGCGCTCGCGGATGGCCAGGGGCTTGGAGATGGGGGTGGACATGTCAGGCGGGCCGTCGATGGGCATGGAAAGGCCATGGTAGCGGAATTGCTGCAGTGCATGGCAAGCCTGCCGCCGCGTCCGCGCACGTGCATCCCGGTAGAATGCGGACGATGACTGAAACCCCCGATTACACCGCCCTGCAGACCATTGGCTGGCCCTGGCCAGGACCGCCCGCGCCGGATGACCAGGCAGACTGGCACGCGGCGATGGGCGCCCATCCGCAGGCGCGGCCGGCGCGGGTGATCGAACAGCACCGTACCCATTATGTGGTGGCCGATGGCCCGGACGCGTCCATCAAGGCCGAATCGCTGCCGGAGTGGCAGCGCCCCCGTTTTCCCAGCCATGAACGTCCGGCGGTCGGCGACTGGGTACTGCTGGAGGGTGTGCGCATCGTGGCGCTGCTGCCACGGCGTACATCGATCAAGCGCGGCGCGGCCGGCGAGCACTATCACCAGCAGGTGATCGCGGCCAATGTCGATACGGTGTTCATCGTCTGTGGGCTGGATGCGGACTTCAATCCGCGTCGCATCGAACGTTACCTGCTGCTGGTCGGCGGTGGCGGTGCCGAGCCGGTGGTGGTGCTGACCAAGGCCGACCAGACCGACTACACCGAAGATGCGCTGGCGGTGCTGGAGGAACTGGAGGTGCAGGGCATCGCGCTGCGTGCGGTGAACGGCCTGGATCCGGACAGCGTGGCCAGCCTGCTGCCGTGGCTGCAGGCCGGCCGCACGGTGGTGCTGGTGGGCTCGTCCGGCGCCGGCAAGTCCACCCTGACCAACACCCTGCTCGGCGAGCAGCGGATGAGGACCAATGCGGTGCGCGCGAACGATTCGCGTGGCCGGCATACCACCACCCATCGCGCGCTGATGCCACTGCCGGCCGGGGCCTGCCTGATCGACACGCCGGGCATGCGCGAACTGAAGCCGACCGGTGAGGAAACACTGGCCGAGGGTGGCTTTTCGGACATCGAAGCGCTTGCGGCACAGTGCCGCTTCCGCGACTGCCTGCACCAGCAGGAACCGGGCTGCGCGGTGCGCGCGGCCATTGAAGCGGGCGAGATCGAGGAAAGCCGCGTGCTCAACTATTTCAAGTTGAAGGAAGAGGTGGCAGCGGCGGCCGCCAAGCTGGCGGTGCGCCAGGCGGAAACCGCGCAGGAACGCCGCAGCGCCGCCAGGAAGCCACGCCGCCGCCGATAGGCGCGGCAATGTCGCGTAGAGCCGGCCCAGCGTCGGCTGCTTTATAGTGGCTCCATGGACCCGTCGGCGACACTGGATCGTGAGGTGGCCCACCATGCCGTGCTGGATGCTCGGCTGGTCGAGGCCGTAGGTGGGATCCGGCTGCTGGCACTGACCAGTTGGCCTGCCGCAGTGCAGCCGCCGTTCCTGGCCAGCGTGGCGCGCGGCCAGCCGCAACTGCCGCAGGTGGATTATCCCCGGCTGGATTTCAGCGCGGAACGTCGCGCGCTGGCGGCCATCATCGCCGAGTGCGACCTGCAGCATCCGCTCGGACAGTATGTGCAACAGTCGGCGCACAGCTGGGATGTCGCGGCACAGCTGCTGGAAGGCCTCGGTACGCGGGCGGTGGACAGCTGTTCGGTGGCGTTGTTCGGCGCGCCCGAGCAGCCGCTGCCCGGCAATGGTCCCAGCACCCGCGAAGCGGCGCGGCACTTCATCCAGATCGCGGCCGAACTGGACCACGAGCTGCTGGCTCCGGAGGAGCAGGTGCCGGTATCGGCCGTCGCACTGCAGCTGCAGCTGCAGAACGACCTGGATGCATTCTTCGAATCGCGCATCATCCAGGTCCAGCTTGACCCGGACCTGGTATCCAAGGCCGCTGCCGGCCCGACGCGCATCCGCCTGCGGACCAGCGCGCGGTTCAGTGCGTATGACCGTGCGCAACTGTTCCACCATGAGGCACTGGTGCACTCGCTGACCGCTCTCAACGGCAGGGAACAGCAGGTGCTGCCGAGCCTGGCGCTGGCATCGCCCCGGGTGACGGCGGCACAGGAAGGCCTGGCCACCTTCGCCGAGCAGATCACCGGCAGCATCGACATCGAACGGTTGAAGCGCATCAGCCTGCGTACCGAGGCCATCGCGATGGCGCGCGAAGGCGCCGATTTCATCGAAGTGTTCCGCTATTTCTGCGATGCCGGGCAGACGCCGGAGGAGAGTTTCGCATCGGCGCAGCGCGTGTTCCGCGGCGTGCCACCCAGTGGCGGCATGGCCTTCACCAAGGACACCGTCTACCTGCGCGGGCTGGTGTCGGTGCATACGTTCTTCCGTGAAATGCTGGCGCGCGATCGCCTGCAGGTCTGCCGCTGGTTGTTCGCCGGCAAGATGACCCTCACCGATGCGGTGGTTTTCGCGCCGTTGTTCGAGGCGGGAATCCTGCAGCCACCCCGCTGGCTGCCGCACTGGGTCAGCCGCGCCAACGGCCTGGCCGGCATGCTGGCATTTTCGCTGTTCGCCAACCGCATCCGCATGGACCAGCTGAAGCCGGAATAACGAGGCCGCTGGGCGGCGGCATGACGCCGGTGGGCGACGACATGAAGTCGGTGGGCAATGACACGACGCCGGCGGGC
>Ga0160467_100802_pt1 | contig 21103 bp, 22 predicted proteins | sample HID1972I_E11MG_FD_108221 | JGI IMG/M metagenome (GOLD analysis project Ga0160467, IMG submission 108221) | Enriched pill bug-associated microbial communities from UW Madison campus, WI, USA - HID1972I_E11 MG | ecosystem: Host-associated > Arthropoda: Insects > Digestive system > Unclassified ... | reverse complement strand
GCTTACTTGAACAGGGTGTCCGGGTATTCCGGTTTCTGTTCGCGCGCCAACAGGGTACGCAGGCCTTCTTCAGGCGATTGTTCGCCGTGCAGCACGGCACGCACGCCATCGGAAATGGGCAGGTCGATGCCATGACGGCGCGCCTGGCGCATTACTTCGTCGGCGGTCTGCACCGATTCCACCACCTGGCCGATTTCGCGGATGGCATCCTGCAGCGATTGCCCGCGCCCCAGGGCAAGCCCCAGGCGACGGTTGCGCGACAGGTCGCCGGTGCAGGTCAGCACCAGGTCGCCCAGGCCGGCCAGGCCCATCAGGGTTTCCGGGCGGGCGCCGATCGCCGCGGCAAGCCGCAGCATTTCGTTCAGGCCACGGGTGATCAGGCCCGCACGGGCATTCAGGCCCAGCTGCATGCCATCGGCCACGCCGGTGGCCACGGCCAGCACGTTCTTCATCGCGCCGCCCAGCTCGGCACCCACCATGTCATCGCCGGTATAGGCGCGGAACGCCGGGCCATGCATGGCTTCGGCCACGGCCTGCGCGAACTCCGGCACGTCGCCGTGCACGGTGATGGCGGTCGGCAATCCCTGGGTGACTTCCTTGGCGAACGACGGGCCGGTGACGACCGCCAGCGGCACGTCCTGGCCGAGGATTTCACGCGCCACTTCATGCAGGAAACGCCCGGAACCCGGTTCGAATCCCTTGGTGGCCCAAGCCACGCCCGCGCCAGGCGGACGCAGCGGCGCCAGCGCGGTCACGGTTTCGTTGAACGCATGCGATGGCGTGACCACCAGTATCCAGGCCGCGCCTTCCACGGCAGCGGCCATGTCGGTGGTCGCACGCAGCGATTCCGGCAGCGGGATGCCTGGCAGGTAGCGGGTGTTCTCGTGGCGCTGGTCGATGGCTTCCACCATCGCCGCGTCACGGCCCCACAGCACGGTACGCAGACCGTGCCGGGCGAGCAGGCTGGCCAGCGCGGTTCCCCAGGAACCGGCGCCAAGTACGGCTACTTTGTCAGCGGTATCGCTCATGCGGTGCGCGGCGATGCCGATCAGGCGTTGCCGGCCGGCTCGGAATTGGCCAGCGACGGCGCTTCGCCCTGCTCCTGGCGCTGGCGCAGGGTTTCCGCGTACAGGCCTTCGAAGTTGATCGGCTGCAGGAAGAACGGCGGGAAGCCGCCGGCCTGGATCAGCTCGCTCACCAGCGAACGCACGTACGGGAACAGGATGTTCGGGCACTGGGTGCCGAGCAGCACGTCGATGGACTGCGGGTCCAGGCCGACCAGGCCGAACACGCCGGCCTGCTTCACTTCAGCCACGTAGGCGGTGCGGTCTTCAGCCTTGCAGGTCAGGGTCACGGCCAGCACCACTTCGAAGGCGTTCTCGCCCAGGCGCTGCACCTGCTGGTTCAGGTTGAGCTGGAGTTCCGGCTGCACCTGGTCGTTGAAGATGGTCGGAGCATTCGGCGATTCGAAGGAAACGTCCTTGACGTAGATCTTTTCGACGGTGAACGCGGGACCGTTGGCGGCGTCGACCGGCGCAGTGGCGCCGTTGGTGTTCTCTTCGGACATTTCCTGTTGCTCCAGATGAATTCGTTGAACGTATGTTTAGACGATATGTTGCATCAATAGCGATGGGGGCGGGTCACGCAGCGCACAACCCCCATTGATCGCATCGAGGTCAATGACGACCCTTGACCAGCGGAAGCTCGGCCTGCTGCCAGGCGGGCAATCCGCCTTCCAGCACCGAAACCTTCTCGAAACCGGCCTTCTTCAGGGCCTTGGCTGCCGTTTCCGACGCATTGCCGTTGCGGCACACCAGCACCACCGGGCGCTGCCTGGCCGATGCAACCAGCTTGTGTTCCGGTCCGAACTGGCTGGGCTGCACGTTCTTGCTGCCGGCGATGTGGCCCTTTTCAAAGTCGCTGCTGGACGACAGATCCACCACCACGGCATCGCCGTCATTGACCAGCTGCACCAGCTCGGCCGGCTTGAGGGACCTGTAGCCACGGAACAGGCGACGGATTTCGGTGACGATGATCGCTGCGGTCAGGCCCACCAGGGCGATGGACAGCATCGGGTTTCGGCCGGCAAAGGCCACCAACTCTTCGTAATTCACGCGGGTCACGGGTCGATAAGCGGGCGCCGATTGTCGCACAAGGCGGTTGGGCGGGACATTCCGCCTCAGCGGCATGCCCTGCAGCCCGCTACTGGCCCTGCCACAGGTCCGGCAGGCCGGCGGTCTGCCACCAGCGTTTGGCCTTGGGATCCCAGCGCCAGCGTTCAACCACGCCCACCATGCGCTCTGCCTGGGTGTTGACGTTGATCACCGCCACTTCCACGCGCCGTTCAACGGTGCCATCAGGCAGCGCGGCCGAGCTGCGTTCGCGGTAGCCGGAAACGCGCAGCTGGCCGTAGCGGCGCAGTTCGAATTCGCTCGGCGGGTGGGTCTTGCGCTGCTCCGGATCCAGGTAGCCCAGGGCATCTTCCATGCTTCCCCAGCGGATGGTGGCGCTGTAGGCGGTCTGGATTTCTTCCAGCAGCTTGCGCTGCTTGCGGCTGATATCCGCGGCAAGCGTGGTGGCCGAGGCCAGCAGGCTGGCCAGGAGCAGGTACTGGATCAGGCGACGCATCTGCAGGCTCCCCAAATGAACATGCCCCCAGGGCACCAGCCTGCCATCCTACCCTTTGGCGAAGGCAACGAAACGCCCGCTGAGTTCGGCCGCCGCCTTGCCATCGCTGCCCGGCTGCACGGCGACCACGCCGATGCGCGCCTTGCCACGCTGCAGGAACGTCGCCAGGAAGGTGTCCCAATCGCTGTCCGGGGCGACTTCGGCCTTGGCGTGCAGGTCGCCATACACCGGCGCGCGGTAACGCAGCTGGCTGTCGGCCACGTACACCTCCGCGTCATGGCCGGCCAGCCGCAGGCGCAGGGTCACCAGCGCCCAGCCTGCCAGGGTCATGGCCGAGGCCAGGCTGCCACCGAAGGCGTTGCCCTTGTCGTTGACGTTGGCCGACAGCGGCGCGGTCAGCTGCAGCTGGCCGGCGGCATAGCCTTCGAGGCGGAGCTGCATGGCGCGCACCGGCGGCATGCTGTCCAGCACCTGCTGCAGGACCAGCAGCGAGGAGGTAACGGGTTCGACGGACATCGGCTGGGACAACCTGAAACAACGCGGGCCCGCATAATGCAGGCAATGGACGAACATGCGAAACCGTGTGGTTGGACGCTGGTGTCCCTGCGCCCGCAGGGGCAGCAGGCCGCGCTGCGCGCAGCGGCCGCAGCGCTGGGCGGCAGCACGCTCGCGCTTCCGCCATGGCGGCTGCAACGGATGGATGCGGCGATGGCTGCCGTTCAGCTGCAGGCCGCCCTGCAGGCATCGCGGGTGATCTTCACCAGCCCGGCGGCGGTGGTGGCTGCGGCCTCGCTGGGCCCGGTTTTCTGGCAGGCGCCGATGCGGCCGTGGCTGGCGGTGGGCGACGGCACGCTGCGTGCCCTGCGGGCGGCCGGCATCGAACACGCGCAGGCGCCAACGCGCATGGACAGCGAGGGCCTGCTGGCATTGCCGGCGCTTGCCGACGTGGACGGCGAGCGGATCGGCCTGGTGACCGCGCCCGGCGGGCGTGGCGTGATCGCTGCGGCACTGCAGGCGCGCGGCGCGCAGGTATTGCGCGCGGACGTTTACCGGCGGGTTCCCTTGCGCGTGCCGGCCCGCACGCTCGCGCGCCTGTCGCATTCGCCAATGCCGTGGCTGCTGCTGGTCAGCAGTGGCGAAGCGCTGCAGCGCGTGTGGTCGCAGCTCGGCCCGCACTGGCAGGATCTGTGGCGTACCCGGATGTCGGTGGTGACCGCCAGCGAGCGGCTGCAGGCGCAGGCACACGGGCTGGGACTGATACGCGTGCTGCAGGCATCCGGGCCCACCACGGCCCAGTTGCTGGCCGGCTGCAGGACGGTGCTGCGCGATGGCCAAGGCCGGTGAAGCGCATGCGCCGCGTCGCTTGCCGATGCCCCGCGCAACGGTAATGCTGTGCGCCGGTCCAGGTGACCGACACGGACTTCCCCCATGAACGAAACCTCCCCTCCTTCCCCGGCGCGTCGCCGGTCATGGCCCATCGCCGCGCTCGTCGTGGTGGTGCTGGCCGCGTCCAGCGGCTGGGCATGGCATGCATGGCAGCAGGACCGGCAGCAGGCCGTGCTGCAGGCGCAGGCGGATGCGCTGCGCCTGCAGGGCCTGCTCGACAGCGTGGAAGCATTGCGACGTGACCAGCGCGCCAGCAGCGCGCGGTTGCAGGATGCGGCCAGCACCAACCGCGTATTGCGCGATGAGGTGCTCGGGCTGGGGCAGCGCAGCGCCCTGCTGGAACAGAACGTGGCGCGGCTGGCCGACAACGTCCGCCAGGACAGCCAGGCGCTGCATCGCGATGCCGCCGAACTGCTGCTGGTACAGGCCGGCCAGCGCCTGGATGCGATCGATGACGTGGAAGGCGCACGCCGCCTGTATGCCCTGGCGGCCACGCAACTGGACGATCTGCCGTCGGCGGAAGGACTGAACCTTCGACAGGCGCTGCTGCAGGAAAGCAACGTGCTGGAGGCCGCCGGCCAGGGGCCCAGGGCAGGCGTGCTGCAGCGGCTGGCGGCCTTCGCGCAGTCCCTGGATGCCCTGCCGCTGGAGCTGCCGCCGGAAGGAAACGACAACGAGCCGGCCGGCGCCCTGCAACTGCCGTGGTGGCAGAAGGCCCTGGCGCCCTTCGTGACAATGACGCCGACCCGGCTGCAGGGCCCGCTGACCGAAGCCGAACGGGTGACCGGCCGGGAATCCCTGCAGGTGGAGCTGACGCTGGCGCGGGCGGCGGTGGAACGCGGCGACGCGGCTACCCTGGGCCTGGCGCTGGACCGGATTGAACGCGGGATGACCCGGCTCTGGCCGGATTCACCGGCCCTGCGCAGGCAGCGTGCTGAACTGCGCTCGATGCGCTCGGCACCGCTTCGGCTGGCCGCGCCGGAACTGGGCAGTACCCTGCGCCAACTGCGCTCCCTGCAAGATGGAGGAAACCCCTGATGAAGCCGTTGCAATCCCTGATCGTGCTGCTGCTGGCCGTGGCATTGGGCGTGGTAGGCGCGCAGTGGCTGGGTGCCAGCGACCTTCGCCAGTACGGCGAAGTGATCTTCCGCTACGGCGGCACCGATTACCGCAGCACCCTGCCGCAGGTGGTCCTGCTGGGCCTGGTGGTGCTGCTGGTGCTGTGGCTGCTGTGGAGCCTGGTGGCGTCGCCCTTCCGCGCATGGGGACGCTATCGCCGCAAGCAGGGCCGGGTGCGCCTGGTCGATGGCCTGCAGGCCTACGAACAGGGCCACTGGCAGCGCGCCGAAAAGCTGCTCGACGGTGCCGCCCAGGATGAGGAAGTCACCGCGGTGGCGCTGGCCAATGCGGCACGAAGCGCCCGCGCACGGGGTGACCTGGCGGCCAGCCAGGCCTATCTGCAGCGGCTGGCCACCGCCGATGCCACCAGCCAGGCCCTGCTGCGCGCCGAACAGCAGCTGGCCGACGACCTGCCGGTGGATGCCATCAACACGCTGGATGCCGGCAACCTGCAGCCGCTGCCGCCACGCGGCCTGTGGCTGCGCGGCGAAGCGTTGGCCCGCGCCGGGCGTGCCCATGAGGCTTACGGGCAGCTGGGCGCGCTGCGGCAGAGCAAGGTGCTGCCGGCCGACGCCTTGACCACGCTGGAAGCACGCCTGGCCGCACAGGCACTGCTGGAAGCGGTTGATGTGAATGCGCTGGCAGCACAGTGGGAAGCAACGCCGAAGGCACTGCGTACGGATGCTTCGGTGGTATCAGCCTATGCCGCGCGTGCCGTGGCGCTGGATTGGGACGAGCCGGCGCTGCTGGCACTGGAACAGGCACTGGACCAGCGCTGGGATGAGGATCTGGTCGAGCTGTACGGCGTGCTGCCCGCCTCCCGGCTGGCGACCCGCGAAGCGAACCTGGCGCGCTGGCGACAGGCGCATGGTGGCTCGGCTCCCCTGCTGCTGGCACAGGGCCGCGTGGCACTGGCACAGGGCCGCAACGAAGACGCCGAAGTGCTGCTGCACGAGGCGGTGGCGGCCGATGCCGGCGCACCGGCATGGGAATCGCTGGGTGCATCGCTGCTGGCGCGCGGAGAAACCGCGCTGGCGGCTCAATGCCTGGCCAATGCACTGCGCGAGCAGCGTGGCGAGCGTAGCGTGGCACTGGTGCGCGGCGAGCCTGCCGACATCCATGGAACGCGTGCCACGGTGGAGGAACAGGCCGTGCGTGCAACGCCGCCGGTCTACGACGCCAATGAGGCACGTGACAGCAACGGATATCCGCTGGGCGGACGCTGACAGCACACGTTGGCGGGGCTCGCCCGGCAACTGGCCTGCCCGGTGGGTGATTCGCTCGGTGAGTAATTCGCCCGGTGAGTAATTCGCCCGGTGGGTGATTCGCTCGGTGGGTGATTCGCTCGGTGGGTGATTCGCTCGGTGGGTGATTCGCTCGGTGGGTGATTCGCTCGGTGGGTGATTCGCTCGGTGGGTGATTCGCTCGGTGGGTGACGACCGTTGGTCGTCACCCGGGGAAAATCAGCGCTCGACGATCGCCACCACGCCCATGCCACCTGCGGTGCAGATGGACACCAGCGCGCGGCCACCGCCGCGTTCGGCCAGCTGCTTGGCTGCCGTGGCGATCACGCGGGCGCCGGTCGCCGCGAACGGATGACCGGTCGCCAGCGAAGAGCCCAGCAGGTTGATGCGATCCGGATCGATGCGGCCCATCGGCGCATCCAGGCCCAGCCGGTTGCGGCAGTAATCTTCACTTTCCCAGGCGCGCAGCGTGCACAGCACCTGCGCCGCGAACGCCTCATGGATTTCATAGAAATCGAAATCCTGAAGGCTCAGGCCGTTGCGCTTGAGCATTTCCGGCACCGCGATGGTAGGCGCCATCAACAGCCCTTCGCCGTGCACGAAATCGACCGCCGACACGTGCGCATCGCGCAGGTAGGCCTGCGGCTCATGCCCATGTGCACGCGCCCATTCCTCGCTGGCCAGCAGCACCGCGGCGGCACCATCGGTAAGCGGCGTGGAATTGGCGGCAGTCAGGGTGCCACGGCCGGATGTCCTGTCGAAGGCGGGCTTGAGCGTGGCCAGCTTTTCCAGCGAGGTATCCGCGCGCAGGATGTTGTCGCGCTCCACGCCGCGGAACGGCGCGATCAGGTCGCTGAAGAAACCACGCTCGTAGGCAGCAGCCAGTTTCCTGTGCGATGACACCGCCCACTGGTCCTGCGAATCGCGGGATATGTTCCATTCCTTGGCCATGTCCTCGCAGTGTTCGCCCATGCTCTTGCCGGTGCGCGGCTCGGCCACGCCCGGGAATTCCGGCTTGAGCTCGGAGAACTTGAAGCCATGGGTCAGCGCGCGGATCTTGTCGCCGGTGCTCTTTGCGCGGTTGGCGGCAAGCAGGCGGGCGCGCAGTTTCCGCCCGTAGACGATCGGCACGTCGGAAGTGGTATCCGAACCACCACCGATGCCGGATTCGATCTGCCCCAGGGCGATCTTGTTGGCGACGGTGATGATGCTGTCCAGCGACGTGCCACAGGCGCGCTGCAGGGTGATGCCCGGCGTCAGCGGCGACAGGCCCGATGACAACGTGGCTTCGCGGCCCAGGTTCCAGTCGCTGGGGTGCTTGATCACCGCGCCCATCGCCACTTCACCGAGCTGCTGCCCGTGCAGGCCGAAGCGTTCGACCAGGGCGCCGAGCGTACGGACGGACATGCCGAGGTTGCCGACATCCGAGTACGCGGTGTTCTGGCGGCAGAACGGAATTCGGACGCCACCGAGGATGGCGACGGGACGGGCGTTGGGCATGGAGATACCTGGCATGGGAAGGGTGTCTGCAACATGGCCTGCACGAAGGAGCAGGCATAATGGCATCAAGTGTAGCTGCCGCCCTGTGACGGGCCAACCGTGAAACCATGAGCAAAACCGACCCGGGCATGAATGCCCTCGGCGTCCTCGCCCTTGAGCTGGCCGATGGGCAAGCACCACGCCATGCCGCCCTCACCGCCACCCAGTCCGGCGAGCTGGCCGAGCGGGTAGGCCGTGACCTGGCAGCGCTGGTGCCGCAGGCCAGCGGACTGGACCTGGTGTTCGCCGCGGCCCATTTCGACCCCGCCGAGGTGCTGCGCCCGGGCTGGCCGATCCATCGCCGCCTGGAGGAACTGCACATGCGCGCGCCCGGCCGCAGCCAGGGTCCGCGCGTGCTGGCATTCGGCGCTGATGCCGATGGTGAAGTACCGCTGCCGTTCCAGGCCGATGCGGCATTGACCGGCGGTGGGCTGCGCGTGGTGCCTTTCGTGCTGACCGGCAACGAGCCGGCGGTCACCGCAGCGGTAGCCGATGCGCTGGAAAACGTGCTGCTGGCCGAGGGCATGGCGCAGGCCGATACCGCGCTGCTGGCACAGGATGCATTCGGCGCGCGGGTGGAACATGCGCGCTATTTCACGGTGAACGACCTGGCCGCGATGATGTCCATGCAGTACGACAACCAGGGACTGTCGGCGCTGTGGCCGCTGATTGAAACGGCGGTGATGGCGCCGGCTGCGGATGAGTGGCTGGACGCGGCGCCGGAACCGTTGCTGCGCTATTCCCATGGCGAGGTGCGCATGGCCCTGTTCGACCCGGCGGGCTGGTGTGCGCATTACGCGCACGGCAAGGACAACTGCGAGCAGCTCAAGGGCATCTACGAGCAGTACCTGATGCGCCAGCGGCAGATGGCGGCAGTGCTGGAGGCGCACGGCGTGCCGGTGTTGTTCGTGCATTGCGAGGCGGGGATGGATGCACGGGAACTGCTGGCGCGCTGAGCATCCCGGTAGTGCCGGCCTCTGGCCGGCAACCAGTAAACCGTGTCGTAGGTTCATGAGGTTGCCGGCCAGAGGCCGGCACTACGGGCATGGAGAACGCCGGCTTGCGCCGGCGTTTTTTCTTACTGAGCCTTGATGACCGCGCAGGCCAGGCGGGCGCCGGCGTTGCCGGTGGGCTGGGTGGTGTAATCGTCCGGATCGGCATGGACGATCAGGCCGCGGCCGATGATGTCGAAATCATCGCCCTTGCCGATGTTGACGTTGGTGGACACCGGGGCATCCACGGTGGCCACGCCTTCGGCGTTGGCGGTGATGTTCGGGATGTCGCCACCATGGTGCGGATCGCTGGCGACGCTGCCGTGGTCCTGCTGTGCCGGATTGAAGTGGCCGCCGGCGCTGTTGCCGTCCGGCGAACTGCAATCTCCCTTTTCGTGGATGTGGAAGCCGTGCTCGCTGCCGGGCTTCAGGCCGGTGACCTGGCCGGTGACGTGCACGCGCCCGTCGACCACCTTGAAGCTGATGCTGCCCCTGGTCTCATTGCCCTGGGTCGGTGCGAGCTCGGCCACGGCAGTGGCAGCGATGTCCGGTGCCTGCGCGGCGGAGTCGGCAGGTACCGTGCCCGGATCGGCCGGGGCGGCGGAACTGTCCGCAGGGGTGGTTGCCGGCGTCGCGTTGGCCGGGTCGGCGGGCTGCTGGCCGCAGGCACTCAGGCCCAGTGCGGCGACGGCGGCGAAAAGCGAGGTATGGATCAGGCGCATCGGTCGATCTCCTTGGTATGGGTTGCAGGCCGTGGCGAGGGTTACCGCGTGACGCGGATGAGGCCACAGGCAATGCGTACGCCGGCGTTGCCGGCAGGTTGGCTGCGATGGTCGTCGGCGCGTGCATGCACGATCAGTGCACGGCCGGCGATGTCGTTGGCGGCACCGCCGCCGAGGGTAACCCCTTGCAGGTGGATGTCCACGTTGGCACGTCCCTGCGCATCGGCGCGCAGGTTAGGCATGTCGCCCAGGTGATGGGGACCGGCATCGGGACGGCCATGCGGCTGCGCGGTTGGATTGAAGTGCTCGCCGGCGCTGCTGGCATCGACGGCACTGCAGTCGCCGCGCTCATGCACATGGAAGGCCGGCTGCTGCAGCGGCTGCAGCCCACCGATCATCCCGCTGATGTGGACACCCCCCGCTTCGGGCACCAGCGCCAGGCGTCCGCTGACCAGGCTGGCCGACGCGGGCGACAGGTTGCTTTCGGCCATGCTCGCCGTGCTTGCCGCAGGCGCCGCGGGCGGCGGCGTGCGCGGTGGGGGCGTGGAACCGCAGGCCGCCAGCAGCAACAGCGCAGAGGCGGGCAGGATGAGGCGGATCGAGGACATCGGAGGACTCCTTGCAGGTCACGTTAACCGCTCCCCTGTCCATGGCGCATCAACATCATGCGCCTGGCAGCAAAGCGCATCGAAGGATTCAGGAATGGCCGCGGCGACGGCCCGCGCCGAGCTTGCGGGTAAGCGTGTTGCGGCCAAGGCCCAGCCGCGCCGCCGCTTCGGCACGCCGGCCGTGGGTCACCTGCAGCGCCGCTTCCAGCAATACATGATCGACGCGGTCGCGGACATCGGCGTGCAGGCCTTCGGCGCCGTCAGCCAGGCGTTGCCGCGCCCAGCTGGACAGCAGCGCCTCCCATTGGCCGGGATCGCCGCTGCCGGACCGCGGGCCGCGCGGGCCGCTGCGATTCAGCGCCATCTCCACGTCGGCCGCACCGATGGTATCGCCGGCGGCCAGCGCCGCCATCCGCCAGCACACGTTTTCCAGCTCACGCACGTTGCCGGGCCAGTCGTGTTCACGCAATGCCTGCAGGGCGGCGGCGGTGAGCCGTTTGCCGGTGCCATCCAGGCGGTGCGCGGCAGCGCCGAGGAAGGTGGAGGCAAGCTGGGCAATGTCATCACGACGATCGCGCAGCGGCGGCAGCTGCAGGCGGACCACATCCAGCCGGTGCAGAAGGTCGGCACGGAACCGTCCCTGCGCGACCCGCTGTTCCAGGTCCTGGTGGGTAGCGGCGATCACCCGCACATCCACCCGGATCAGTTCGCGGCCGCCGACACGAAAGAACTCGCCCTGGGCCAGCACGCGCAGCAGCCGGGTCTGCAGCGCCAGCGGCATGTCGCCGATCTCGTCCAGGAACAGGGTTCCGCCGTCGGCCTGTTCGAAGCGCCCGATATGACGTCGCTGCGCGCCGGTGAACGCGCCGGCCTCATGGCCGAACAGTTCGCTTTCCAGAAGCTCGGCCGGGATCGCAGCGGTGTTCAGCGCCACGAACGGCGCGCGCGCGCGCGGTGATTCGCGATGCAGGGCGCTGGCCACCAGCTCCTTGCCGGTACCGGTTTCGCCGGTGATCAGCACCGCCAGCGGTGCCTGCGCCAGTTTGCCGATGGCGCGGAACAGCGCCCGCATCGGCGGCGTATCGCCCACCAGCTGCGGCGCCTGCGGTGGCGACGGGGCCACTGCGGAGTCGCCTGCATCCAGCACGGTGCTGTCGGAGCCAGGAAGCGCGCGACGCACCACGGCCACCGCATCGTCCAGGTCAAAGGGTTTGGACAGGAATTCATGCGCACCGCCGCGGAACGCACCGGCGGTGCTCGTCACATCGGTGTAGGCGGACATGACGATCACCGGCAGGTGCGGATGTGCCGCCTTCAGTTTGTCCAGCAGCACCAGGCCATCGTCACCCGGCATGCGTACATCGGTGAACAGCAGCGAAGGCGGCGGTGTGTCCGCCAGGGCGGCCAGCGCTGCTGCGGCGCTGTCGAACCCTTCCACCTGGTAGCCTGCTTCGCGCATCGCCGCGCACAGGACGAAACGCACGGCGCGGTCATCGTCGACGACCCAGATACGCTGCGCGCCGGTGCTGGTATCGGTCATGCGTGGGTCAGTCATGCGTGGGGCCCTCGCCCTGCGTTGCCCCACCGATCGGCAGCAGCAGCGTGAATACCGTATGCCCTGGCCGCGAACGGTAGGTCAGCGTGCCCTGGTGTTCGCGGGCCACCTGCTGGGCCAGCGCCAGGCCCAGGCCAGTGCCTTCGGCCCTGCCGCTGACCAGTGGCAGGAACAGATGCTCGGCCAGCTCCTCCGGCACGCCGCGGCCGTCATCGGCGATCTCCAGCCGCAACGCCAGCGCATGCAGGCGTTCGGCGATGCGTACGCCGTGTTCCACGCGGGTGCGCAGGGTGATGCTGCCTGCACCGGCCTGGATGGCGTTGCGCACCAGGTTCCAGACGGCCTGGTTGAGACGATCGGCATCGCCGGCGAATTCCGGGATGCTCGGGTCGTAATCGCGCTGCAGGCGCACCGCCCAGCCCGCCTCGTTCTCGGCCAGCCGAAGCACGCGCTCCAGGGCGGCGTGGATGTTGAGCGGTGCATGCGGAGCGGCGGGAGATGGCGACAGCAACTGGTCCAGCAGGCTGTTCAGGCGCTCGATCTCGGTGCCGATGAGTTCCACCAGCTCGCGTTCGCCCGCATCGCGATGGGCCGCGCGCCGGGCAAGCAGCTGGGCAGCACCTTTCAGGCCGGCCAGCGGATTGCGCAGTTCATGGGCCAGCCCCTTGAGCGCTGCGCTGAGCGCGCTCGGCAGCGCCTGGGTGGGGTCCAGGCCCGGGAATTCGTCTACCGGGTGTGCCTCCAGCAGCCAGCCGCCGTCTTCCCGCCGGCTCATCCAGCCTTCGGCGAACCGCGGCGCCTCGCCCGGCAGCGCAAGCGCAAGGCGATGCAGGCGCAGGCTGTCGCGCTCGTCGCGGGCAAGAAAGTGCGCCAGCGCTTCCCCCTGGGCTTCCAGCGCGGCCAGCGGCTGGCCGAGCAGGCGGCGCCCACTGACGCCCAGCCAGCGTGCGAATGCCAGGTTGCAGCCAACGATGCGGCCTTCGGGATCGGCCCAGGCGACCGGGGTGCCGAGCTGGTCGATGGCCGGAAGCGATGCAGGAACACTCATTGCACCAATGTAGTGCAAAACGCCGGCGTTCGACCAACCGCGACGCGCTGCGCCTGGGCCGGATCGGGTACGTCTTAATGAAAAACTAAACCGCCTGCTTCATGCTTCCCCACCCACGGGGACCTTGCGGATCAATGCCATGCACCTGCTCCTTGTGGAAGACGATGCGATGCTGGGAGAAAGCATCTGCGACGGCGCACGCCAGAGCGGATGGAGTATCGACCATGTCCGTGATGCCGCCGCCGCGCGCGCTGCCCTGATCGACCACGCTTACGTGGCGGTACTGCTGGATATCGGACTGCCCGGGGATTCGGGCCTGACCGTGCTGCGTTTCATGCGCGGCCGCTACGATTCCACGCCGGTGCTGATCCTGACGGCCCGCGCCCAGCTCAGCGAGCGGATCACCGGCCTGGATGCGGGCGCGGACGATTACCTGATCAAACCGTTCCAGTTCGCCGAGCTGTGGGCCCGCGTGCGTTCGATCATCCGGCGCAGCCAGGGACGCGTGGTGCCTGTATTCACCCATGGCGATGTCCAGATCGACCGCAGCCGCCGTGTCGTCAGCAAGGCGGGAGTCGACGTCGTCCTCAGCGCACATGAGTACCGCACCCTGCTGGCGCTGGCCGAGCGTCCGGGCCACGTGATGACCCGCGACCACCTGCACGACATCGTCTACGGCACGGTGAGCAACGTGGAAAGCAACACCATCGCGGTGTTCATCCACCAGTTGCGCCGCAAGCTGGGCGATGACCTGATCCGCACCGTGCATGGGCTGGGCTATGTCATCGGGCAGCCGGGCGCGTGAGGCTGCAGTCGCTGAAGCTGCGGCTGATCCTGGTGGTCATCTGCACCATCGCGCTGGGCTGGATCGCGGTGACCGGGGTCATTCTCATGCAGTATTCGCTCAACCAGACCAGCACCTCGGACAAGGAGCTGGCCACCATCGCCACCCAGGTCCTGCGTACGATTCCCGTCGAGAGCAGCCTGGAAAGCCGGGCCGGACCGCGCCTGACCCTGCAGAACGTGCCGGACCTGGACCTGGAGCTGCTGGTCTTCCAGATATGGATCGACCGCCATCGGCTGCTGGTTGCCACCCCCGGCGCGCCGACCACCCCGTTCAAGCCGGACTTCAATGACGGCCTCATCTCGACCACGGTGGAAGGAAAGAAATGGCGCGTGTATTCCGTTTCCGACAGCACCGGCAGGGTGGTCGTCCAGGCCGGCAATCCGCAGGACGTCGTGGATGGCGACATGCGTGATGAAGCGGCGCACGCGCTGGTACTGGCCACCGCATTGCAGATCATCGTGGGCGGCATCCTGTTGCTGGTGGTACGCAGCGCCTTCAGGCCGCTACGGGCACTCAGCGCGGCGCTGCGACATCGACGCAGTTTCGATTTCGCTCCCTTGCCGGTGGACCAGCTGCCCCTGGAGCTGCATCCGTTTGTTGTTTCGTTCAACGGTCTCCTGCAGCAGCTCGACAGTGCCATCGAAGGCGAGCGCCGTTTCATCGGCGATGCGGCCCACGAGCTGCGCACGCCGCTGTCGGCCGTGCAGGCACAGGCCGAGATCGCACTGCACGCCACCGACCCCATCGCCAAGGAAGCGGCCCTCGGCAAGCTGCTGGTAGTGGCCAGGCGCAGTACGCGCCTTTCCGAACAGCTGCTCGACCGGGCGCGCATCAACGCCGGAGCCAAATCCCCCAAGCGTCACCGGGCGGACCTGGCGACGCTGGTGGGGCATGTCGCACAGGAGTTCGACGTGCATGCCAGCCAGAACCGAAGATCGCTCTATCTTGACGTGCACTCCTGCGCCATCCAGTGCGATACCGACGAGATTGGAATCCTGCTGCGCAACCTGCTGCACAACGCGTTGCGCTATACCTTGCCGGAAGGCCGGGTGCTTGTACGCTGCGGCTACCTGGCCGGTGCGGAACAGCAGGCAGGACCCTGCGTCTTCCTGGACGTGGCCGACGACGGCCCCGGTGTCGCCGCCGGGGAACGCGAGGCCATATTCAAGCGCTTCCACCGGGCGGCGGGCACACCCGTCCGCGGCAACGGAATCGGCCTGTCGCTGGTAGCCAGCATCGCCACCTCGCACGGCGCGTCGATCCACCTGGACACCGGCCTGGAGGGACGCGGCCTGCGGGTGCGCGTGGTATTTCCGGCGGCCACCCCTTCGCTGCAGCCTGCCTGAGTGCAGATGACGGACAGCGGATGCTGTCCTTAAAAAATTCCTAATGACACTAATAAACGCCTAAATCCACGTGGGCAGTATCCCCCTCGAAGATGCGTCATGCCGGCGCCTCGCGAGAATGGACGGTTCCATGTTGCAGCGCACGTCACGCCCCGGCCCAACGCCCTCTCCCCGCCGTAGTCCGAAGGGCATCGCATGGCGTGCCGGGGCTGCGCCAAGGTCCTACCGCCAGGAGCGTGGCATTGCGGCTTCGCCGTTGCGCCTGCGCCTGTTCGGCGAGCTGGCGCTGGTCGGCCTTGTCGTGATGGCGATGACCGCTGCGATCCTGGTTTCCGTGTTCCGCAGCCCTGCTTCGCTGGAAAGCCCCAGCCCGCTGTCGCTGGTGGTGACCGCTGCGACGGCGCGCGAACGACAGGGTGCCCTGCTGGTGCCCGCATCCAGTGTCGTGGTGCGCGACGGACGCAGCATCGTCTTCCGCCTGCAGGGACCCGGCGACGAATCGAGGGTACGCGCGCTGCAGGTCGTGGCCGGCAGGTGCCTGGAGGGCTGGGTGGAGATCCTCGGAAACCTCGCCGCAGGCGACCGCGTCGTGGCCCAGGGCGCGGGGACGCTGGTCGATCGCGACCTGGTACGGGTCGAACCCTCCACCGTGCTGATGGACGTCCAGCCAGTTGCGGACATGGCTGACGGCGGACGTGCCATCCAGCCGCGCCGATGACAGGCCGACGGCCTTCAACCATTCCCGGCGCGCAGGCACGACAGATACCTCGCTCCATTCCTGAAACACATCTCATAGAAAGGACCACCGCATGCCTTATCGCACCCGCTACCCCCGTTACGGGTTCCCGGCCCACCTGGCGCTTGTCGCCGCCATGGGAGCTTCAGCCGCCTGGATACCTTCGGCATCGGCGAGGGAGGCTGACAGCCGCTGGTCGCTTGGAGTGGCAGTGGCAACTGCCGACAAGGTGTACCGCGATTACGACCGCGAGGTGCTTCCGCTGCCTCTGGTGTCCTACGAAAGCGACCGCTTCAGCCTCGGCATTCCCGTTTCGGATTTCAAATTCTACTCAGGCCGCACCCTCTCGTTCCGGCTGCGCGCGCGCGTCGCCAACGATGGCTACGACGCGGACGATTCTCCGTTCCTCGCCGGGATGGACGACCGCAAGCTGAGTGTGTGGGCGGGCGGCGCCATCATCTGGAGCACGGCATTGGGCAACATTTCGGGCGAGGTGCTTGCCGATGCGCTCGGCAACAGCAAGGGCACCCGTGCCAAGGTGCAGATCGACCGCCGTTTCGCCGCCGGCAGATTCGCAGTCACGCCCCGGCTGGCGGCGGAATGGGTCGACGACAAGTACGTCGACTACTACTACGGAGTAAGGCAGTCCGAAGTCCGCACCGGACGCCCGTTCCATGAAGGCACGTCGACCACCAACGTGCAGCTCGGCGTACGCGTGGACTACATGCCGGTTCCGCGCCACCTGCTGTTCCTGGACATCGGCTCCACGCGCGTCGGCAGCAGCATCGAGGACAGCCCCCTGGTGGACACATCCAGCCAGACAACATTGGGCCTGGGTTACGTGCATCGCTTCTGAACCCCCATCAACATCATTGGCCACGGTCGGTTCCGACCCTGGCGCAGGAGATTCCACGATGAAATCCATTCGATCCCTCGTGCTGGTCGCCCTCGTGCTGGCCACCACTGCCTGCGCGGGCGGGGCCACCCGGCATCCGCCAGCCACGTCCCCGGCGGTCACCCAGGCCGTCGAGGCGACACCTCCGCCCACGCCATCGCAGGATGGGGCGGATGAGATGGCGGTAGAGGACGGCGCCACGCCGGGCGCTGAAGCGATTGCCGACGCCGACGCGCTTTATCCGATGGCAACCAACGATCCATGGGAACGCTACAACCGTCGCATGTACCGGTTCAACACGCAGGTGGACAGATTCATCGCCCGGCCCGTCGGGCTGGCCTACGACAAGGTGGTGCCCGATGTCGCGCAACGTCGGGTTACATCTTTCTTCTCGAACCTGCGCGAGCCGCGGAACCTGGTCAACCAGCTCTTCCAGGGCCACCCTGTCGGCGCCAGCAGGACGCTGGGACGCTTCCTGGTCAACACCACCGCCGGCATCGGCGGCATCTTCGACCCCGCCACGCGGCTGAAGCTTTACCGTGCCGATGAGGATTTTGGCCAGACATTGGCCGTATGGGGCTGGGACGATTCGCGTTACTTCATCGCGCCCCTGAAGGGCCCGGGCACGCTGCGCGACGTCGTGGGCGGTTTCGGCGACCGGACTACCGCGCCGTCCAGGTACATCGACGACGAGGGAGTGAACATGGGCCTGACGCTCCTGCAGCTTGGCAGCATGCGCGCGGCCGCGCTGCCGCTGGATGCGATGCGTGCCGAAGTACCGGACGAGTACACCTTCGTGCGCGATGCATGGCTGCAGAAACGCAGGCGCCAGATCGAGGAAAGCCGCTAGGGAATGCCCTGCGCGTCAGGGCATCTGCAGCAGCAGTGAATGCAGGATGCGGGCGTCTTCCGCATCCAGTTCAGGCGGCAGGTCATCACGTCCCCGGAAACGGCGATGGAACGCGCCTGCGGCTGTTGCGCGGTCATCCAGCGGATATCCGAACGCCGCCAGTGCCCGCCATGCATCGAAGCCTTCTGGCGGAAAGCCATCGACTGCACGCGGCCACACGCCGAAGCCGGCTTCGGCCAACTGCTGCCATGGGAAGAACCGGCTGGGATCCTGCTTGCGCGACGGCGCCAGGTCCGCATGGCCGATCACCTGGCGGGGTGGAATGCGCAGGCGGGTGGTGAGGTCCTGCAGCAGCACGATCAACGACTGCACCTGCGCCTGGCTGAAGGGACTGTCGCCGTCGTTGTCCAGCTCGATGCCGATGGAGGCCGAATTGAGATCGGTGATGGTTCCCCAACGCCCCGGACCGGCATGCCAGGCACGACGATCATCGGCCACCAGCTGGTAGCGCCTGCCATCGGCGCCGATCAGGTAATGCGCACTGACCTTGCCGCCGCTGTTGGCGCTGCGCAGGGTATCCAGGCTCTGCTGCACCGAATGCTGGTCGGTGTGGTGCAGCACGATGATGACCGGCATGCGCGCATTGTGGTTGGCCGATGGCACCCAGGTGGCCAGCGGATTGCGCTCTTCCACCGGCGCACCGGCGCAGGCCGCAAGCAATGCGGTGGCCAGCAGAATCAGGACAGGGAACGGGCGGAAGGAAGACATGCCCCAGTGTAGTGCCGATCCATCCCGGCATGCAGAGGGGTGGTGGCGACCCACGGTCGTCACCACCCGGTTCGTCCGCTACGCCTCGTAGGCCGATTCGCCATGCGAGGTGACATCCAGGCCGGTACGCTCGGCTTCCTCGTTGACCCGCAGGCCGACCACCACCTTCACCACCAGCAGGATCAGCGCGGTCGCCACCGCGCACCACACGATGGTGAACGCAACGCTGATCACCTGTACCCACACCTGGTGGCCGATATCCAGGTCGGCGTGGGTGCCGCCCAGCGACTGCGCGCTGAACACACCGGTGAGGATCGCGCCGACGATGCCGCCGATGCCATGCACACCGAACACATCGGCGGTGTCATCCACCTTCAGCAGGCGCTTCAGGCCGGTGACGCCCCAGACGCACAGCGCGCCGGCGACCACGCCGATCACGATGGCACCCAGCGGACCGACGGTGCCGCAGGCCGGCGTGATGCCGACCAGCCCGGCAACCGCACCGGACGCTGCACCCAGCGCCGACGGCTTGCCCTTGGTGATCGCTTCCACCAGCGTCCAGCCCAGCACTGCTGCGGCCGTGGCCAGGATGGTGTTGATGAAGGCCAGCGAGGCGACGGTGTCGGCGGCAGCGGCCGAACCGGCATTGAAGCCGAACCAGCCGACCCACAGCAGCATCGCGCCGATGTAGGTGAACGGCACATTGTGTGGCTTGAGTGCCGTCTGACCGTAGCCGATGCGCTTGCCGACGAAGTACGCGCCCACCAGACCGGCCACGCCGGCATTGATGTGCACCACGGTGCCGCCGGCGAAGTCGATGGCACCCATTTCGCCCAGGTAGCCACCGCCCCACACGATGTGTGCCATGGGGATGTAGCTGAGGGTGAACCACAGGGCCGAGAACAGCAGCACGGCCTTGAACTTGATGCGTTCGGCGAACGCACCGACGATCAGCGCGGTGGTGATGCCGGCGAACGTGGACTGGAACGCCACGAACAGGTAATCGGGCAGGCCGGCGATCGGCGTGTTGCCCACCGAGTCCGGCGTGAAGCCCTTGAGGAACGCGAATTCGCTGAACGAGCCGAAGAACGCATTGCCTTCGCTGAACACCGCGCTGTACCCGTACGCCACCCACAGCATCAGCACCAGCGAGAACACCACCAGGATCTGGCTGAGTACGGACAACACGTTCTTCGAACGCACCAGGCCGCCATAGAACAGCGCCAGCCCGGGCACCACCATCAACAACACCAGCAGGGTGGAGGTGAGCATCCAGGCCACGTCACCGTGGTCGAACGCAGGAGCGGCCGCAGCGGCCTCCAGTGGCGGTTCGGCCGCGTCTTCCGCTCCGGACGGCAGGGGCGCGACGGTGACTTCCTCGGTGGGTAGCGGCATGACCTGTGCCTGCGCATGGGCGCTGCCCGGAAACGCACCGGCGGCCAGCGCGCTGAGCAGCATCATCAGGCACACCAGATGAAACCGGGCCTGCCACCCGGCGAACAGTCGAATCTTCATGGGGGAGATCTCCGAGTGGATTACAGCGCGTCTGCGCCGAGTTCGCCGGTGCGGATGCGGATGACCTGCTCGACCGGGGTGACGAAGATCTTGCCGTCGCCGATCTTGCCGGTGCCTGCCGCGCTCTGGATCGCTTCGATCACCGCGTCCGCGCGTTCGTCGGTCACCACGGTTTCGATCTTGATCTTGGGCAGGAAATCGACAACGTACTCCGCCCCGCGGTACAGCTCGGTATGTCCCTTCTGGCGACCGAAACCTTTCACTTCGGTCACGGTGATGCCCGACACGCCAGCGTCGGAGAGGGCCTCGCGGACCTCGTCGAGCTTGAACGGCCGGATGATGGCGGAGATCAGTTTCATGCGCATGTCCCGATGGTGGATGGATCCACGGCGCGTGCATGCCGTGGCGTCAGGCAACCACGGGCCATCATGGCGATGGCCGTGGCTGTTGCGCCGGACGTGGCCTGGGCCCTGGTGGACGTGCATCTCTCCTTGCACGGCCGGTGACGCTGGGGGAGGGAGGCCCATGGCATGCGTCCGGTCCTGCGTGGCCGCCGGAGCCAGGCATCCAGCAACCCGGCGGCGACCTTACGCTCCGGCTCCCCAGCCGGAGAAGAAGCGGCGATGACGGAGGTGGGAGGGAGGTCCTCCGCCATCGCCGCGCGTACTCAGTTGGCGTAGTACAGCTGGTATTCCAGCGGGTGCGTGGCGGCGCGGAACTTCGTCACTTCCTGCATCTTCAGCGCGATGTAGCCGTCGATGAAGTCGTCGGTCATGACCCCGCCGGCCTTAAGGAATTCACGATCCTTGTCCAGTGCTTCCAGCGCCTGGTCCAGCGAGGAGCAGACCTGCGGGATCAGCTTCTCTTCTTCCGGCGGCAGGTCGTACAGGTCCTTGTCGCTCGGTGCGCCCGGGTCGATCTGGTTCTTGATGCCGTCCAGGCCGGCCATCATCAGCACGGTGAAGGTCAGGTAGCCGGACTGGATCGGATCGGGGAAGCGCATCTCGATGCGGCGCGCCTTCGGGTTGGACACCCACGGGATGCGGCACGAAGCCGAACGGTTGCGTGCCGAATAGGCCAGCATCACCGGTGCCTCGAAACCCGGTACCAGGCGCTTGTAGCTGTTGGTGCCGGCATTGGCGAAGGCGTTGATGGCGCGTGCATGCTTGAAGATGCCGCCGATGTACCACAGCGCCAGCTGGCTGAGGCCACCGTAACCGTCGCCGGAGAACAGGTTGCTGCCGCCCTTGGACAGCGACTGGTGCACGTGCATGCCGCTGCCGTTGTCGCCGACGATCGGCTTGG
>Ga0160467_100801_pt1 | contig 21111 bp, 15 predicted proteins | sample HID1972I_E11MG_FD_108221 | JGI IMG/M metagenome (GOLD analysis project Ga0160467, IMG submission 108221) | Enriched pill bug-associated microbial communities from UW Madison campus, WI, USA - HID1972I_E11 MG | ecosystem: Host-associated > Arthropoda: Insects > Digestive system > Unclassified ... | reverse complement strand
ACATTACTGCCAGTAGCCCAAGACTCGCTATTGGTGACGCGGCTGCACGTCTTACCAAGCAGGGTTTCCACCTGCTAAACTATCTGACCTTGCTCGGTCGCTCAGGCTTCTCAGTTCCGTTACAACTGGCAAAATGCTACTTCCTTCTGTGACAGCTCGTTCACTGCTGCGTACCTTCTGTTACAGCTAGCCCACTGTTGCTTGCCTTTTGTTAGATCCGTTCACTATAATCAGGGTCCAGCAGTCAGTCGAAAATGCGCCCAAAAGTTAGTTTTATAACTCACTTTTGGGTGCATTTTATTTCTAGACAGTCCTATTAACTGCTTTCTCGTTTCTATTCTTCATTCAAGAAACAGCTCAATCAACGTTATACCGTTATTCCTTCACAGAACCTAACGTAATCCCATGAATAAAGAAGCGTTGTAAGAACGGATAGATAACAAGAACGGGAACCATCGCTATAAATATTTTCGCTGCATTTAACGTTTGATTAGAAAGCTCACTTAGTCGCTTGTATTGATCTTCCGTCATATTAGCCGTATTAATCACGACAACAAACTGTTGAATTAACGTCTGTAGCGGATAGTTCTCTTGACCAGAAGTTAACACAAGTCCGTGGAAAAACTCATTCCAATGATACACAATTGTAAACAGTGTAACGGTTGCAAGGACAGGTACAGCTAAAGGCACATAAAGTGTAAGCAGCATTCGCCATGGCCCCGCTCCATCAACAAGCGCTGCTTCATCAAGCTCCTTCGGTAGATTGCGAAAAAAGTTAACGATTAGAATCACGTTAAACACTGGCACTCCACCACCAAGCACAAGACCCCATATCGTATTGTATAGACCTAGTTCCTTTACGGTCATATACCAAGGGATTAAGCCACCGTTGAACAATAGCGTGAATACGAGTATCCACATAAACACATTTCTCATACGAAATTCCTTCGTACTACGCGACAATGGATAAGCCATTAACGTCGTAATAAAGAATGTAACGGTAGCACCTAACACAACCCTCTGAATCGATATCCAAAATGAATTAAAAAACGAGCCATCACCCATAATTTGCTTATATGAATTGAAGTTAAAGCCAACAGGCCATAGCCATACCCGACCCGCTGCTGCTGCCGACTTTTCACTAAGTGAAACAGCTAGCGTATACCATAGTGGAAGCAAACAAAGGAAGGCGATCAGAAGCAATACGATCAATAGGGTAGAGTCGAATAGCTTCGCTCGAAGCGTGCTCTCTCTTAACATATTATCGCTCCTTATTTAGAAGATACGGTAATTGGCAAACTTAGAGGCTAATTGATAAGACACGATAATTAATATAAAGCTAACGATTGATTTCAAAAGTCCTACTGCCGTTGCAAGTCCATACTGCATATTCAATAACCCTTCACGATACACCCACGTATCAATAATGTCTCCCGTTGAATAGACAAGTGGATTATATAAGTTGAAAATTTGATCGAAGCCAGCATTCAACACATTGCCTAGACTTAGCACTGCAAGCAGTACAATCGTCGTTCTTAGTCCCGGCAACGTCACATGCCATATTCTACGTAAACGAGTCGCCCCATCGATAGCAGCGGCCTCATAAAGTGACGGATTAATGCTAGTTAACGCAGCCAAATAGATGATCGTGTTAAAGCCAAACTCCTTCCATACATCGCTCGCTACAATAATAAAAGGAAATAAATCAGCTCTAGCAAAAAACAATACGGGGTCTAGCCCGATAAATGTCAGCAGTGAATTTACTGGACCTGTATACGAGAATACATCAAGTAAAATCCCTGACAATATAACCCACGATAAAAAGTGGGGTAAATATACGATTGTTTGAATCCATCGCTTCACGACCATCATTCTAAGCTCATTAAGCATAATCGCGAATAGTAACGGGACGATTAGATTTCCTATCATTTTCATAACCGCAATAAATACCGTATTAAAGAAAATTACAGGTGTGTCGTTCAAAGCAAACATATACTTGAAGTTTTCCAATCCTACCCATTCAGAGTGAAAAAATCCTTTACCCGGATTGAAATCTTGAAATGCAATAACGATGCCAAACATCGGTACGATACTGATTAGCAGCAACCAGATAAAGCCGGGCAGAAGCATAATATAGTAGTGCTTGGTGAAGTTTTTGTTTCGCATCTTTTCTATCCTCCCTCGCTTCATGCGGCTTGGAGTTGCCCGAAAAGCAATTGAAAGTAAGTTATAGCTAATGGAGCCCGCTACAGAGAATAGAGTTCTTACACTCGCGTTTAAAGCCTGATTCCTTTAGTCTATTAAGGTAGAATCAGACTCTAAAGGCGAGCCACTTCGTTTTCCAGAATCTCTTTTCTCCTTCGCTCCACAGTGAGCTTTAAGTTAACCACTTACGATGCCTGCTTTTCAGACAACTCCATCGGCTTATACACTACTTCACATGCTCCTGCACTTCTTTTGTAATCATATCTCCACCCTGCTTCTTCCAATCCTCAACGAATTTGTCAAAGTCATCGATTGGCGCTGCACCCATAATAATTTTGAGGAATGTTTCATCTTCAAGTTTTTTAAGATTCGTCCAACGACTTTCCATCGTTTTCGTTTGTGAATATAGGACACTATATACCTTGTTATAGTCTTGCATTAAGCTTGAAGAGCCAACCAGTAATGAATACGCTCGTTTCCAAACCCCTTCATCTGCTTTCGGATCCCAATACTGCATATCTAAATTATCATAAGGCTCTTTCTTCACCTTTTTTATATTCTCAATATCAGCGGCAAGCAGTTTATAGCCCGGATCCGTAAAGTCTGCAGCTGTTTTCGTGCCTGCAAGCACCTCCTGCAGTGCTTTAGCCGAATATTCACTTTCATCGGTATAAGACATTGGCACGCGAAGCGGATAATGCCCGATTGGTACGGAGATATCGAACGTAGATTCATCACGTACAAGTAAGTTCAGCATTTTAACGACAGCTTCGGGATGCTCATAGCCTTTTCGTACAACAACAAACAGTGTGGATGGTGCACCCATATGTGCATTAAATTCACCTTCTGCATCTAGAGGTAGAAGATAAGCCTGCCAGTTCGCATCTGGGTCATTTTTAATTGCATCTGGCAATGGACCATAGCCCATCCACCAAGGCCCAAAGAATATACCCGCTTTACCATCAGTCACCGTTTCAGAAGCGCTTTTGCGAATGCCGATCTCTTTATCAATCAACCCACTTACATACATATCTCTAAGCTTAGCGAGGGCTTCCTTTGTTTCCGGAAGTATAGAGCCATACACCGCTTGGCCAGATTCATCCTTTAACCAGAAGCCAGGATAGGATTCATATGCACCGAATATTGGGTCAAGTCCGTACGTATTGTTCGTCGACTCTAGGAAGTTTGCATATAATCGTCCTCCGTTTTGTTGACCTGCAATCCCTATCGTATCGTTTTTACCATTGTCATCTGGATCCTGTTCAACGAACGCTTTCGCAACCTTCTCAAGATCCTCTATTGTTTTAGGCGGCTCTAATCCTAGCTTATCTAGCCAATCTTTACGAATCCACATCTGATGTACGCCGTCGGATTGCACTTGAATACTTGGAACCGCATACATTTTACCGTCAAACGTAACCGACTCTTGTGATACACCATTCGTTTTCTCCATAAACTTTTTTACTGCTGGAGAAGCATACTGTTCGAATACTTCTGTTAAATCTGCCAATTGACCGGCTTTTACCATTGCTCTAAGCTGTGAATCCTTCACAATTAACGCATCCGGCAAGTCATTACTGGAAATCGCCAAATTCACCTTCTGATCATAGTTCGTGCCGCTTGCTGCTTGCCAAGTTACTTTTGTATCAATATTCAGTACTTCCTTAATATAGCGTGAGTATTGGTTGTTTTCTGGCGTGTCACCTTCAGGCAAGCTTTTATCTGTAGGATCTACCTCTTTACCGTAATTGAGTGTTATCGTCTCTGCATATTTGCCAAATGGGTCTGCTGCTTCATTACTTTCATTGCCAGTTGATTCTTTTTCACTATTAACGGTACTATTACTCCCAGTGTTTTCATTAACATTCCCGTTGCCATTCCCTCCGTTACTACAAGCACTTATAAACACGATAACCATCACGAGTGACAACAGCATAAGCTTTTTTGCCATACCAGTTTCCCCCTTCAATTCACTATCAATATGGGCGAGCACCATCAATATATCACGACTACAAACGATTCACGGATAGAACAGCGAATGGTATGCAGTATGAGAAATGAACGAAGATCACGACAATCAGTCAACACTCTAACTGCTTGCATTCATATGTCTACCTTTGCTTGTGCTGCTGTCGATATTCACTAGGAAGCATGCCTGTCTGCTCGCGAAAAACTCTACTAAAATATTTTTCATCAGCATAACCAGTATGTTCAGCTATCCAAACGATCGGTTTCATCGTTTGCATTAAATAATCTCTTGCTTTATCGATACGCACTTTTCGCAAATACTCATTGAAGGAATAACCACTTACCTTTTTGAAGCATTCATTAAAATAACTTCTGCTCAAATTCACTCGTTTCGCTACATCTATTGCAAATAAAGGCATCTCATACTCGTCATGAACGATTTTTATCGCAGACATTATACTGCTGCTTACATCTCTATTCATCCCCAAGTTACCTAATAGCTTAAGTGCTTTTTCTCTGAAGCTGCGCATCCACAAGTCAACCTCTTTCCAGCACAATAAGTGATCTGGCAACGTTGCGTCTGCTTGCATGATCGCTCGAAACAATCGATTCCAATCCACCGTGAAGCCATACAGCAACTGCATTAGCTTCGGGACTGCTAAGCGTATCTCTTTTAATTGAACCTCTAGCTCCTTAAAGCAATGATCTTCATGTATCCATTGAAACGAATGCAACAGCTGCCGAATCGTATCGATCGTCGTTTCATCAGGTTGTTTATAATCCACTTGCAGTTCACTAACCACCTTCTCCAACGGATAACCTTCACTGCCATCACATTCATAGAAAAGTGATTGCTGTCTATAACTTTCAATCCATCGATGCAAATCAGATCGGAGTACGCCCCTAGTATTTTTTATGTTAAGTAGTTTCCATTCCGTCATATGTATTCCACTTGGGAGTAATGGTAACTTTTCGTGGAACTGTCCCTTGCTGTCTTTATTGCTGTCTTTATTTTCGTCTAGCTCTCCTGTCCAGATCATCGCTTGACCATTCAATATGGTGCGCCAATCCATCAACATCTCTTCTCCAGCGTCCTTGTTCAGATAAGGCTTGTCTTTAAGTGACACTAATGCAAATACAGCATCTACATAATAAATATCAGATACGGTAAGCTTCTCCTGTTTCTTTAATCTTTCATCCATAATACGTGCATATATTCGAGCGAGCACTTCTTCAAACTGTTCTTTCTCCAGTTGAACCTTTGCAATATAATCAATCGCACCAAGCCGTAATGCCTCCTGAATATATTCAAAATCCTGATGCATCGTTAATACAGCAATTGCTAAGCTTGGATACCTTTTGCGAGCAATTCTAATCAGCTCAATACCTGACATTACAGGCATAGATAAATCCGTAATCAATAAATGCACATCATTCTGCTCCAAAAATTGTAGTGCCTTTTCTCCATTCGCTGCTTCTCCTACTACCTTCATCTCGAACAATTGCCACGGCATAACAGATATTAGCCCTTTGCGCACTAGCTTATCGTCATCTACGATGAGTACATGAATCATATTGGCTGATCCCCCTTCTCAATCGGTATTCGAATAATCATTGTTGTCCCTTTTCCGAGCTCACTTGAAACATATAGACTAGCGTTATCTCCATAATGCGATTCCAATATCCGCTTAACATAGTTCATACCGATGCCCATTCCAACTCTGTGGCGCTCGGTCATCTCTTGCTCCATCAATATAGCAATATTCTCCTCAGATATGCCTTTGCCGTTATCTTTAATTTCTATTTCAAGCCAACCTTTCTTACTTACCTCGACCTCGATTCTTCCATCGTCTTCAAGCCCATGATAGAGTGCATTCTCAACTAATGGCTGCAATATAAATCGAGGTACAGAAACATCTAATAGGGCATCATCTACTTGTATACGAACATCGAATTGAAAATTATATCGAATTTGTTGAAGGGTAAGATATTGCTTCAATGAATCAATCTCTTCTCGTATTGTCGCTATACTATTTCCTTTGCGGAGATTGTAAAAAAGAAGCTTATTTAACGAAGTAACTAGCCGATCAATTTCCTCTTGCCCGTTGATGACAGCTAACCAATGAACCGTATCCAACGTATTCATTAAAAAGTGAGGGTTAATTTGATAGATGAGCTTTTCAATTTCTAGATCTGCTCTTCGCTTTTCCTTTAGCTCTACCTCAGAATAAAGCTGCGCGATTTGCACTTTCATATGTTGAAATTGATGTAATAGCATTTCAAATTCAGGGATATTCGATTGTGTTTTGACCGCATTAAAGTTGCTGTTTGCCATCCATTTGATTTCCTTGTTGAACCTTGAAAGGGGACGATATACCATTCGCCACAATAACCAGCCAATCGCTAAACTAATCGAAACAAATAACAACAACAGCACTAGCATTTGCATCATCCACTGATTTTTTTCCCTGTTATAGTCTGCTTTCTCAATTAAAGAGATGACACTCCAGCCCTGGTTACTTACTTGTCTGTACCAGTAATATTCTGAAGTTACACCAGAGACCGTAGAGGATGATTGTAGGTTAGAAAAGAAGCTGTTCTCAGGGAAATAATCACTTAACTCGCTATAAGCAATTCGTCCACTGTTATCTAGTATCAAATGATACGTATACTTACTAACCTCATCTAATTCAAGGATGCTTTGCGTCAGCTTGAACCCGGATTCAATGTAAACATAAGCATCATTTCGTTCTGGCATTTCGAATTTACGTAAAGCAGATATGACGTATTGATTGTTGAAACGATCGTTACTGATATGTGGTCCGTAATACGTGATTCCATGATAACTCGCAATTACGGGAAGTTTATCGATATCGAATGTATCCTTTACGCCTGTATTTTCAAAAAGAATGGTACCGTCATTGTGAAAATAATACATTGTCAATCCGATATTGGGATTAGTAAACGTGACGAGATTTAACTGATGCTTGATCTGATCAATCAAATAGCTGCGGTTATAAGGGATATCTTCAATCATGAATTGCTCGAGCTGGTTACCTATAATTCCTTCATAAGCAAGCTGCTGAGAGACATGATTTAGATTGTTGATATGATTTTCGAATGACAATCGTACCTGCTTCAAATTACTTTGAATGCCTGATTGCAGCTTCGTATCTAAAATTGCAGTAATCGTGTTATAGGAAAGGTAACAGGTGCAAATAAACGGGATTAGCGTGGCTACAACAAATAACCATAGTATGCGATTTTTTAAGGTCATGCGTTCCATACGAGACTTCCATATCTGATCAAGCTTCATATGTTTCCTCCCATCAATCACGTTATATCACGCTCACAACGTGAAAGGTCCTTAGAGATTCTCTCCAAGGACCTTTTGCAGCAAGTTTGTCGTAGTGTAAAAGCCCAGCTTTTTCACCCTATTGGAAAATGTCGCAACCAAACGCTCATTTCGCCAGGCTGACGATTGCCCCATAAATAATAAGGAATAGCCTTTATACGTATAGGTCTCGTTGCTTTGTGTAGCGGCTGATACAGCATCTCTTCAGACCATCTCGCATCATCCGTCATATGTCCTTCTCCTTCTATTGCGATATAGCTCCCAAGCTCATCTGACACAGCTTGTTCCTGTAAGCTTGGCTCCTCGGCTAATGAGAAAGAGGATAGCGGCGCGCCGTGATCTGCTTCTTCTAAGCAATAGACGAATGGTCCCCGCTGGATTGCCACCTTGCCCGCATTAACACGCATTTGTGGATTAGCTGTAACAAGGACTGTTTCAAGTGGTAGCATCCATTCCAATGTATCTCCCGACGACCAATTACGTTGAATCTTAGCATAACCGTTGTCCATGCGATAAGGCTGCTCTGTGCCATTCACTCGCAACGTGGGCCGTCCATTCTGAAACCAATGCGGCACGCGTAATGCCATTTCAAATGCTACTTGCTCATTTTTTTCAGTCTCGGCTAATGAAAGCTTAAATTCAATCTTTCCATCCAAAGGTAAATTCGAGTGTTGTTCGATTGTTACGACAGTCTCCCCGATCTCAACATTTATCGTGCTTCCGATAAACAAATGAGTATATAGCGTTCTGCCATCTTCCGAGATGTCATAGATGTAGTCGTTAAGTGAACAAAGCAATCTCGCTACATTAGGAGGGCAACAGGAGCAGCCAAACCATTTCTGTCTCACTGCTTTCACATGAAACTTTTCAGGATTTTTAGCACTAGCTTGTGGCCATACCTCAAGAGGATTCACATAGAAAAAGTGTTTTCCATCTCTAGACATACTGCCAAGCACATTGTTATATAACGCACGTTCCATAACATCAGCATATTCACTTTTCTGCTCTAGCTTTAGCATGCGACGCGCCCAAAAGATTAGGCCAATCGAGGCACAGGTTTCAGCATAAGCGGTGTCGTTGGGCAGGTCATAATCAAACGTAAAAGCTTCCCCTGAATGAGTTGAGCCTATTCCACCTGTAATATACATTTGTTTACGCGTCGTATTATGCCATAATGTATCACAAGCTTGCTTCAAGCTTTGGTCGTTATTTAGCCTCGCCAAGTCAGCCATTGCCGTGTACATATAAACGGCACGAACAGCATGACCAACCGCTACCGTTTGCTGGCGAACGGGTAGATGACTTTGGTACATTTCTAAGTCAGGAATTCCAGGATTCCACACTTTTGTTCGGCCTCGGCGTTCCCACTCATCAATGAAATAGCTTGGCGTATTACCACGTTCATCAATAAAATAACTGCTTAGCTCCAAATAACGTTTCTCTTTCGTAACCTGATAAAGCTTAACTAACGCCAGCTCGATCTCTTGATGGCCACAATATCCTCGTCTTTGGCCTTCTTCTGTGCCAAATAACTCCGCTATATGATCAACAAAACGACATGCGATATCTAGCAGCTTAGTTTTTCCGGTTGCTTCATAATAAGCTACAGCAGCCTCGATAAGATGACCTGCACAATAAAGCTCATGCGCTTCATATAAATTCGTCCATTGTTTACCTGGTTCTTTTATCGTAAAGTACGTGTTCAAATATCCGTTATCATGCTGCGCCTGACCGATAAGTTCAATTGCGCGATCTGAGGTAGCCTCAAGCTCCGGATTAGGATATTCCCGCAGAGCATACGCAACCGCTTCTAACCATTTATAAAGATCACTATCTTGAAAGATCCAACCGCCAAATTCTCCTTCTTCTAAGCCCGCTGCAATTCTAAAGTTACGAATTGCATAGCTTGGCTCCGCACCTTCTATCTCATCATTTAAAGCTGCCCATTGATAAGGAATTACCGTGTCACGAACGAGCTGTGCGTAGTCCTTCCAGAATTGATCCTGTATCGTAACTTGCGCTTTATCCATTTGTACCCCTCCTATAAAAATTGACACCTTTCACTTCCAATTATATGCTTATCTAAATTAGAGAAATAGAAAAGATATGAGCTTTTTTCTATAAAAAATAACACAGATCGGAGCCGGTTTCTGATGAATGAAGAAGCAATCGTTGAACTAACTACGCCTCCACTTCCTTATTACTTAGGTTCGGGTCGTTCAGACTTTCAGATCGGTGAACAACATCCAAACCGCAGTAAGCTTGGCATATATGATTTACTGTTTGTATGTAGTGGCGAGCTTAACATAGGAGAGAATGGTCGTAGTTGGTCGTTAACATATGGCGATACACTGCTACTATTACCGAATGGAGATCATTATTCTATAAAGCCATGTACACAGGCTACTTCTTTTTACTGGGTTCATTTCAATCAACCCACAACAGAAACAACAACTGAATTTGACCCAGTATATCAATCACTTTATACATCGCGTCCCTTTAGCAATCCGCATCAGATCCGCCTGCCGAAACAAACAAGCTTGTCCAACCCGAAGGAAGCATTTAAGCTGATACAGCAGCTGCAGCAACTACCAATGGATCGCTCTTTTTGGGAGGAACAACGACTTTTTTCTGAGTTATTAATGATGTTAGAAAAAGGAGCTGTCCCCTATGAGCATTCAGTGACATCGCGCTCAGCAGAACAAACTGCTGCATACATTCAAAAGCACTATAAAGAAAAAATCACGAATGAATTATTAGCGTCTGAGCTTCATTTTCACCCTAATTACATCGTTCGTTGTATGAAAACAACTTACGGAAAAACACCAAGCGAATATTTACACGATCTTCGTATTCAGCATTCAAAGCGTTTATTAATTACTACTGAATGGTCGATCGATCGAATTGCAGAGGAAGTTGGCTTTCGCTATGCGCCTTACTTTTCTTCTTGCTTTAAGCGTTGTGTTGGCATATCACCGTTATCATTTCGAAAGCAATATTTTAATTAATGTCGATGATCGATCATTAATGTTTATCTATATTATTCAAGCCAGTATTGAAATAACACCTGTTGTCCAACAAATTTCTCTTCATATAAACCTCATGTTATAGTAGTAAAAGAACTAGTTATCAGTCATAACAGCACATTCTACTGTTATTTTTATATATTTGGACATCAAAGGAGATTACAACATGTTACGTTCCGCGACAATATCTGATGCACAAGCCGTAGTTGAGCTTATTATGCTTGCTATTGGTAGTGAGCTTACTGAATTATATACAGGCTACTCCAATCCTCAGGAAGCTGCTCCGGTTCTATCACAATATTACTTACAGCCTGGCAATCGTTTTAGTAAAGAACTGATTGTCGTATATGAACAAGCGAATGAGATTCAAGGGATGATTCTATGCTATGCCGGCGAAGAAGTGGCAGCACGCTATGCACCGATTGAGCGCCAACGTTCAATCGACCTAGGGAAGACAGTTTCTCACCCGATCGAATCCGAGCTAGATGAGTACTATATTGATGCTCTTGCCGTGCATCCTAATTTTCAAGGCAAAGGAATCGCTTCTCAGCTTATGAAGCAAGCGGAGCTAGATGCCGCTTCGATTGGCAAATCTAAAGTCGGCTTATTAGTGGATAAGGATAAGGAACACGCTTATCATATTTATGAAAAAAAGGGGTATCGCAAGATAGTCGAAAAAGAGTTAAAGGATCAACTTTTTTGGCATATGGTGAAGGAGGTTTAACCTAAAGTTGAATAGGAGGAAATGATGAACAGTAGAACTTTGACATTAACAATTACTGAAGATATGTGGCACAGTCTAGATGAATGGGCTCATAGTAACGAATTAACAATGGAAGAAATGTTGATTCACTTTTATCGAACGCATATGCAACAGCCTTCTGATTATTTTCAAAGGATCCTGACATCAGAGCAAGAACGAACAGCGTTAGAACACTTTCAACAACGTTTCACTCTTTATATGACTGAGATGAGTAATCTTATTGCTGACGGCTTCTATGAGACAGATATTGCTATGCGAAAAGTATTTGAACGTATTCGTGATGAACATTTTCTACATACCCGTATACTAGCTGATCTTTATCGGGTCTATCAACAACATTCATGAAGATGTAAAAAGAGACATTACTATGCTCCCGACAAAGAGGAACATGGTAAAATCTCTTTTTCATTAAACATTTTATTCGGCTGATATCCCTTGCTCTTTTTCCCACTTTGCAACTTCTTCACGAACGATAGGCGCCACTACTTTACCGTAAAGCTCGATCCCATGCATCACTTGATCATGCGGCATCGTGCCAAGCGGCATATGAAGCATAAAGCGAGTAATGCCAACATGCTTGCGCAAATTAATGATTTTTTGAGCGACGTACTCTGGATCGCCTACATAGAGTGCTCCCTCTACCCCTCGCATATAATCAAAGGTTTGACGGTTATACGAACTCCAGCCACGCTCCTTGCCTAGCTGATTCATAACCGCTGCCGTTGAAGGGTAAAACTGTTCTGCAGCAAGCTCTGTTGTATCTGCAATAAAGCCATGGGAATGGGATGCAACTGGAAGTATGTCTGCATCATGTCCACTTCGCTTTGCAGCACGCTTATAAAGCTCTACTAATGGAGCAAAGTGATAAGGGCTTCCTCCAATAATAGCTAGTACAAGCGGCAGTCCGAGTATTCCAGCACGAGCAACGGATTGTTGATTACCACCACTACCGATCCATACAGGAAGCGGATCTTGCACAGGGCGAGGGTATACGCCGCGTCCTTTAATGCTTGGACGGTGATTGCCTTCCCAATGTACAATCTCCTCCTTCGTTAGCTTTAATAGCAACTCCAGCTTTTCATCAAATAGTTCGTCATAGTCTGATAAATCATAACCAAATAGCGGAAACGATTCGATAAACGAACCTCTTCCAGCCATAATCTCTGCACGTCCGTTCGATATCGCATCGACCGTTGCAAACTGCTGATAGACACGAACAGGATCATCACTGGACAGTACAGTAACAGCACTTGTTAAACGTATATTGCTTGTGCGTGCAGCTGCTGCCGCCAAGATCGTAGCAGGGCTAGAAGCCGCATAATCGCTGCGATGATGCTCCCCAACACCATATACGTCGAGTCCAACTTGATCGGCAAGCACAATCTCCTCTACTACTTGTCGAATACGCTCTGCATGTGAGATCAACTCACCTGTTTGCGGGTCTGGATTCGTCTCGACAAAGGTTGAAATTCCAAGTTCCATTAGATCACTCCTATCTAATCGCTAGCTGGCATTGAAAAATCACCCTAATTAGCCTGCCCAATAATTGTGAAAGCTCTACGCTTTATTATGACCTTTTTTCTTTTCTTATTCAAGTTACTTTATTTTTTATCGTTAGCAGTTGCAACTTTTTCTGGAAATAAACGTCAGATAGTATATCGTAGCTAGCCGTTTACTACATCGTTGGATTACTTTGTAGCGACCAGCTTGGACCTGTTAATTGGAGGTTAAGAAATGAAAACAAAGGTAACGTTATTTCTTTTAGCATGCTGTCTTGTTAGCGCATATTTTTTATATAATGATTCCTCAGCAGAAAAAATAGCTAATAGCGATTCATTAGCACTAAACCATAGCATTAGCGTCTCTACAATAGAGAAAGAAGTGATAGACACAATACCTCAATCGTTAGATCAATCTTTAGAATCAGTCAACCATCTTTTAGAGCAATATGAAAACTTTAATGGAGGGGTCATATTAGAAGGGAATTGCATTGTTGTTCATACGGTAGGTGAACAACAGAAGCTTAGTAACGAACTTTCCAAGCTGAGCACGGATGATACAATCTCAGTAAAGCCTGTTCTATATTCGTTAAAGCAGCTGAATCAAGTTCAACAAAGGGTTACCGAAGAAGCCTCCATTGCTGCTTCCTATATAGATATTGAGCATAATCGAGTAGTCATAATACTTAACGAGCTTACTGAAGAAATTATGCAAACAATAGTCGCTCTGGTACCGGATGAACAGATGGTAGCTTTTGTAGAAGGAAAGGTCACGTTAACCGATCAAGCTGTTTAACATGATGATGCAGCTGGAGGATAATAATCGAGATCAATATAAAATGGATGGAGCAAGGTATTGATCCTCACTCCATCCACTTTTTTGTATAACTCACTATACTTTTACTTTTGTTGTTTTATTAGCTACGAACGTAATAATAAAGGCAACTAGCAGCGAGACAAGCATTGCTACCAAGAACCCTACTGGATTATTACTCAAATAAAGTGCCGCAAAGGACGGTACATAGGCAGTTCCGCGTACATCGAACAACCCAACAAGCCCACCACCTATGCCTGACGCAATAATTGCACCGGCAAACACGATTTTGTTAGAAAACATGAACGGATATGCCGCTTCAACGAACGTTCCGAAGCCCATATTAATTAAAAATCCAGGAGTAGCAACCGCTGCTTCACCTTTATCACGTGGTCCAACAATGTTAGCAAGAGTGATCCCTGCGGACACCATAACGAGCCCTACCATATCGACGGCACCTAGGAAGCTGTTACCTGTATGCTCCATCTCTAAAAGTACTATTGGCAAGATCGCTGCATGGTACACTCCTGCTATAATTGCAGGCCATATAAGTAAACCGGCTACAATTCCTGCTAGAATCGGATTAAAGTCAATCATTGTACTAATCAACAGCTTCACCCATTCGCCAAGCTGTAGTGCGATAGGCGAAACTAAAAAATACATAAGTAGACCAGCAACAAGCCCTGCTAATCCTCCTGCTACAATGTTGACTGTTGTCATCGGAAAACGCCATTGAACACATAAAATGAATAAATAATGCACAAGGATGCCGGCTAATATCCCACCAATCATTCCGCCGATGATGCCCCCATCGGTCGAAAGCACACCAGCAATTACACCAGCTACAATTGACACTTCATCCAGTTCTGCTACTTGTTTTGCTGCCACTACAGCAATAAGTACTGGCAATGCACCTACAATAATATCAAATATGCCCGAAAGGGATGACAATGCAGGGATTTTACTTATAGCTAGAATAATAGCCATCGCAATAAAGCCAGGAAGCGACGCCTGCATAATCCCTTTAAAATTAATTCTTCGCCATATACTGACTGAGCCTGAATCATTCGCTCCCAAAGCAGACTGCGTACCAATGACCGGCATATACTTGATCTTCCAATACTTGCATAGTGCAGTTACAAAGGAAACTGCTCGTGTTCGATTCGTCGTTCCAGTCGTCCCAGAAGTAGCAATGACATTGGCTCCCTTGGAGCTAATATGCGCCATCGATGTGCCACCAGTCCCTACTACCGGAATCCCTTTTTCGGCAGCCGCTGCAATCGATGCTGCATTGACCCCTGAAGGATCTCCACTCATTACGATAATGCCGTCTACCTCGCCTTTAAGAATCTGATTGGCAAGCCTCTCATCTTCCCGCTTAGCATATTGATTAATATCTGCTAATGTCGCGTTCTCACCATGAACTACAACCTTCTGTACCGGGTCCCAGCTGTATAAAGAAGCACGGGTTTTACTTTTGGCCACATCCATAGATTCTTCTGCTGCGATAAATTGAATAGCTGCGATGTCCAGCTGTGCGCTTTCACATTGCGCAATAATTTCACCTAATAGCTTGTCCGGCTGTCGTCCACCTAAATTAAATAAATTGCCTCCACTACTGCCGATAATCGCTACTTTCATTCCTTACACTCCTCGTTACTCTTGTTGTCGACGCTTTATCTTGGTAATGCATTAACTAATTATAAGAAACAACAAGTGTTTTGCACAATAACTATTTAGTTTTTCATTAATATTTAGCTTTTTGTTAATTATTGTCGGCCACTTCTATCCACTTACATCGAAGCATCTTCAAGGAGCTCTGCATGCAGTTTAATTTCTTCGATAAAGCGCGCTAATGATCGTGTAACATAAGCATCCTTACGCCATATAAAGATTGTCGTAATGTTACAATACGGCTCGGGCAGCTGGTGTTCCTCGACGATTTCTTTAGAAACGAATTCATTAACGGTAGACTCTGGAATAATCGTAATTCCTATTCCTGCCGCAACACTTCCTATAATCGTTCCAAACGTGCCAAACTCCATTATTTTTTTCGGAATAATGCCTTCAACCTTCATCCAGCTTTCGAGACGACCACGATAACCACAGCCTTTATGGTAGAGCAATAACGGCGTTGTCGTTAGCTGATCCTGCGAGAAGCTGTCACGTTTAGAAACTAACACTAGACGTTCCTTAATAACTGCTAGCTGCTCGACGTTAGGATGACGTACCGGACCAGTAACAAACGCTCCGTCTAGCTTCATATCTAATACATCCTGCACAAGCTGATCTGTAACGCCTGCCATAAGAGAAACCTCGACATTAGGATAATGATCATTGAAGGAGGACAGAATTCCCGGCAATGCATTCACCGTCTCAACAATACCTATCTTGAGCAAACCTACAGCATCGGCCTTATCTAGAAAGCTGAGCTTCATCTCCTCTACTTTCGCAGTAATTTCCTTTGCATATTCCAATAAACGTTCGCCTTCGGAATTGATAATCATACCTCGCTTATGTCTGCTGAACAAAGGAGTGTGAAGTTCTTTTTCTAGTAGTTTTATACGAGCAGTAACGTTTGATTGGACATAATTAAGTTCGGCTGCAGCTTTGCTAATACTGCCGCATTCCGCTACTTTCCGAAATATAATAAGATCATTTAGTTCCATTCCAACCACCCTTATTCGTTATCATAACCTTATATTTCAGGTATCACTTTTAATGATGGATAAACTAATTTTCAATCATTTTACATGTTTATTGTACCGTAATATGATGAATGAGGAAACTACATACACAAAACAGATAGGGGTAGCAATCATGCGTAATAAAATTATGATCGGAGCATTTCTTTGCCTTATAGCGTGCATGTCTTGGGGAGCCATGTTTCCTGTAGCACATATCGCTTTGAAGCATATCGATCCGTTCTACTTCTCGTATATTCGATATTTTACTGTAGGAATCATATTAGCTGTCATATTGTTTATTAAAGAAGGCAAGCAAGCTTTTCGTCTTGAAGGAAAAGGGATGGCCTTAACTTTTTATGGCGCAATGGCGTTTGTCGTTTATAATATGTTCATATTCCTTGGTCAGCAGCAAATGGGTACACCTGGTACTATTATCGCCTCCATTATGGAAGTGCTAATGCCAATGATTACTATTGTTTTTATTTGGATTACGACTAGAAAAAAACCAGGCTCTACAACAATAAGAAATATTCTGATCGCCTTTATTGGTGCGGTATTGGTCATCACTCGAGGGGACTTTAGTTTCTTTGTAATGAATAGTACTAAATTGTTACCGTTGTTGTTCATGTTTATCGGAGTAACCGGCTGGGTCATTTATTCATTAGGCGGTTCACGCTTCAAGGGATGGTCGACTCTCCGATACTCTACGTTAACTTGTTTGCTTGGTAATGGTATTGCATTTATTGTCGTTGCTTCTGGTACTGCTGCTGGTTGGCTAACCGTGCCTAGCTTTGAAACATTATCAACGATTAAATATGAGATGGCGTTTATGAGCTTACTTCCTGGCCTTGTGGCATTGCTTAGCTGGAATAAAGGATTGCAAATGTTATCGTCTACCCACGGTATATTGTTTATTAATTTTGTACCGATTACTACATTTGTCATTATCGCCTTGCAAGGATACAGCATCAATGCATTTGAAGTTATTGGAACACTGCTTATTATCATCTCGATTGCACACAATACATTAAGTCAAGGTAATGTACATGCGAATAAGTGGATTCCAAGGCCTGTTCGAGCTTATGCCCGTTTCTCGCGTTTCCAGCTATTTAAAGCGTTACGTATGCTCATCTCAAAGATGTGACAAAGAGAGCTTCCTATCAAACGATAAACAAGGCCTTTCAGGTATCAGATCTTGAGCTTCAGGCTCATTTGTTCCGATACACTGAAAGGCTTTTTTGTAGCTTTAATTATTGTTTATTACTGATGCAATAGCGCAAGTTCATCTTCAGCTAAAGCATAATCAAAAATGTATAGTTCATCAATCATACCTTTACTCGGTGCATCCCAGAAGTTTACGGCAATAGCGATCTCTGATACCTCACTATTAAAGAGCTGTGGCATCGTATCGTACTCTCTTGAAAGCGCGCCATTCACGTACAACTTTACATTAGATCCGTCAACTACGATTGAAATCGTATACCATGTATTCGGATCTAACTTAGTGTCTGTTATACCGTCAAACCATTGGCCTGATCGCTGGGACCATAGCATTAAACGATCCATTGTTTCACCGAAACCGCCAGGCACGATGCTGATCCAGTTATTAGATGCTTCCTGTGCAAACAATAACGTACTATATCCTGCAAAAGCATCTAGCTTCGCTCTTAATGAGATCGTATACGATTGATCGCTTAAATAATGATTCGGCAATACAACCCCGTGATTGCCATCGAGTACAAGTCCAGTATGAGATGATTCACCGTCATCATAGCTATCGAAAATTGGTGCATCCGATGTCGTGCTGTTGAGACGATCTCCTACATACTTGCCCACTTCCAGATCGCCAATCGCCTTATTGCCTAGATCAGCGTCAAAGTCATAGTATGCGATTGGGCCGTCAACTACATAAAGCGTGTACGAACTGACAATGTTCGGATTGCTTTGAGATGTTACTGTAACCGTCACTTCTCCTTCCGTAACCGGTGTCACAGTGCCAGTTAGCTCGTCAACAATCGCTACCTCCTCATCACTGCTGCTCCAGAGCAAGGTAGGATCAGATGCAAGGCTAGGCAGTGCCATAATCCGTTGCGGAGTGTATGTTTGACCTAACGAAATAACTTTACTCGTAAGCGGATTATAGATATCTGTTACTTCTACAGATGATGACAATAGATTGGTAATTTCAGTCTGTGTTAATATGCCATCATACACTTGCAATTCATCCATATATCCTTTATATGGAACATCCCAATAGTTGACTGCTATGGAGAAGACGGAATCTCCATCTGAGAATAGATCAGCAACACTTCGTCCCGTATACGTTAATTGTCCGTTAATATACATGCTTACTAATCCTTCTTCAACGGTAAAAGCGACATGCGTCCAGTCGCCTATAGCCAGCTTACCTTTCCCTTTCGCGTCAAACCAGACATTACCTGAAGCACTACGATGCCATAGCTGCGTATCACCTACAGCGTTGCCTCCCGGAAGCACACTGATCCAGTGGTCAACATCGTTAGCTGCAAACCATGCCGTAGTGTAGCTGTTCAATTCATCTGGCTTCAGCCACATTGCAACAGAATAGTTATAGCTATTGATCAGATCATTCGGTAGAACAACACCTGTTGCACCGTCCAGATAAAGTGCTTGGCCCGAAACGCCAGCTTCATATGCAACATCACTCGCTGCTGGTACTCCGATCTTGTTACCAATGACAGTGCCGATTTTGCTGTCATCTAGCGAATCAACTAGATCTCCATCAAAGCTATAATGAGCTTTTGGTACCGCCGCCGGAATCGGCTTAACCGTCACTTCGAATGACTTCGTATACGATTGACCGTCAACTGTAAAGCTTGCTGTCATCGTAACAGGGTCTGGATCATCGTTGGAGTAAGTGCGAGTTACAACACCCTCATCGGATATAATACTAGGATCAGATGAACTCCATTCAATCTCCACTCCGCGAGTAGCTACGAGCGGTAAATTTAAGTTGCCTATGATTAGCTCTGTATTGCCTAGAGAAAGGTCATTGTATATATCCTCACCAATGCCTAGCTCTACTTCCAGCTTACTTCCCCATATCGTAATACCTTGATTACTAAGAGCTGCAAACACCATTACATAAGCTTCCGATGCTGAATCCCATTGTTTTAGGAATGCGCCTTTATATTGCTCACTGCCAATGGTTATGACCGCATCATAATCATTAACAAGCTCCCATTGCCCCGTCACAGCACCGTGAATCGTTCCATCTGTTTCTAATGTAATATATTGGGAATGGTGAACAGTTTTAGAAGAATCCTTTTCATGATTAATATAGCGATAGTCACCGACGATATCAGCGTCTGATACTGCGCTTAATGTTTCGCCACTGTAGCGATACGGTGTTGCAACAAGCCATCCGTCCTCGTTCATAATTAATTGATGAATACGCATCTGGTGACCATCTACACTTTGCGAGAAACGCGTATGGAATACAACATAACGTTTTCCATCCTCATCGAACATGACAGAGTTATGTCCTGGCGACACATATTGAATTCCGCTGCCGCTACCTGGCTCTCCTACATAGCGATCGAAGGAATAGTGTCCCATCAGCTTGTTGCCGTAAGGCGCATTCGAAGCAGCTGTGCTTGGTAGCACTGCATTTTGACCGCTTGAATCTAGGAATGGACCAGTTGGGGATTCGGAACGGAATATTCGCATATTGTATTCCCCATCAATGCCAAGCCATCCATACGTAACGAATAAGTAGAAGTATTCCGTTGCTTCGTCATAGACGATATACGGCCCCTCACCTGACTTCGTATAACCTCCAGATATTTTTGTTCCAAAATAACGATCAATCATGCGACCATCTTCGGTTGTCCCATCTTCGCCAGGATAGATTGCTCTACCAGTCGCAGGATCGATCTCAAGTACGAAAATACCGCCTGACCATGAACCATAATTCATCCAAAGCTTATTATCAGAATCGCGGTACAAGTTGGCATCAATCGCATTAGGGAACAGCGTATTGTTATAATTATCATTGCTCGCAAACCAACCTGATCGAACATCAGTCAACACTTCGTCCTCGATTAACTGTGCGATATTCGTATTTTCCCAATGCTTGTCAATGTTACTGTTGTCATCTTTAGCATGCTTATTGGTAAAGCCTGAATACATGATCGTGTCTACATATTGGAACGGACCTTCGATCGTTTTTGAAGCTGCAACTCCAATTGCAGAGCGAATGTAGGTGGACGACACAGAGTAGTACAGAAGATAAGCTCCTTCGCTTCCATCTTCATTGATAAACTCCGGTACCCAGATTACATCTGGTGCCCACACTGCAAATCCACCCTTGCTATCTGAATCATCTTGACCTGCCCATGCAAATGATTCACTTAAATTTTCAGCAAGCTCTCCGTACAATACGTTACCACTTGTTGCATATCCATTACCGATAGCTTCCCAGCTAATTAAATCACTGGAAACACCAGCATCACCATGTGATCCGAATACGTAATAGATATCGCCCGAACGTACGATAGATGGATCGTGCACGGATACTTCATCGAAGGATGGCGGCTCGCTGCTTGGCTCACTGCTTGGTGTGCTGCTTGGCTCACTGCTTGGCGTGCTGCTTGGCTCACTGCTTGGCTCGCTACTTGGCGTGCTGTTTGGCGTGCTGCTTGGCGTGCTGCTTGGCTCACTACTTGGCGTGCTGCTTGGCTCACTACTTGGCGTGCTGCTTGGTGTGCTGCTTGGCGTGCTGCTTGGTGTGCTGCTTGGTGTGCTGCTTGGTGT
>Ga0160467_100799_pt1 | contig 21164 bp, 18 predicted proteins | sample HID1972I_E11MG_FD_108221 | JGI IMG/M metagenome (GOLD analysis project Ga0160467, IMG submission 108221) | Enriched pill bug-associated microbial communities from UW Madison campus, WI, USA - HID1972I_E11 MG | ecosystem: Host-associated > Arthropoda: Insects > Digestive system > Unclassified ... | reverse complement strand
TTCTGGACCTACGACTGCATCAACTGCCAGCACACCTTGCCGTACGTGAAGGACTGGGCGAAGAAATACGAGAAGGAGGGGCTGGTGGTGATCGGCGTGCACACCCCGGAATACGGGTTCGAACGCATCATCGACAACGTCAGGGATCAGGTAAAAAAACTCGGCATCACCTACCCGGTAGCGATCGACAACAACTACGCCATCTGGCGCAACTTCGACAACCAGTACTGGCCGGCGCACTACCTGATCGACGCCAACGGCCAGGTGCGATACACCCACTTTGGTGAAGGTCGCTACGAGACGCAGGAACAGATGATTCAACAGTTGTTGCAAGAGGCAAAAACACCCGCCAAGTAACCCTGCATACGCACCCCTGTAGGAGCTGCCGAGTGAAACGAGGCTGCGATCTTTTGATCTTTGGTAAAGGTTAAAAAGATCAAAAGATCAAAAGATCAAAAGATCAAAAGATCAAAAGATCGCAGCCTTCGGCAGCTCCTACAGGGTTCGGTGTTTACAGGTCCCGCGCCATGAGCCATTGTTGTTTTTCCCATGCCTGAAAACGTTCCAACACCGTCCACCCGCGTTTGGCGTAGTAGTCGCGCTTGTCCTGGGTGTGCAGATAAATCCTCGCCACGCCATTCGCCTTTGCCTGCGCACAAATCCCTTCGATCAGACCTTCCGCCAATCCCTGGCCTCGCGCTTGCGGCGTGACGAACACGCAGGCCAGCCACGGACCAAGATCCGGCCGGTGTGCCAGATCCGCCTTGGCCAGCGCCGCGCCGCCCAGCAGTTGATCGTTGTCGAGTGCGATCAGGCAGTTCCAGTCACCGTTTGTTTGGCCCTCGGCAAATTCCCGTTGCCAGTCAGGCAGAGGCTGCTCGGCGTATTCATAGTGGAATTGCTGGTGAATCCAGGCGGCGTAGGTGTCGCTGTGGTGCGGGTGGTGGATGAGCCAGTCGAGGGTTGGTGGCATGGGGTGAGTCCTTTCAGAAAAATGATTGGGAGCTGATTTGACCTATCGAGCATTTTAGTTCGGAAACGGCCCGCAATCTCCAAGACGGTTTCTGTCAGTGCGGTTGTCTATGTGGCCATCGGGTCCGATATAGACATCGGTGTTTGGCCATTTCGGTTCGACGCGTACGCAATGTGACTTGCCCGCATTGGTCCAGGAAAACTCAAAAAAAAATTGGCGGTTGGGAAAGATATGACCGCCGCCTCCAGTCGTTTCGCCCGGATTTATCTCGCCTTTTGCGATGTTGTGTTGGACGTTTAAAATGTATCCAAGTCGTCCTTGTCCTTCACTGGAAAAGTGAAAACTCACCTGCGGTGTGGCGAAATACCAAAGAATGATCGGAGCAAGTGTTAGCACTATTAACCAACGCCTTCCGTGACCGGAGCGATGTTTACTTACACTGGTGTTCACGGATGCCCGCTCCCCAATCCGCAGTATTAATAGCCAGGACCTCGCTCATGATGATCTGCGCGGTCATGCCTCCATTCGGAAATCGCTTGTACAGCTTCATGCCGATATTTATAGATATCCTGTCGGGCACATCATCCCAGGCACGCATTCCCTGAATATCAGCGGATCTGTGAGGTCCGCGTCTTTCTTTCCATTTTTGGATCTTGCGGATTGAATCAGAGGCAATTTGTTCGATCCCCGCACCATCAAGAAGAACTTCCTCGGAGAATCCACCGGCCAAGCCTACATAGCCATAGTGGACGTTCGACCAAATATCGTAATAGTAATCGTACCTGCCTTGCTTCTGCCAAGCTCCGCCAAACATCTGGCCAATTACTACCTTGTGATCCCACGGTCTGTACTGGCCCACACGTTCTGCCCACAAGGCCATCGCTCCTGCGATGTTTCCAACTGTCATTGCATGGAAATTTGGTGGGGAAATACGGGAATATCCTGCTTCTTTTTTAAATTTTTCTCGTTCAATTGCTGCATCAAAGTTGTTTAGCTTTTTCATTTTCTCCACTGATGGGTGATGAATGTTTTTGTTCATCTCTTCTGCAATGTAGCCCGCCAACTCCTCCATTAAGTCGGGTTCCATGCAGACTTTTTTCACGCAGTAAGCAATATAAAACGGTGGAATCATGGATTCAGGAAACCACACAACCGCATCCCGATAAGCCGGTGGATGCACCGGATTTACCAGAATCTGATCAGCGATTTTCGTAGGCGGATACACCCACACAGGCATAAGCGGCGGAGCGTCTTTCAGCCTGGGTGTTGTTGAGGTTTCACCGGGGCTCAATATCAGCTTCAGGCCCTGTTCCAGTTCCACGACAAAGCGCTCGCCGTCCGCTATCGCAGCCACCACCGGCACATTTTCCCAATCCCGATTCTTGCCGGTGTAAAACCCATAGGCACGAATCGTCCCGTCGGTCAGGCGTTCAAGATGAAGCCGGACCCGGGTAGTAGCAGTGGTAAGTGTCGGGTATTGATCGAGGGTGTACAGCGCACTGTCTGGCGGAGTGGTATTGGGCATGAGCACGATGGCGAGCACATTCAGTTCAGTCGATGCCGTCGCCAGCTGCCCACCTAATTGGCTGGTCAGCGCGGTGGCACTGCTGGAACCGCCGATCCATCCCAACGATGTGTCCGAGTCAGTCAAGGCGATGTCACTGCCCAGCACGGCAAACGCTCCATACCGCGTCAGCAACTCCGGGGGCACGAAGCCGCCGGGGTTGTTGTAATCGATCAAGCCGTCGGGCAGGTCGCAGGATTTGGCAAACACGCAGCCTCTGATTTCCGGTTTTTCGGTGGTCGGCAAGGAACGCTGATCAAGCCAGGCTTTATCGCGAGCCAGCATCTGCTCATAGCGCTGATTGTCGGCTTCCTGGCGACGCCGGTCGGCCTGTCTCGGTGGGCGGGGATTACAGGCGGGGCAGCTGCACATGAAAAAAGCATCCTTACTTTCGTCGAGAAAACGCACCCTAACGGCAAGTTCAACGCCCCGATGTAGGGCTATTCCCTAAAGCGCAGATGAAACCTCGTTATTCAATGCCGTTGCTGCAGCGCGGCAGCCTGGCACCGACGCCACGCCGCTGGCGGCGATCCGAACTCACGTCTGAAGGCGCGACTGAACGCGGTGTCCGTCTGATAACCCACCTCTTCGGCGATACGGGCCAGCGAGGTATTGCTGCGGCTCAACAGATTGGCCGCCAACAGCATCCGCCATTGCGTCAGGTACTGCATCGGCGAGCTGCCCACCAGTAGCTGAAAACGTTCGGCCAGCACTGACCTTGAGGTGCCGGCCGTGCGCGCCAGCTCTTCCAGGGTCCAGGCGTCTGCGGGGCGTTTGTGCAAGGCATTCAGGGCTGCGCCGACGATGCGGTCACTGACCCCCGCCAGCCATCCGGTGCGGCCTTCGCCGTGTTCGTTCATGTACAGGCGCAGCACTTCGATGAACAACACTTCCGCCAGTTTCGCCAGCACACCTTCGCCGCCGGGCCTGGGCGAACGGGCTTGCGCCAGCGCGTAGCGAACCGAGGATTCGAGCCAGATGCCGGCGTTCGATCCGCGTACGTTGACCCTGACCACTGCCGGCAACCCGGTCAGCAGCATGCCTGCCAGTCGCGTATCGCACGCCAGGTACCCGCACACCAGGCGCGTGACGGCGCCGCCTCCGCCGTAACTCAATTGACGCGGACGGCGCGCCAGGACCGCATCCAGCCGCGCACCACTTGCCGGTGGAAGGCCTGGTCGGGAGCTCATGCGATGGGCATCGCCCTGGGGGAAAACCACCACGTCGCCTGCGGCCAGCAGCAGCGGTGGGTCATCACCGAGCTCGACGTAACACTCGCCTTCGGTGATCAGGTGGAAGATCACCACCCGCTCGGCACCGGGTTCAAGAAAGGGCGCAGCGGTATCGGCGCTCGGCGACTGATAGCACCAAGGCGCGGTGAATCTGGCGTTGATGAAAATCGCGCCGACCAGACGGACGACGCGCAGGGTCTGGGACAGGGCGTCCATTGTGAGTTTCTCGTTAAAGCGCCCATGCACGAAGGGTGGTTTAAGTGTGGCCCCCTCAACGCGCAATGCGAATTCTCCGGACGATCGGGCAAGGCTGGCCGACGATCGGGCAGGACGGCGCCGTCTGTCAGCGCGATAGTTTGCACACAGGGCGTCAGACCCTGTCCCAAAACAAGAATGAGAGGTTGTCATGCCAAAATTCGTTATTGAACGGGAGATTGCAGGCGCAGGAGCACTGTCGGAACGGGATTTGAAAGCCGCCGCGCAAAAGTCCTGCAGGACCCTGCGTGACTTGCCGCAGGTGCAGTGGCAGCAGAGTTATGTCACTGGTGACAAGCTCTATTGCGTGTACATCGCGCCGGATGAAGAGCAGATCAGGGAACACGCCAGGCTGAGCGGCTTTCCGGCCAATCGCATTTCCCAGGTGATGAACATCATCGATCCCACCACGGCTGAGTAAGCCGCTGCGTTTCAACCCGTATCGGAGCGCAATTCATGAGTGCACCCATTGATCTGACTGCCTTGAAAAACCGTCAAATGGCCTCGTGGGCCAGTGGCGACTACGCCGTGATTGGCACCACCTTGCAGATCGTCGGCGAGCAACTGGCGGAAGCCTGCGATTTGCTGTGCGATGAGCGCGTGCTGGATGTCGCGGCGGGCAACGGTAACGCGACACTGGCCGCCGCGCGTCGGGGCTGCAATGTCACCTCCACCGATTATGTGGCCGCCTTGTTGGAGCGCGGCGAAGACCGGGCCAGGGCGGAGCGGCTGGAAGTGACGTTCCAGGTCGCCGACGCCGAAGCGTTGCCCTTTGAAGACGAGAGCTTCGACGCCGTGCTGTCGACCTTCGGGGTGATGTTCACCCCGGACCAGGCCAAAGCAGCGTCGGAACTGGCGCGAGTCTGTCGCCCCGGAGGACGGATCGGCCTGGCCAACTGGACGCCCGAAGGCTTCGTCGGCCAGGTGTTCAAGACGCTGGGCCGGCACACGCCACCTCCTGCGGGCGCGCAACCGCCTTCGCTGTGGGGAACCGAGGCCTGGCTGCATTCGCACTTCGACGAACGCGACTTTCTGGTCCAGGTCACGCGCCGCACGTTCAACTTCCGCTACCGCTCGGCCGCGCATTTCATCGACACTTTCCGCACCTGGTACGGCCCGGTGCACAAGGCCTTCGCCGCATTGCCGCCGGAGGGTGCCAAGGCACTGGAAAGCGACCTGACCGAGTTGTTGAACCAACTGAACCGGGCGGGAGAGAAGTCGTTGGTGGTGCCGAGTGAATACCTCGAGGTGGTGATCACGAGGCGCTAAGGCAAGCGCGGTTCCCCCCTGTAGGAGCTGCCGCAGGCTGCGATCTTTTGATCTTCAAGCTTTAAGATCAAAAGATCGTCCGATCGCGGCCCGAACCTGCGGCAGCTCCTACGGGGGGACCGTATTCAAGATACCGGTGTGATCACTTGTGACGCGCCCCGTCGAACCACTCCAGCGCCGTACGCCAGATGCAGATGCCCAGGAAGTACGCCGACATCAGCAACCAGAGCCCCATCACCAACGGGTTGATGACCGGGTGATTGATGACCAGCGACAAGCTGCACAGCAACCAGATGGCGGTGACGGCGATGTTGATCGGCATGAATTTGCGCACGCGGAACGGGTGCAGAAACTTCATCCGTGTGACCGTCAGCAGGGCCAGGCCAATCACCGTGAGCAAGGTGATCCACGGCGACGGCGCAATGATGTACAGGCACAGCGCAACGACGTTCCAGGCAGCGGGGAAGCCCTGGAAATAGTTGTCCTTGCTCTTCATGTTGACGTTGCAGAAGCAGAACAGTGACGAGACCAGAATCAACGAGACCGTCAGCAGCAGTGTGTATTCCGGCAGCGGGATGTAACGGTAGATAAACAGTGCGGGGATAAACACGTACGTCAGGTAATCGATCACCAGATCGAGGATCGAGCCGTCGAAGCTCGGCAGCACCGATTGCACGTTGACCTTGCGCGCCAATGCGCCATCCAGACCATCGACGATCAGGGCGACGCCCAGCCACAGCAGGCAACTGGTCGGCTGGTTTTCCAGCAGGGCGAGGGTCGCGAGGAAGGCGGTGACCACGCCAGTGGCGGTAAAACCATGGGCGCCCCATGCTTTGAGCCTGGCGATGTGTAGGGTCGATATCACGGGGGCGTTCTCCAAAAAGTGAAGCAAGCCAGTCATCACCCTCAAGCGTGAGGGCGGCGGCAAACCGGTTCGGGTTGCAGGTATCGACCGGAAATCCGGGAATAAGGTTCACCCACTGTAAATCTTAGCTGCGCCGCCAAAACATACGCGGGATAAATCCACGGGTTTTCTTCCCTCTCAGCACACACAGATTCTCTGTGGCGAGGGAGCTCGTCGAATCGTCGCACCGTCCCGCTGGGTTGCGAAGCAGCCCCAGAGAAAGGACTGCTGCGCAGCCCAGCGGGACGGTGCGACGATTCGACGAGCTCCCTCGCCACAGGAACCTCTGCCATGGATTCCTTGTTTGCACCAGACAGCCAGACGGTGGTGGCGAATTGGCCTGCAAGTACTATCTTTTCTTCACCGAATTACTCCCTTCATATAGGACGACGTCATGAACACCAGCGATCTGCTCGAACAACTGTTGCGGGCCGGTCAAGGCTCGGCGCAGCAACGTGGTGCCGCTCCGTCACAAGGCGGGATTGACGGCGGTCTTGGCGGATTGCTCGGCGGCCTGCTGGGCGGCGGTGCCGGTTCCAGCATGGGCGGCGGTGGCTTGGGTGGTTTGCTCGGTGGATTGCTGGGCGGTGGATCACCTGCATCCACATCACCTCAGGCCCGCTCCAGAAGTGGCGGCATGAATTATGCCGCCCTCGCTTCATTGGGCATGATGGCGTTTCAGGCTTATCAGGCCTGGCAGCGTAATCAGGTTTCGGCACCACAAGAGGCACCACGCACCGTGGATTTATTGTCCGGCCCGGAAGTTGAAGAACACAGCCACGCGATCCTGCGCGCATTGATCGCAGCGGCAAAGGCCGATGGCCGGATCGACGACAGCGAGAAACAGTTGATCAGCAACGAACTCGCCCGCCACACCGACGATCCGCAATTGCAGCAATGGCTGGACGACGAAGTCGCACGCCCACTGGACGCCGCCGATGTAGCACAAGCAGCGACGGACACTGGCATGGCAGCGGAAATGTACCTGGCCAGCGTCATGCTGGTAGACGATCAACAGGACGCCGAGCGCGCCTACCTGGATGAACTGGCCGCGGCGCTGAAAATAGAACCCGAACTGCAAGTGCACCTGGAGCAGCAGGCCAAGGGTGGCGTGGCGTAACCATAAATTACCCTGTGTAGCTGGTGAAGCCGGGCCCTGTGGCGAGGGGATTCATCCCCGTTCGGCGACGTAGTCGCCGCTAAACGAGCGCACGCGGTATGCCTGATTCACCTGTTTGATTCATCTTGGGGTCACTTCGTAACCCAACGGGGATGAATCCCCTCGCCACAGGGGGCCGGCTTCGCTAGCTTCTACCGTGGGTGGGAGATCTAGGAGGAGACCGAGAATCCTCGGTATCTACGCCAAACACCTCACGTTCACCGCCACAAGCCCGTTTGTCCGGGCAATTTCAACGCCGATTGAATTTTTTTCCCGGCGCATCGCTCTGCTGAAGTAGAGACGTGTTGATTCAGCGTCCTGCCACTGGCCATAGACCGAGAGATGCGCCCATGACTGCCCTGACAAGACTTGAATCGCAACCTGCCCGTGAACACCTGATTCCGACTGCCGGTTGCATCAAAAACACTTACGAACAGCTGTTGCTGAGCACCGACGAAGCGCAACGTCGCGCGCTGGCTGAGACTTTCCTGACCGAGCAACTCGAACTCGCCGCTGGCCTGCCCGAAGAGATGCCTCAGGACCTGTCCGCCCTGCAGGAATGTGTCGAACAACACTGCGTCGAAGTCGCTCATCAATACGCCGACTATCTGCAAAAACGCAAAGCCGGTGGCCCGCGGAAATTTTTCAGCAACAAAGCCCATGCGTTGTTTTTCCTGCAGGCGGTGGGCCCCACCAAACTGGTGGACGGCGCGTGGCTGTACGGCCTGCTGCCACACTGGCGCGACCCGAGATTTGACGGACTGATCTGCACCTATCTCGAAGAATTGGGCGACGGTAATCCCGCGCAGAATCATGTGGTGATCTACCGCAAACTGCTCGCTGAACACGGCCTGCAGGACACCAGCGCGTTACCTGACGAACGTTACCTGCAAGGCGCGATTCAACTGGCGCTGGGCGAACGCGCCGACAGCTTTCTACCGGAAGTGATCGGCTACAACCTCGGCTACGAGCAGTTGCCGCTGCATCTGTTGATCAGCGCCTATGAGCTCAGCGAGCTGGGGATCGACCCCTATTACTTCACCCTGCACGTCACCATCGACAATGCCAGCACCGGTCATGCACAGAAGGCCGTCCAGGCAGTGCTGGACCTGCTGCCGGTAGAAGCTGATCGCGAGGCGTTTCTGCGCCGGGTTTCGGCGGGCTATCGGCTTAACGATCTGGGGCAGGGCAGTCGCGCAATTATCGAATCCTTCGACCTCTACGACGAGCTGCTCGGGATGCTCGAACGCAAACGCCCGTTCGGCCAGCACATGCATTCGGACTACTGCCGATTTGAAGGCAAGACCGTCAACCAGTGGCTTTCATCGCCGGAGCAGTTGCCTGGTTTTCTCGAGGCCATGGAAAACAAGGGTTGGATCAAGCGCCACCAGGACCCGCAAGCCAGCCGTTTCTGGCAATTGATCGTCGGTGACGGCGCGGCGATGTTCGGGGTGTTCAGCCCCTATGAAAAACAACTGCTGCACGACTGGATCGCCGGCGACTGGACGCCCGAACGAACACCCGCTTATCGACGCGTCACCCGAGTCAATACCAACCCGGCGTTGCCGGCAGGCGATCCGGATGTCCAGACCCTGCAAGCGTCCCTGGACGGATTGGACGATCACGCCCGGATGCAGGTGCTGATTCCGTGGCTGTCAGCCCATCGACATGCTCATCCGGCAGGCCTGTTGGCGACCCGGCGCTTCATCGAACTCAAATCCAGTCTGCGCTAGGGAGCCGCTCATGAATCAGGAAGAACAGCTGGGCGCAGACGAGTTAGTGCTGCTGCAATTGGGGCGACGATTGCAGGCAGACGGTTATCGATTCATCACTCCTACGCCAGTGACACACCAGCGGGTCAATGATCGTGCGGCCGGGCAGCAGGCTCGAACGATGCGCGACGTATTTGGTTGGTCGCGGGAATTCGAGCCGGGACTGTTGCCGGCAGAAGAGCAACAGCAATTGCAGCAGGCCGGTGTGCTCGAAGAAAACCACGGGCAGCTGAAAAGCCGCGTGCGCTGGTCCAGCCTGGATGACCTGCTGTTCGTGCATTCGGGTTTTCCCACCGAAGCGGCTGATTCGGTGTTCTTTGGTCCTGACACCTATCGTTTTGCGCAATTGATTCATAGCCATCTGCAGCACAGTTTCGCGCCGATCAGGCGCGCCGTGGACATCGGCTGCGGCGCTGGCGTCGGGGCGATCGTGATTGCCCGCGCACGCCGTGAAGCCGAGGTGCTGGCCGTCGACATCAACCCGGCAGCCCTGCGACTGACGGCAGTCAACGCGGCGCTCGCCGAGGTCGCTAACGTCACGGTCGAGGCCAGTGATGTGCTGCAGGACGTTGACGGCAACTTCGATTTGATCGTCGCCAATCCGCCTTACATGGCCGATCCCGCCGAACGTGCCTATCGCCACGGGGGCGGCGCATTTGGCGCGCAATTGTCCCTGCGCATCGTCGAGCAGGCCCTGTATCGACTGGCACCCGGAGGATCACTGGTGTTGTACACCGGTGTGGCGATGATTGACGGGCGTGATCCGTTTCTGGAGGAGCTGAGCTCACGCCTGGAATCACCGATGTTCGGCTGGACCTACCGCGAACTGGACCCCGATGTCTTCGGCGAAGAATTGTTGACACCCGGTTATCAGCGAGTAGAGCGCATTGCCGTGGTCGCGCTGATCGTTACGCGCATCGGCCCGGGTATCGGGGGCAGCGTTGAATCGGTAGCAGGGGAATGAGCCATGAACAAGAATCTGGACGATTACAACCTCATGCGCGATTTTTCGGCGACCTCCGAACCGGCGGCGAAACGCTCACGCAAGAAAATCGCAAAAGACCATGCCCTGCAGTTCTGCATCCAGAAGCATGACGCATCACGCCTGCACTACGACTTTCGCCTGGAACTCGATGGCGCGCTGAAAAGCTGGGCGGTGCCCAAGGGGCCGTCGCTGGACCCCAAGGTCAAGCGTCTGGCGGTGCATGTCGAGGACCATCCGATTGACTACGCCACGTTCGAGGGCAGCATTCCCGAGGGCCATTATGGCGCGGGGGACGTCATTGTCTGGGACCGTGGGGTGTGGATTCCCCAAGAGGATCCGGTCACGGCCTATGCCAAGGGCAAGCTCAAGTTCGAACTGCAAGGCGAGAAGCTCGCGGGGTTGTGGAACCTGGTGCGCACGCACATGCCGGGCAAGCAGGAGCAATGGTTTCTGATCAAGCATCAGGACAATGCAGCCAAGCCCGAGAGCGATTACGACGTTGTCGCCGCCGAGCCCGACAGTGTGCTCAGCGACCGGACCATCGTGGCGAAAAAAGCGAAAGCACCCGCCAAACCCAAACCGGTCAAGAAGCCTGCCCGCAAGGTTGCCACCCAAGCGCGTTCGGCGCAGCTGACGGGGGCCCACAAAGCCAAATTGCCCGACCTGATCAAACCCGAGCTGGCCACCCTCGTCGAAAAGGCGCCGGGGGGCGAATGGAGCTACGAGATCAAGTTCGATGGCTACCGGATCATGGCGCGCGTCGACCACGGCACCGTCACGTTTTTCACGCGTAATGGCCATGACTGGACCCACAAGTTGCCAGCCCAGGCCGAGGCGTTGGCGGCGCTGGAACTCGAATCGGCCTGGCTCGACGGTGAGATGGTGGTGGCCAACGAGCAGGGTGTGCCGGATTTTCAGGCGTTGCAGAACGCGTTTGAATCGGGCAGTGGCGCCAACATCCTTTACTACCTGTTTGACATGCCTTACCTCAACGGCGTGGATTTGCGCGAAGTGCCGGTCGAGGAGCGGCGGGTGGCGTTGGCGACGGTGCTCAAAACCAGTAAAGACCCTTTGCTGCGCTTCTCGGATTCCTTCGGCGAGGCACCGGAGGCGCTGCTCAACAGTGCGTGCCAGATGCAGATGGAGGGCTTGATTGGTAAGCGCCTGGGATCGCCCTATGTCTCGCGTCGCAGCAGTGACTGGATCAAGCTCAAGTGCAAGCATCGCCAGGAGTTTGTGGTGGTCGGCTTCACCGATCCGAAAGGCTCGCGCAATGCCTTCGGCGCATTGCTGCTCGGGTTGCATGATCGCGACAGCGGTGAATTGCGCTACGCCGGCAAGGTCGGCACCGGGTTCAATGAAACGACGCTGAAAAGCATCTACGAACAGCTCTTGCCCTTGAAGGCGAAAAAAGCCTCGGTGGTGAATCCTCCCACCGGATTCGACGCCAAGGGTGTGCACTGGCTCAAGCCCGTCCTGCTGGCGGAAATCGCCTTTGCCGAAATGACCAAGGACGGCTCCGTGCGCCATGCCGTGTTCCATGGGCTGCGTGACGATAAGCCTGCCAAAGACATCACCGAGGAGCGTCCGACCGTGGTGAAGAAAACCGCTGCAGAAAAACCGGCTGCGAAGGGTAAAAAGACAGCAGAAAAACCCGCTGCGGCGAGTAAAAAGACCGCTGCAGAAAAACCTGTACCTGCTGGAAAAAAGACGGCCAGCAAAAAAGCATCTGACGAAAAGGCTGCCCCCGCACCCTCACAGGCCGGACTGGCAGAGGGCGAGGTACGTATCACTCATCCGGACCGGGTCATCGACGCCAGCAGTGGCACCACCAAGATGCAGTTGGCCGAATACTACGGTCGCGTCGCCGAATTTATCCTGCCCCAACTCAAGGACCGCCCGGTCGCGCTGGTCCGTGCACCGGACGGCATCGCCGGCGAACTGTTCTTCCAGAAAAACGCCGAACGACTGGCGATTCCGGGTATCACCACGCTCGACAAAGCGCTCACGGGGCAGCCGGTAATGATCATCAACAACGCCGAAGCGCTGATCGGCGCCGTGCAGATGAGCACCGTGGAACTGCACACCTGGAACGCCACGTCGGACAACCTCGACAAGCCGGACCGCTTCGTCCTCGACCTCGACCCGGACCCGGCGCTGCCGTGGAAAAGCATGGTCGAGGCGACGCAACTGACGCTCTCGGTGCTGGACGAATTGGGGCTTAAGGCGTTTCTCAAAACCAGCGGCGGCAAAGGCATTCACCTGGTGGTGCCGCTGACTCGCAAACTCGGTTGGGACGAGGTCAAGGACTTCAGCCATGCAATTGTCAGCCACATGGCCAAACTGCTGCCGGAACGGTTTTCGGCTGTTTCCGGGCCGAAGAACCGGGTTGGCCGGATCTTCATCGATTACCTGCGCAACGGTCTGGGTGCCACCACCATTTGCGCTTATGCGGTGCGCACGCGGGAAGGATTGCCGGTGTCGGTGCCGATCTTTCGGGAGGAAGTCGGCGAGTTGAAGGGCGGTAATCAGTGGAACGTGAATAATGTGCATGAGCGGTTGGCTGAGGTGGGACATGAGCCGTGGGCGGACCTTAAGAAGACCCGGCAAACGATCACGGCCGAGATGCGGCGGCGGGTGGGGATGAAGAAGTAGGTCCTGGCCAGAATGGTTTTAGGACTGCTTGCGCGGTGTGGCGGGAAGATTGCCGGGGGGCCGCTTCGCAGCCCAGCGGGAGTAAACTCCCTCGCCACAGGGTTCTCGATAAGACGTGAAGAAGGGGGAGTTGCACATTCTCTTGTGGCGAGGGAGCTTGCTCCCGCTGGGCTGCGAAGCGGCCCCAAAAACCATACACCTCAGAGCGCTGGCCCTTACCAAAATCTTAAGTCCCCAGCCTTTCAAGCATCCCGCAACAAGTCATTGGCATTGAGCAGCTCATAAGCCACTTCAGGATTCTTCTCCAACCCCCGACGAATCGCTGCCGGAATCGACGCCCGCGTCTTGCGGCACAACCCCGGCAATTCATTGATGGAGATGGCAATACCGCGCATGGTGCGGACTTCGTTAAAACCAGGGGCGATGTCGACGCGGATACCCAGCTGTTCATGCATCCGCCGCTGCAAACGCTCCAGATCGCTGAGACTCTGGAGGTTTTCCAGCCGCTCGACCAGACGCTTTTCCTCGGCACGGGTCAGAAACAGGATGCGCACATCCGCGCCCGGTGTTTCCAGCAGCGGGTCGCGCCCGCAATCGCAGGCGCCGGGTGGGCAGGGTTGGCGGATCACAGGTGTGGTCGTCATGGGGCAATCATAGAGCGCTGCGGTCGGATTTGCCCATAGGGTCTTGAGGCCGCCCAGTAAAATGTCAGCCGACACACCGCCATCGCGAGCAAGCATTGCTCCCACAGGTGATCGATGTGGTACGCCAGAATTTCGCCCACCACACTCCCCATTGTGGGAGCAAAGCTTGCTCGCGAAATCGCTCATCCATCCAGCATAAAACCAGCTATTACACCGCAATCAACAAATCCCACAACGAAAAAGGCCGTCGCATCACACAGTGATGGACGGCCTCATGCTTCAGGGGAAAGCGTTACCTCACTTCAACACCAGCAAGCTATAAACCCCATCCTCCGCTTCAATCCCATGGGTGTCATGGGTGAAGCCCGGGAAGGATTTGTCGAAGTTTTCCAGCGCCTTCAGATACGCCAGCAACGGCCCGTCCGCAGTCCCCGCGTTTTCACCAGGCATCAGCAATGGAATGCCAGGTGGATACGGCACGATACCGGTGGCGGCGATGCGGCCGGCGGCTTGGTCGAGGGTCACCAGTTCGACTTCGTTGCGGACCAGTTTTTCATAGGCTTCCACCGGGCTGAACTCGGCTTGCGGAAGCGTGCCGAAGGCCTGGGCCATGGCGGCCGTGGTCTTGTTCTCCTTCATCGCGGCGAAAATTTCGTTCGCGAGGTCCTTGAGACCCATGCCAGCGTAGCGCTGCTGGTTGGCGGCCAACAGATCCGGCAGACACAGTTCGAGTTCGACGTTGTCATCGTAATCGCGCTTGAAGTCGAGGAGGGCGTTGACCAGCGTGCCCCATTTGCCTTTGGTGATGCCGATGGAGAACAGGAAGAGGATGGTGAAGTCGGTGGTTTTCTCGACCACGATCCCCTGACGTCCGAGGTAGGCGGTGAGCACGCAGGCTGGAATGCCGAAGTCGAGCAAGTTGCCGTCGTCGCCCATGCCCGGGCTCAGGACTGACACCTTGATCGGGTCGAGCATGCAGTAGCCTTCTTCGATGTCGCCGAAGCCGTGCCATACGTCGTTCGGGTGCAGGACCCAGCAGTTCGGTTCGGATTTCAGCAATACCGGGTCGACTTCATGGAAAGGCACGGCCGCCGCGCCAACCTGCACGGTCGGTGGCTGCCAGCAGGTGAAGAACCACTGATCGTTGCTTGCCATCTCGTGGTGCATGCGCGAGATGACCTGGCGGAAGCTGATGGCTTCCTCGATGGATTCAGTGGTCAGGATCTGTCCGCTGGGTGCTTCCATCATCGCCGAGCTGACGTCGCAGGACGCCATGATCGCGTAGTTAGGCGAGGTCGAGGCGTGCATCATGTACGACTCGTTAAAGCGCCCGTGCGGGATCGGATTGCGGCCATTGCGCACGTGAATCATCGACGCCTGGGACAGGGCGGCCAGCAGTTTGTGGGTCGATTGCGTGGCGAAAACGGTCGGCCGCGATTCGTCGTGATCCTCCGGGCTGCCGTGCATGGCGAAGCGTTCGCGGTACAGCGGGTTGAACCGCGCATAACCGTACCAGGCTTCATCGAAATGCAGACGGTCGACACTTTCCCCCAGCAGTTCTTCGACGCGGGTGACGTTATAGGTCAAGCCGTCGTAGGTGGAGTTGGTGACGATGGCGTGGACCGGCGTCGGGTCGATGCCTTCCTTGACCAGCGGATTGTTGGCGATCGCAGCTTTGACGCCTTCAGCGCTCAGGGTTTGCGGCAGGATCGGACCGATGATGCCGTAGCGGTTGCGCGTCGGAACCAGGTAGGTCGGAATCGCACCCGACAAGGTCATCGCATGTTCGGCGGACTTGTGGCAGTTACGGTCGCACAGGGCGATCTGATTGCGCGTCACGCTGGCCATGAGAATGACGCGGTTGGACATCGACGAACCGTTGGTCACGTAATAGGTGCGATGCGCGCCAAACACCTTGGCCGCGTAACGCTCGCCCTGGCCGATCGGGCCGCTGTGATCGAGCAGCGAACCGAGTTCACCGACCGAAATCGACAGGTCGGAACGCAGCAGGTTCTCCCCGAAGAATTCGTAAAACGCGCGGCCCGCGGTACTTTTCAGAAAGGCGGTGCCGCCGGCATGGCCTGGTGTGTGCCACGAGTACTCATAGGAGCGGGAGAACTTGACCAGTGCACCAAACATTGGCGGCAGTGCAGCCTGGCGATAGCGTTCGATGGCGGCCATGATGCGGCCGCTGAGGAAACGGCTGGTGTCTTCCGGCAGCCAGATAAAGTCGTCGGCGTGCTGCATGACCACCAGCGGAATGTTCGACGCGGTGCTGCGATCGCTGATCAGGAAGACCGGCACGCGGGTGTTGCGCTCGCGCAGGGTGGTCAGGAGCTTGATGCATTCCTCGTGGCCTTCGCTTTCGTCCATTTCCCAGCTCAGCAGGACGCACTGGATGGCCGAGTCCGAACGCAGGATCGACGTCGCGTCGCTCAGGCTTTCGGACATCAGCACGCTGATCGAGCGTTGTTCCACGTCGTGGATCAGCTGGTCCAGGGCACGACCGAAAACGGTACGCTTGTCCGGTGGTGTACCCACCACCAGCGCGAGCATCCCGAGTGAGTGTTTATATTCCGTCATTATCTAACCTCCACAGTGGCCGTTTGCAAATTGTTCACCGGCACAGGTTCGCCAGTGATGTGCTGAGCGCTGACAGTTTGCGTCGGTACGCTGTTGTTGTGCGCTTCAAGTGCGATCAGGCGGTTGTTGACGAAGCTGAACAGGGTGTACCCGAAGATCGTCGCGACACCGCCGAGCATGAGTGCCTGCTCGCCAGAACTGTACAGCGCCAGGTAGCTGTAGGCCGTGGCGACCCACGCAATGATGTTGGTGGCCAGCGCCTTGCTTGGCGGTACATTGGAGACCTTCTGAATCGTCATCAGGGCGGCCATGGACAGGATGTACGGCACCAGGTTGGTGACCACGGCGAGGTTGACCAGGGTGTCGAACTGCTTGCTCAGGTCCGGGCTGATGGTGAGCAGGCCGATCGCCGTCTGCAGGGCCAGCAGGATCAACATGCCGACAATCGGCGTGCCGGTTTTGGTGGCCTTGGCGAAGATCGGCAGGAAATAACCGGTGTCTGCCGAGCTTTTGAACACCTGGGCAATGGTGAACTGCCAGCCCAGCAGCGAACCGATGCAGGCGAGGACCATCGCCCCCATCACGATGTCACCGATCAACGGGGTGAACATCTTGGCGAAAACCAGACCGAACGGCGCGGTGGAGGAGACGAGTTCCGGGTTGCTGACGATGCCGGCGATCACGTTGGTGGACACGATGTAGATCACCGCCGCACCAAGGGTGCCGCCCAGCACCGCAATCGGTACGTTCTTCTCCGGGTTTTCCACGGCGTCGGTGTTGGCACACGCTGATTCAAGACCCAGGAACGCCCACAAGGTAATCGCCACAGAGGCGCCTGCCGCTTCCAGATAGCCCATGTTGTGCGGGTTCCAGCCGGCGGCGTAAACGCTGCTGTCGAACCAGAACCAGCCGATGGTGGACACCAGGACCACAGGCGCAATCACGCCCCAGACGGTGATCGAACCGATCCTGCCGGTGATCCGTGCGCCACCGAAGTTGGCGAACGTGGTGATCCAGAGCAGGGCGATAGTCGCCAGGCCTACTTGCAGGGAATCAAGTTTGACGTCGAACAGCGTCTGTATGTAGCCGACGGCCGTGATACTGATCGCCACGTTGGCAATCAGCAGCGAAACGCCGTAGGTGTAGTTGGTGAGGTAGTTGCCGGCTTTACCGAAGGTGTATTCGGCGTAGCCGCCCATGCCGCCCGTCTTGCGACTGAGCATCCCGCAGCGCGCAAACGCATAGGCCAGTGCCAAGGAGCCGGTGGCTGTGATGAGCCAGGAAAGGATTGAGATACCGCCGACCTCGGCGAGTTTGGTTGGCAACAACACAATGCCTGAGCCCAACATGTTGACTGCCGTCAACATTGTCAGTTGCCCCACTGTCATCTTTTTTGCGACTGACATTCCGTTGCCTCTCATTTACAGAACCTAGGGATTATTAGCTATAGCTAAGAATTTAAATGTAGCAAGAAATGTAATGCTCGAATCGAGAATTGATCTCATACGACTGTAAGGCATTTTACTGGCCCCGAAACCTGAAACATTTGATCAAAATCAATGAAATTTCAGGTTGTTAGGATCGAATCTAAATGCGCAATGTGATGATTGGGCTACTGTCGTGCGGTTTGATGGGCATGGCAGCGCAGGGCGAGGCCAGGGAGTTGGTGCAGAACGACCGTTATATGTGCAGCTGGGGCGCGGGGACGGCTGCCAAGGCTCAGGAATTGAAGCTGGCGGGCGTGTCGCTGTATGCCGCGCGACAGAAGTTGCAAACCTACAAATTCAGCAAGCCGTGGATGCGGATGTTGGCGATGGGCATTACGGAGCAGACCTACGACAGTCCTTCGCGGATCAAGCCGGCGGCGATCAAACAGAGTTTTTACGAGGATTGCCTGCGATACAAACTGGCGCGTAAGTAGGTAGGCGCTGGACCGGACCTGATGACCAAGGGCTCATGCCCTTGGCCTGCAACCTGTCACGTGGGCTCAGGGTGATTTTTTCGTTCAATTCTCAATGGCAGGAAAATCGATCTCGGTCAACGCAAGGTTGTTGAGGTAATTCGTCAACGTCTGCGAAGCCACGTGCGCAACCACTTCGATAATCTTCGCGTCATCAATACCCGCCTGCCGCGCTGCATTGATTTGCTCATCGCTCAAGTGACCGCGACTTTCAGTTACCTGACGGGCCAGCGCGGAAAACGCGTTCAGTTCCCCCTGTCGGGCACTGAGAATGTCCTGCCCGGACAGCCCGGCTTTGCCGGCAAACAACGTATGCGCTGCAAGGCAGTAGTCGCAGCCATTCACTTGCGAGGTCGCGAGAAAAATCGCTTCCCTCTCGGTAGCGTTCAGCGACGTTTTACCCAAGGCCACCGAATGTTGTACGTAGGCCGACAGCACCGCCGGTGCATGCGCCAGCGTCTTGAAGACATTGGGCAAAAAGCCGATTTTTTTCTGCACGCCTTCCAGCAGTGGGCGGGTGGTGTCGGTGGCGTGATCAAGACTCAGGGCGGTGATACGAGGCATGGTGATTCTCCGTCGATTCAGGCGCGAAGTGCGCTGGTTACGGTGCCCATCCTAATGATCGCAGCTAGACTCGCGGGTGCGCATCGTCGAGGATATGCGACAGATCGTCCAAAACCTCTTCGGGAATGACCCAATGGATCGTTTGTCCACCTTGCTCACGCACTTCGGTGTCAGCGCCGGTACTTTCCACAGTGGAGCGTTTTGCGGCACCACGGCCTTTGATGGCAATCAATCCGCAGGCCACCTGCATCTGCTTCAGGCCGGTGAAATCACTCTGGCCCTCGGCGATGAGCGTCCTCTCACGCTCACTCAGCCAACGCTGATTTTTTTCCCACGTCCATACCGTCACCGACTGTTCGCTAGCGAAGCGTTCGATGCGCAGCTGGTCTGTGCCTCGCTGACGTTTGACGGCGGGGCAGGCAATGCGCTGGCCAAGGCACTGCCGGATTTCCTGGTGCTCGATCTCAATCAGGTCCCGGAGTTGACGCACACCCTGCAATGGCTGTTCAACGAAGCCGCCAGCGGGCTGTGCGGTCGTGCAGCCATGATGGACAGGCTGTTCGAGATGCTGGTCATCCAGCTATTGAGGTACCTGTTGAGCCGTCACGATCAACGTCCAGGGATGCTCGCCGGGCTTGCCGATCCCCGCCTGGCCCGGCCAATGAGCCTGATGCACGACAGCCCCTCCAAATCCTGGAGCGTGGCCGAACTCGCCGCCGCTGCGAATATGTCTCGCGCCAGCTTTGCGGAGCACTTTCGAACGACAGTGGGGCAAACGCCGGTGGATTACCTGGTGAGCTGGCGTATCAGTCTCGCCCAGAAGCGCCTGCGTGAAGGCATGCCCATCGCGCTGATCGCCGAGGAAACGGGATACGAAAGTCCATCGGCACTGGCGCGGGCGTTCCGCCGCAAAACCGGCACCAGCCCGCGTGAATGGCTGCAGGGTGCCAAATGACCTGTCGGATCTCAGCGCGGCAGGCGTGACGCCTGTGTTCGGGTAGTTTTTAAACGTCTCCTATACTGATTCGTCCAACAGTTTCCCTACCCTGCACAGCGAGGAGAACGAGCATGACCATCCGTATTGGCGACGAAGCACCGGATTTCACCGTCGAGAGCACCGAAGGCACCCTGCATTTCCACGAATGGATCGGCGACAAATGGGCCATCCTGTTTTCCCATCCCAAGGACTTCACCCCGGTGTGCACCACCGAACTGGGCTACATGGCCGGACTGAAGCCCGAGTTCGACAAGCGCAACACCAAAATTGTCGGTCTCAGCGTCGACCCGGTCGGCAACCACCAGAGTTGGGCCAAGGACATCGAAGAAACCCAGGGGCATGCGGTGAACTACCCCATGATCGGCGACGAGAACCTGGTGGTCGCCAAGCTCTACGACATGATCCACCCCAATGCCAGTGGCGGCTCCCGGACCGCTGTCGATAACGCCACGGTACGCTCGGTGTTCATCATCGGTCCGGACAAGAAAATCAAGGCAATGCTGGTGTACCCGATGAGTGCCGGGCGCAATTTCGACGAAGTGCTGCGCTTGCTCGACGCCATTCAACTGAATGCCAAGCACACCGTGGCGACGCCGGTGAACTGGCGTCCGGGTGATGACGTGATCATTCCAACGTCGGTGTCGGACGAGGACGCGAAAAAGAAATACCCGGACGGCTTCAAGACAGTGAAACCGTATCTGCGCACCGTGGCGCAACCCAAGTAACGCTCCACCCTTTGTTTCGATCAACTCGGCGCGGGTTCAGGATTTTCTGGAACGCGCCGAGACTTCTTCGATCGTCCATTCCTGCACATTCCGTTCACAGTGTTTGTCCAATGGACCGCTGTTTGGGGGCCAGTCAAACACCTAGCATCGTCTCTACCCAGTGAGCAAATGAAGCGAGCTCACGAGGTAACTACCCGCGAATCCGAGATGAACTTCAACATCATCCGGCTGCGGAATGAACCTTGAACGAGGCGGTGAATACGATGAAAACCACACACATTGCGATGATCTTTGCGTTGGGCAGTTTTAGCGCGGCAGCCTTCGCAGGCGGCAGCGAGTCAACTGAAGCGGCGACCCAGACACCGGTAGAGACCTACAGTTACGCCACAGACCTGGATGTGCAAAAAGTCATCACCATTTCCGAAACCCCGGACCAGTGCGGACCGGTGCCGGTGCAGATGACTTACGAAGACTCTCACGGTCAACGGCACATACTTCAATATCAGGTAATGGGCACTGGATGCTCGAACGGTTGAATGCCGTGCGGACTGGAGGGTCGACACTCCATGCCTGCATCGCCGGTCAACGTTAAAGACGTTTTTTTGAACGGACGATTTTTTCATCGGCGGCCAACACGCCGGGAATCGATGTCTTCAGAAAATCCACCCATGTCCTGATCTTTGCATCCACGAACTTTCGCGATGGATAGATCGCAAACATGTTCAGTTCCTCGAAGTGATACTCCGGCAACACCCTCACCAGCGTGCCTGCTTTCAGGCCGTCGACCGCAGACGCGACAGGCTGGATACCAATCCCCATTCCACTGCTGATCGCGATCGTCATGGCATCGGCCGTGTTGACGTGAAAGGGCGACAATGGCGTGTTGACGGTCTCCACACCGTCAGGCCCCTCGAGCACCCAGT
>Ga0160467_100798_pt1 | contig 21209 bp, 18 predicted proteins | sample HID1972I_E11MG_FD_108221 | JGI IMG/M metagenome (GOLD analysis project Ga0160467, IMG submission 108221) | Enriched pill bug-associated microbial communities from UW Madison campus, WI, USA - HID1972I_E11 MG | ecosystem: Host-associated > Arthropoda: Insects > Digestive system > Unclassified ... | reverse complement strand
CCGGCGTGTCAGCTCAGTTGTCCAGTTCCAGCACCATGCGCACCAGGCCCGGTGTCCCCTGCGGATGCGGCACCGGCTTGAAGCCCAGCGAATCGGCGAGCTGCTTCATCGGCTCGTTCGCTTCGGCCACGTCGCCATACAGGCGATCCAGGTACTTGCCGCGTGCCCACTTCACCAGCTTGCGCATCAGCTGGCGGCCCAGGCCCTGGCCGATCAGGAAGCGGCTGATCAGGATGGCGTACTCGGCTTCGCGGGTTCCCTGGATGATGGATGCGCGGGCGACCGCGCCCACCACGGCTTCGCCGGCCGGCAGCGATTCGGCCGCCACCAGGGTGATCTCGGTCTTCGGGTTCGGATGGGTCAGGCGCTGGGTGGTTTCCGGCGACAGTTCGGTGACGGCCTGCAGGAAGCGGTCACGGATTTCTTCCGGCCCGAACAGGCTGAAGGCCGCCTGCAGCGGCGCGCCGTCTTCGGGACGGATAGGGCGGATCAGCAGCTCGTGGCCGCTGGGGGCCTTGAAGATTTCGTGCCAGGGCGGCATGCGGTTGCGAGTGGCCATACCGGGTGGTTCCTTGATGGTCCAGCGATTGTGGCATTCCCTTGACCGTATTCCGTGAACGGAATGCTCACACCCGTTCAGCCCCGCGCAGGCCCGAGGCGCCGCCTGCCGGCAGGGCGGGAACATCCCTGCCCGGGACTCATTCGACAGCCTTCAACCAGTCCAGGCGGGTACTGGCGCCGGCTTCGCCAAGGTGCTGGCGCAGCGCTGGAAGTGCCGGTCCTACCACGCGGTCGAACTGGTAAGGCGCATTGAGTACCAGCATGCCACTGCCATTGAGGCGCAGCGGTGAATCGTCCGGGCGCACCAGCAGTTCGATGGTCAGCGCCGACTTCACTGGCAGCGCGCTGGCCTTGCGCAGGAAATGCAGGATGCTGCGGCGCTGCTTGATCGGGAACCAGACCGCGCAGGTAGCCTGCGGCCAGCGTTCCAGGATCTCCTTCAGGGCGACAAGGATGCGTGCGTACTCGGCATCCTGCGCCTCGTAGGGCGGGTCGATCAGCACCAGGCCGCGGCCGATCTTCGCGCCATTGACCCTGGGCGGGACCAGCGCACGGATCTTCTCGTAGCCATCGCCTTCGAACACGCCGACGCGCGCGTCATGCGCGAACAGCTTCTTCAGTGCCTGCGCTTCCTCCGGCTGCAGTTCGCAGGCGGCCATGCGGTCCTGGGCACGCAGGGCCTGCGCGGCCAGCAGCGGAGAACCGGGGTAGGTGATCATCGCGCCGACCGGATTGTCGGCCTGCACCGCCTTCAGGTAGCGCTCCACCACATCCGGCAGCTTCGGCTGCGACATCAACCGCATCACGCCGTCTTCCGCTTCCAGGGTCTTGCGGCTTTCCTCGCTGGCGAGCAGGTAGCGGCCGCGCCCACCATGGGTGTCCAGCACGAAGAACGGGCTGTCCTTGCGCTTGAGGCTGTCGATCAGGGCCAGCTGCACGATGTGCTTGAGGACGTCGGCGTGGTTGCCGGCATGGAAGGCGTGGCGATAGTTCATGGCGCGCAGTGTACGGGGCCGGGGCCGCAGCGGCTATGCTGCGCCCATGACAGAACCGAAGGCCCGCGTGCTGGTGGTCGAGGACGAGCCGGCCATCGCCGAGACCGTCCTCTATGCGCTGCGCAGTGAAGGTTTCACCGCCGATCACTGCCTGCTCGGCGGACAGGCGCTGGAACAGCTGCGGCAGGAGCGTTTCGACGTGGTGGTGCTGGATGTGGGCCTGCCGGACATCGGCGGATTCGAGGTCTGCCGCCGCCTGCGCGCGCTGCCCGGCGCGCCCGGGCAGCTGCCGGTGATCTTCCTTACCGCGCGCAATGACGAGATAGACCGCGTCCTCGGCCTGGAACTCGGCGCCGACGATTACATGGCCAAACCCTTCTCGCCGCGTGAACTGGTGGCGCGGGTGCGTGCCCGGCTGCGACGGAGCATGCCGCCGGCGGCCGGCGATGTCCCCGGTGGCGACCCCGACTGGCAGCAGCGGGGCAGGTTCGCCATCGACCGTGAAGGGCACCGCATCCGCCATGGGGACCGCCTGCTGGACCTGACACGCTACGAATACGCGCTGCTGGCCGCGCTGCTGCAGCGTCCCGGGGCCATCCTGAGCCGGGCACAGCTGATGGACCGTGGCTGGGACAGCGATGCCGACAGTGCCGACCGCACGGTGGATACCCACGTCAAGACACTGCGCGCCAAGCTGCGCGCGGCCGGCGTGGCCAGCGACGCGATCCGCACCCATCGCGGCCTTGGCTACTCGCTGGACGCCTGAGCATGCGCCTGGGGCTGAAAGTGTTCCTGGGCTTCTTCCTGATCGTGGGCATCGCCGCGTTCTTCGTGATGCGTGTTTTCGTCGACGAAGTGAAACCCGGCGTGCGCCAGGCGATGGAGTCCACCCTGGTGGATGCGGCGAACGTGCTGGCAGAGCTGGCCGCGGCGGACGTGAAGGCCGGCACGCTGTCCAATGGCGGCTTCAGCGCCAGCCTGGCACGTGCACGGCAGCGCGATCCACAGGCGGTGGTCTGGCGCTTCCCGAAGCGTTCGCTGGATTACCGGGTGACCATCACCGACGCCCACGGCATCGTGGTGTTCGATTCCCAGGGCCGCGATACTGGACGCGACAATTCGCGCTGGAACGACGTATATCGCACGCTGCGTGGCGAGTACGGTGCGCGGTCCAGCCCTGAAACACCTGGTGACACCGTGCACACGGTGATGCACGTGGCCGCGCCGATCCACGATCCGTCCGACCCACAGGCATTGATCGGCGTGCTGACGCTGTCGCAGCCCAATCGCAGCATCGAGCCGTTCATCGCGGCCAGCCAGCGCCAGATCATGCAGCGTGGCGCGTGGCTGATCGGCTTGTCTGCGCTGATCGGCGTGCTGATGACGGCCTGGCTGATGACCGGTATCGGCCGCCTGAACCGCTATGCGCGTGCGGTGAGCGCCGGGGAGCCGGTGCCGCCGCCGGCACCGCGCCGCGATGAGATCGGCGATCTGGGCCGCGCGTTGGAAACGATGCGTCGGCGCCTGGAGGGCAAGGCCTATGTCGAACAGTACGTGCAGTCTCTGACGCATGAAATGAAGAGCCCGCTGGCGGCCATCCGCGGAGCCGCCGAACTGCTGCAGGAGCCGATGGCCGAGGCCGACCGGGCGCGTTTCGCGCGCAGCATCGTCGACCAGCAGCAGCGTCTGACTGAAACCATCGACAAGCTGCTGGCACTGGCCGAGGTGGAGCAGCACGGCTGGCTGCAGGTGCGCGAGCCGCTGGCGCTGGCCAGGCTGCTGGAGGATGCCGTGCAGGCGGTGCAGGTGCGCGCGCGCGGCGCCGGGGTAGGGCTTCAACTGCAGCAGGTGCCTGCGCTCCAGGTGCACGGCGATGGCTATCTGCTGCGGCAGGCCGTGCAGAACCTGCTCGACAATGCCATCGATTTCTCGCCGGCAGGGTGCACCGTGCAGGTACAGGCCCGCGCGGACGACCAGGGGGTGGTGGTGGAGGTGGGCGACGAGGGGCCGGGCATCCCGGATTTCGCGCGCGGGCGCGTGTTCGAACGTTTCTATTCGCTGGCGCGGCCGGGCAGCGGCAGGCGCGGTTCGGGGCTCGGACTGCCTTTCGTGCGGGAAGTCGCCCGCCTGCATGATGGACACATCCGCATCGATCCGCGCGAGGGCGGCGGCACGGTGGCGCGGCTGTGGCTGCCGCAGGCGCCACTCCCCCGCGGGTGAACGGCGGGGCGTCGTCGCAACCTCCGCCCGCGCCGACTTCACCCTCACTTCAAACAGGCCACAAACGGGCCCCACACCGCCGTTCCATCCTGCGTTCCTCTCCAACGAGGATGGACGATGAAATCCCTGCACATGTTCCTCCGCTTCGCGATGGTGGGCGGGTTGATCCTGCTCCTGCTGGTGCCGCTTCTGCTGATCCGCGGCGTCATCACCGACCGCAGTGCGTACCGCGAAGCCGCCTACCAGCGCGTGGCGGAAAGCCGGGCGGGCAGCCAGCAGCTGGTGGGCCCGGTACGCGTGGTGCCATGGACCGAGCGACGCACGGTCGACGTGGTGGACAAGGCGGGCAGGTCCCGCAGCGAAGTACAGGTCACCCACGGCCACTGGCTGCAGATGCCGCAGAAACTGCAGGTGGACGGGCGCATGGTGCCCGACCAGCGCCGGGTGGGGCTGTTCAAGGTGCCGGTCTACAGCTGGCAGGGCAGCGTCCAGGCGGTGTTCGCGGCCGATGCGTATCCGGTCAAGGCCGGGCGCAGCTACGACACGCCCTATCTGGCCGTGGGCATCAGCGACGTGCGCGGCCTGGTCGGCACGCCACGGCTGCGGGTGGATGGCGGGCTGCGTGCGCTGCGGTCCGGCACCGGCGTGGCCAGCGAACTGGGGCGCGGCCTGCACGCGTCGCTGGCCGGCTTCGGCGATGCCAGTGGTGGCACGCTGCCGGCCAGCACGGTGGCGCTGGACATGCAGCTCGATGGCAGCCGCTCGTTGTCGGTGGTACCGGTGGCGGACGACAACCGGATCGCACTGCGGTCGAGCTGGCCGCATCCGTCCTTCGCTGGCGCGTTCCTGCCCAGCCAGCGCCATATCGACGGCCAGGGCTTCGAGGCGGCATGGGCGGTATCGTCGCTGGCATCGGATGCGCAGCGCCAGCTGCGTGCCGGCGACCCGTCGCTGCAGGCGATCCAGGTGTCGCTGGTTGACCCGGTGGACGTGCATACCCAGGCCGACCGTGCATCGAAGTACGGCATCCTGTTCGTGGTGCTCACCTTCACCGGGTTCCTGTTGTTCGAACTGGTCCGGCAGCTGCGCATCCATCCGTTGCAGTACCTGATGGTCGGCCTGGCGCTGGCAGTCTTCTTCCTGCTGCTGGTCAGCCTGTCCGAACACATTGCCTTCTGGAAGGCCTACCTGGTGTCCGCGCTGGCGTGCATCGGCCTGCAGGCGGTGTATCTGGCGCACGTGCTGGGTCGCTGGACGCGCGGACTCGGTTTCGCGGCGCTGCTGGGCCTGCTGTACGGCGCGCTGTACGGGCTGCTGGTATCGGAAGACAACGCGTTGCTGATGGGGTCGCTGCTGCTGTTCGGGCTGCTGGCACTGGCCATGGGACTCACCCGGCGCGTGGACTGGTATGCACTCGGCACACAGGGCCGCGCGGACCGGTGAGCCTGCATGCAACGTGACTTCAGGCATCTGTGGGCTGTCGCATCTGCCCCTACACTGGCCATTCGACCGATTGCGGCGCAAGCCGGGGGATGATCCATGTTGAAGTGGGGCGTGCTGGCCATTGCGCTGGCGTTGGGCAACCAGGCGATGGCGCAGGCGAAGGAGCCGGTGGATCTGGACATGGTGGGCAGGATCCGCCAGGAAGCTTTCCATGATTCCAGGGTGATGGATCACTTCAGCCATCTCACCGAAGTGATCGGTGCGCGCCTGACCAACTCGCCGGCGATGGCCGAAGCCAACGCCTGGACACGCAGCCAGTTCAACGAATGGGGCCTGGTGAACGTCCGCGATGAAGCCTTCGATGGCTTCGGCCGTGGTTGGGAGTTCACCTCGGCCAGCGTCGAGATGCTGGGTGACCGCGTGCAGCCGCTGCACGCCTTGCCGAAGGCGTGGACGCCGGGTACCAACGGCCCGGTGGAAGGCGAGCTGGTGCAGGTGGACATCAAGAAGCTGGCCGACATCGAGAAGTACCGCGGCACGCTGCGTGGCAAGATCCTGCTGCTGGGCGAAGCGCGCGCCTACGAGCGCGGCACCGACGCGGATTCGCATCGCCACGACGCCACCTCGCTGGAGGGGCTGCAGGAGTTCACGCTGCCCAAGGACGCATCGGCCGGGCGCGAAAAGCGCATCAAGGAATATACGGAGCGGCTGGAACTGTCCAGGGCCGTCAATGCGTTCTTCGTGGAAGAGGGCGCACTGGCGTCGATCAGCATCAGCGGCTGGGACAACGGCATCATCCGCGTGGCCGGTGGTGGCTCGCGCAAGGCTGGCGAGCCGGTCGGCATCCCCGAGCTGGCGATGATTTCCGAGCATTTCAATCCGCTGGTGCGCGCGCTGGAACACAAGCAGGCCGTGCGCCTGCGCGTGGATGTCGCCGCGCGCTTCACCGATGATACCGACCAGCCGGGCTACAACACGCTGGCGGAGATCCGCGGCAGCAGCAAGGCCGACGAGATCGTCATGCTCGGTGCACACATGGATTCCTGGCACAGCGGCACCGGCGCTTCGGACAACGCGGCCGGCGTGGCGGTGATGATGGAAGCCATGCGCATTCTCAAGGCGGTCGGCGCCAAGCCCAGGCGCACCATCCGCGTGGCGCTGTGGAGCGGCGAAGAACAGGGCCTGATCGGGTCGCAGGCGCATGTGGCTAAGAATTTCGCCTCCTTCCCCGAACCCACCGATCCGGCGCAGAAGGCGCTGCCGGCATCGCTGCGCGAGCCGACGGGCCCGCTGGTGAAGCACCGTGATTACGAGAAATTCTCGGTCTACTTCAACATGGACAACGGTTCGGGCCGTTTCCGGGGCATCTACGCCCAGGAAAACCTGGCCGCCATGCCGATCTTCGAGGCCTGGCTGGCGCCGTTCCACGACGTCGGTGCCACCACCGTGGCGACCCGCAACACCGGCAGCACGGACCACATCAGTTTCGACCGCGTGGGCCTGCCCGGTTTCCAGTTCATCCAGGACCGGCTGGACTATTTCACCAACGTGCACCACAGCCATCTGGACACCTGGGACCATGCCGAACCGGACGACCTGAAGCAGGCCGCGGCGATCGTCGCCTCGTTCGTCTACCACGCCGCCATGCGCGACGAGCGCTTCCCGCGCAAGATGCTGAAGGAGAACGGGGGCGGTTGAATCCCGTTGCCCCGCCGTCCTCCATCGGGGGCTGTTAAAATCGACGGATACCCGTCCGTCGAGCGCCCCATGACCTGCCGCACCCGTTTCGCCCCCAGTCCCACCGGCTACCTGCACATCGGTGGCGCCCGCACCGCGCTTTACTGCTGGCTGGAGGCGCGTCACCGTGGCGGCGAATTCGTGCTGCGCATCGAGGATACCGACCGCGAGCGCAGCACCCAGGCCGCGATCGACGCGATCCTGGAGGCGATGGACTGGCTGGGGCTGGATTACAACGAAGGGCCGATCTACCAGACCGGGCGCATCGAGCGCTATCGCGAGGTGGCCGAAACGCTGCTGGCTGAAGGCAAGGCCTATTACGCCTACGAGACCCGCGAGGAGCTCGATGCGATGCGCGAGGCCGCCATGGCCCGCCAGGAAAAGCCGCGTTACAACGGTGCCGCGCGTGAGCAGAACCTGCCGTACCGCGACGATCCGAACCGGGTGATCCGCTTCAAGAACCCGCTGGACGGCACGGTGGTGTTCGACGACCTGATCAAGGGCCGCATCGAGATCGCCAACAGCGAGCTGGATGACATGGTGATCTTCCGTCCGGACGGTTACCCCACCTACAACTTCGCGGTGGTGGTGGACGACTGGGACATGGGCATCACCGAGGTGATCCGCGGCGACGACCACATCAACAACACCCCGCGCCAGATCAACATCTACGAGGCGCTGGGTGCGGTGGTGCCGAAGTTCGCGCACATGCCGATGATCCTGGACGAGCAGGGCGCCAAGCTGTCCAAGCGCACCGGTGCGGCCGATGTCATGCAGTACAGGGACGCGGGCTATCTGCCGCATGCACTGATCAACTACCTGGCGCGCCTGGGCTGGTCACATGGCGACCAGGAGCTGTTCAGCCGCCAGGAGCTGATCGACCTGTTCGACGTGAAGGACGTGAATTCAAAGGCCGCGCGCCTGGACATGGCCAAGCTGGGCTGGGTCAACCAGCATTACCTGAAGACCGACGAACCGGCGAGCATCGCCCCGCAGCTGGTCTACCAGCTGCAGAAGCTGGGCGTGGACGTATCGGCGGGACCGCAGGCGCAGGACGTCGTCATCGCCCTGCGTGAGCGCGTGCAGACGTTGAAGGAAATGGCCGAAAAGGCGGTGGTCTGGTACCAGCCGCTGGAAACCTATGACGAAGCCGCCGTGGCCAAGCACTTCAAGCCGGGCGCGGAGCTGGCGCTGGGCAAGGCCCGCGAGCTGCTGGCGGCGCTGCCGGAATGGACGGCGGAAGGGGTTGGCGTCGCCCTGCACGATGCCGCCGCCGCGCTGGAAATCGGCATGGGCAAGGTCGCCCAGCCGCTGCGCGTGGCCATCACCGGCACCCAGGTCAGCCCGGATATTTCGCAGACGGTGTACCTTGCCGGCCGCGAGCAGGCCTTGAAACGCATCGATGTGGCCATCACCAAGGTAGCAACGGCCTGATTCCGGGCCGGACCGGAGAACGCGCATGACCGACACCCACGCTTGCACGGCCCCGCACCACCACGTCCACGATGCATCGGATTTCGTGGCGGTGGTGGAACGCGTATGCCGCGAGCGCGGGCTGCGCCTGACGCCGATCCGGGCCAATGTGCTGAGGCTGATCGCCGAGGCCGGCAAGCCGGTGAAGGCGTACGAGCTGCTGGAATGGGTGCGCAGCGGCAAGGGCGTGGGCGCGGATGCGCCGCCCACGGTCTACCGCGCACTGGATTTCTTGATGGCCAACGGCTTCGTGCACAAACTGGAATCGGTGAATGCCTTCGTGGCCTGCCACCACCCCAGCAGCGCGGCGCATTCGGTGCCGTTCCTGATCTGCAACAGCTGCCACAGCGCGGTGGAGCTGGAAGACCGCGAGATCGTGGGGCAGCTGGAAAGGCGCGCCAAGGAGCTGGGGTTCCAGCCGCAGGCGCAGACGCTGGAAGTACACGGACTGTGCGCGCGCTGCGCGGGGTGAGGTCTGGATGCAGGGCCCGCGGCCCTGTTTCTTCAGAGGCAACAGCAACAGCATCAGCGGCGGTTCGCGGTCACTTCATCGACGTATCGACCTTCGCCACCACCGACATGCCGGGCCGCAGCCGCGCCGCCAGCGGTTGATCGGGATCGATCGAAATGCGCACAGGCAGCCGCTGCACCACCTTGGTGAAGTTGCCGCTGGCGTTGTCCGGGCGCAGCACGCTGAATTCCGAACCGGTCGCCGGTGCGATCTCCTCCACATGCCCGCGCAGCACTTCGCCCTGGAAGGCGTCCACCGCGAACGTCGCCGGCTGCCCGATACGCATCTTCCACGTCTGCCCTTCCTTGAAATTGGCCACGACCCACAAGCTGTCCGGGACCAGGAACAGCAGCTGCGAACCGGCGCTCACATACTGGCCCACGCGGGCGCTGGCCTCGCTGACCTGGCCGTCGCGCGGCGCGTGGATGACCGTGTTGGCCAGGTCGATGCGTGCCAGTTCCAGCTGTGCCTGTGCGCTTTCCACCTGCGCTTCCAGGCTCCTGCGCGATACCCGGGTGGATGCCAGTGTCTCTTCGGCAATGCGGATCTGTGCCTGTGCCTGCTGCACGCCTGCCTGTGCAGAGGCCTGCGCGGTGCGGAAGCGGTCGCGGTCGTTGAGTGCCACCAATTGCTGCGCGGCCAGTTCCTCGTAACGCTTCAGCTCCGCGCGCGAACGCTGCAGTTCGGACTGGCCCGCCGACAGCGTCGCCCGGCTGGCGGCGATCTGTGCACGGTCCTGGGCCTGCGACTGGTCTGAATTGGCCAGCGCGGCGCGCGCGCTGTCCAACGCCGCCTGGGCCTGGGCCACGCGCTGGGCATAGATGCGGTCATCCACCCGCAACAGCACCTCGCCTTCCTTCACGTGCTGGAAATCCTTCACCCGTACTTCGGTGACATAGCCGTTCACCTGTGGCGCCAGCACCGTGACCTGGCCGCGCACGTACGCGTTGTCGGTGCTGGCCAGGGGCGTGGCGAACGGCCACAGCTGCCAGGCGCGCAGGATCAGTGCGATGCCGACCAGCGCCACCACGATCATCACCACCACCGCGCGGCTGCTGGGCCTGAGGTATTTCGGTGCGGGCGCCGCGACGGCCTGTGCCGCGGGCGGCTGCGCGGGAGGCGCCGCATCGGTGGGCGGCGGCGGATTGACGTTGTCGGTGGTGTCGTCGTCGTGTGGGGGCTGCTGGGACATGGCGGGAACTCAACGCGGGGCGGCGGCCGGGGAGGGCGCCGCAGGGGAAGGGGGAGGAGGAAGATGGCGCTTGCGCCATTGCTTCAGCGCGGCGGTACGCAGCGACAACAGGAGCAGCCAGGACAGGAACCCCAGCGCCAGCCAGCCACTGACGGTGAATACATCGTTGAAGCCGCGTACGTTGGCTTCGCGCCGTGCGATCTGCGCCAGCTGGGCGGTGCCCTGTGCACCACGCAGTACGGGATCGGTGATCTGCGCCCCATACACCTGCTGCTGCAGCCGCAGGCGTTGCGCGACCACCGGATCGGCCGGGTCCAGCTGGCTGACCAGTGCGCTGGAATACACTTGTTCGCGATGCAGCTGCAGCGTTCCCAGCACCGCCGAGCCTGCCAGTCCACCCAGCGTCTGGGTGATTGAAAGCGTCACCAGGAAGGTGATGATGTGGTCCACGCCCTGCCTCAGCGCGGCGGTGATGCCGAGCATGATCAGCGGCCCCATGAACATGCCCGCGCCAACCGAGGCCAGGAACTGGCTGGCGAAGAAATCATGCGGCCTGTCCAGGCTGGTGCGGTGCTGGTCCAGAAATGCAGCGCTGCCCAGCAGCAGGATGGCCATCAGCAACTGGGCGATGAGCCGCTTCGGCCCGAAGGTGAGAGCCGATGCGGCGATGCCGGTGACCGTGCCGGCCAGGATCACCGCGAACAGCGGCCGCATCTGGTCCGGCCCCATGCCCAGCGTCCGCATCAGCCCTACCACGCCGTAGGATTGTTCGGTGGTGAGGAAGCGGATCAGGAATGCGCCAAGGATGAAATGCAGCACTGGCAGGCTGGCCAGCCAGCGTGTCTGCAGCAGCGGATTGCGCCGGTAATGTTCGATCACGAACGCGGTGGTGGCCAGCGAAATGGAGGCGACCAGCGCCCAGCCCAGCCACGGCGTATCCAGCCACCAGCGCGTATAGCCCTGCGCCAGCACCACCACGAGCAGGCCGACGGCCGGCGCGAGCAGCGCGAACGTCAGGAAATCCAGTGGTTCGAAGGCCTTGATCTGTACGCCCGGTGGCAGCTTCAGCACCACCACCGCCGCGAACGCGCACAACGCCAGGCCGGCTTCGAAGGAATACAGCAGATGCCACTGGCCGGTATCCACCAGGCCGGGCGATACCAGCCACGCGACCGGCACCGCCAGCTGCGAAAGCCCCACGCCGACCACCAGCAGGTTGCCGGTGAAGCGGCGCGGCAAGGACTGCAGCATGTACAGCGTGCCCAGCGTGGAGCAGGCCGCACCGGCGAAGCCACTGGCGGCGCGCAGCAGCACGGTGGTTTCGAAACCGCCGACATACAGGTGCAGCAGCGCCAGCGCCGCATACAGGCCGAGGCCGATTTCCGCGAACAGGCGGATGCCGTACTGCTGGCGGAATTTGAACGCGAGCAGGTTGGCGGTGACGTTGACCATCGCATAGGCGGCCACCAGCCAGCTGCCCTGTGCCGGTGTCAGGCCGAGCTGGCCCTGCAGGAACGGCAGGTTGGCGGTGACCAGCGCGGTGCCCAGGCCGCCGGTGATCGCCACCAGCACTGACACCAGCGCATAGGCCAGGCGCCGGTAGGGCGGGTGCCACGGCATGGATGCCGAACCGGGCAGGGTCGGCTTCTCGTGGTCCTCCCAGTCCGGAATCGGCTTGAGGTACTGCGACATCAGGCCTCCGTGCGATCGGTTCCCTGCAGTCCGCCGCGCAGCAACTGCAATGCACGTCGCGCCAGTACGGTGCGCTCTTCGCGGGTCTTGCCGCGCAGGGCCGCCCCCAGCATGCCCGAGATCAGTGAAATATCCGTGGAGGTCAGGTCGGGGCGGCAAAGACCGGCGGCGATGGCTCGCTGGATGGGCGCAGCCATCAGGCCGCGCACGGCTTCGCGCGCGCCCTCCATGGTGGGGTCGTCCGGGCGCACGGCGCGCCAGTAGTCGGCCAGCGCAGGGGAATCGATGATCCGTCGCGCCATGCCCTCAAGCAGCTCGAACAACGCATCATCGCGGTCGCCGAGTTCGGCCACGTGCCGGGCGATGCGGTCGACGGTACGCTGCAGCAATGCTTCGATCAGCGCCGATCGGTCGGGAAAGTTGCGGTAGAGGGTGGCCCGGCCGACCTGTGCGCGTTCCACCACCAGGTCCAGCGGGGCGGTCACGCCGTGGTTGCCGAACACATGATCGGCGGCGTCCAGGATAAGGGCGCGGCGAGCAGCCGCATCGGCTCGTAAGGAAGTCATCCCGCTATTTTCGGACAAAATTGTCCGATAAGCGAGGCCGGATGCGTCGTCGGATCCACTGCCGTTGGCGCCGGGCAGGAATGATGAGGATGACGTGAGCGGGGCGGCATGTCCGGCGCCCGCCTGCCTGGGCGCATCGCGCTGGCCAGGGCCTGGCAGCAACCAGGCCCTGGCAGCCCTGCAGCCGTCAGAAGTACGCGCGGATGCCGAACGCCACGCCACGGCCCGGCAGCGGCGAATAGTCGCGCAGCAGCGAGGTATGCGGACGTACTTCGCGGTTGGTCAGGTTGTTGCCATCCAGGAACACCTCGTAGCTGTTGCTGCCGGTGCGGTCCCAACGGTAGGCCAGATGTGCATCCACCAGCGTGTAGCCGTCGCTGGGTTCCTCGTTCTGCGCGGTGTCCTTCTGGCTGCTGTAGCGCACCGCACCGACGGACGCGCGCCAGCCATCCTTCGCCCAGCGCAGGTCGGCACCCACGCGTGCCGGCGCGATACGCGGCAGGTAACCGGTGTTGGCCAGTTCCACGGTGTAATTGTGCGCGTGATCGCCATGCGGCACGGCGATGTCCACGTTGCGGCTGCCGCTGCCATCCAGTTCGGCCTTCACGTAATCGCCGAACAGCCGCAGGTCCCAGTCGCCGGCGCTGCCTTCGAACAGGTGCAGCAGCGCTTCGGCTTCGGCCCCCTTGAAGGTGGCGTCCTGCTGCGCCCACAGGCGCACCGGCAGGCTCTCCACCACGCCGGTGTCGGCCAGGTAGATGAAATCCTTGAACTTCGTCTGGTAGATCGACGCGGAGAAATCCAGGCGCTCGCTGTGCGTGTGGATGCCCAGTTCCACGCGTTGGCCGCGCTCGGTCTTCAGGTTCGCGTCGCCCAGTTCCAGCGAGCGCGTGGCGATATGCGCGCCTGCCGCGTACAGCTCCTCGTTGGTTGGCGCGCGCTCGGAACTGTCCACGCCGAAACGCAGGTCCACGCTGTCGTTGAGCGTCCAGATGCCGGCCGCGGACAGGTTGGTGGCATCGAATTTCCGGCGCTGCTGGTCGCCGGACGGATCCAGCTTGACCTGGTCGTGGCGTGCGCCGAGTTCCAGCTTGAACGGACCGAACTGCTTTTCCTGCAGCACGAACAGGCCCAGGCTCTCGGTGCCGGTGTCCGGCACGAAGGCCTCTTCGCCCCGTGCGCCGAAATCGCTGTTGCCGAACTGCAGGCCGAAGGCGCCGTTCCAGCCGGCGATCTCGTTCTGCACCGCTTCCAGGCGGCCTTCGATACCCTGGTTGGTGAAGCGCGTGGCCGGCGTGCCGGCTTCCAGTTCGGTGTGTTCGTAATCGGTATACCCGGCGCGCAGGTTGATGTTCTTCAGGAACGACACCGGGTTGTAGATGCCTGCCTTGACGTCGAAGCGGTTCTGGACCATGTCGATGCGCACGTCATGCTCGTCGCCTTCTTCCTCGTCGCCGTGGTCGTGGTCATGGTCATGATCGTGGTCATCGCCATCGGCATGCACATGAGCGCCGTTGGGAATGCCGTAGTTGGTGCGGTACGTGCCGGCCGACAGCCCGAAATACCCGCCGTCGCCCAGCCAGGTAGCGCCCACGCCACCGGCGCGGGTACGGATGGAGCTGTTGTCCAGGCGGCCCCGGCGCGGCTCGTCGCCATCTTCGTCGGCATGGTCGTGATCGTGGTCGTGATCATGTTCTTCCAGCGCGTCGATCACCGCATAACCGGGAATACGGTAGTCATCGCCGTTGCGCACCAGGCCGTCCACATGCAGCACCCAGTTGCCGTTGACGCCATCCAGCCGGAACATGCCGCTGCGCTCGTCGTTGACGCTGTTGCCGCGTACTTCGGCACGACCACTGAGCGGACGGTCGGGCAGTTCGCTGGCGATGCGGCCATCGACCACGTTCACCGCGCCACCGATCGCGCCGCTGCCGAACAGCAGCGTCGCCGGGCCCTTCAGGACTTCGATCTGGTCTGCCAGGAATGGTTCGATGCTGGTGGCATGGTCGGCGCTGACCGTGGAAGCGTCCATGTTGCCCACGCCATTGGACAGTACCTGCACGCGCGGGCCTTCCTGCCCGCGGATGATCGGACGGCCCACGCCCGGCCCGAAATAGGTGCTCTGCACGCCGGGCAGCTTGGCCACGGTGTCGCCCAGCGTGCCCGCCTTGGCCTCGTCCAGGCGTTCGCCGGCCAGCACGTCCACCGGGCGCGCCAGCGATTCGGCATCGCCCTGCAATGGCGACGCGGTGACCTTCACTTCGGACAGTTCGGTCAGGTGGCGGTCGCGGCTGGCCGGTGCATCCGTATCGGCCGCGAACGCCATCACCGGCAGCAGGGCGGCGGCGAGGGCCAGGGCGAGGGTGTGCGGACGGGGCCGCGGGGACAGAGCAGTCATGGGCAGATCCAGAATGAGTTGTTATAACGTATCAACAGGCGGGCATGACGCTGCCGCATGCGGGTGGGGAAGGAGCAATGACGGAATCGGCCCTGCGGCCGAGGATTGGATGTTATATTATTCCATAACGCTCGCCGACCCTGCTGGAAGTCATGCCACTGATCCATCGCCTCCGCCATTTCCTGGACCGCTTCGGTGCAACGGGTTCGATGCTGTGTGCGGTGCACTGCGCGCTGATCCCCGCATTGCTGGCGGCGGCCCCGTCGCTGGGCCTGTCGGTATGGCTGGGAGATGGCGTGGAAACCGCGCTGGTGGTCTTCGTGACCCTGCTCGGGTTGTTCAGCCTGGTCTGGGGCTACCGTCGGCACGGCGCGCTGCGTGCGCTGGGTTTCCTGATCCCCGGCCTGGCGGCGCTGTGGGCAGGGCTGCTGTACGACCCGCTGCATCATGACCCGGTGCCGCACGCGGTAGTGATGACGCTCGGTGGCGTGCTGGTCGGCATCGCGCACCTGGTGAACCTGCGCCTGAACCATGGCCACGTCCATGACGCCAGCTGCGCACATTGACGCTGCGTGGTAGGATTTCCGATCGTGCGCGGGGGCGTCCATTGAGATGGTCCCGCCAATACCCGTGTCAGTACGGGGTAACCAGAATCAATACAGTCAGGAGTTCAAGACATGGGTAAGGGTGACCGCAAGACCGCCAAGGGCAAGCGCTACAACGCCAGCTACGGCAACGCCCGTTCGCACGTGGTGAGCAAGGCCGCCGTCGGCGCCGCTGCGCCGGTTGCCAAGAAGACCGTGGCCAAGGCTCCGGCCAAGAAGGCCGTTGCCAAGAAGGCGGTCGCCAAGGCCAGCTGATCGCTGGCTGGCAGCACACACGAAAAACGCGGCGCCTGGCGCCGCGTTTTTTGTTTCAGAAAAAAGGGGGACGGAGGTGGTTAATCTGAATTAACCACCTCCGTCCCCCTTTTTGGGGTCAGGCCACCGGTTCGCGCAGCACGGGCGATTCCCAGCCCGGGCGCGGTGCGAAGCGGTCGCCGTAACGCTGCTGCAGTACCTTCAGGCGCTCCACCAGTGCATCGGCGCCGGTCGCGCGGATGTACTGCACCGGGCCACCGCGGAACGGCGCGAAACCAGTGCCGAAGATGACGCCGGCATCCAGAAGGTCCGCATCGGCCACCACGCCATCGTGCAGGCATGCCACCGCTTCGTTGAGCAGCGGCAGGATCAGGCGGTCTTCCAGGTCGGCGGGGGCCTGGTAATCCTTGGCCACTTCCGGTTTCTTCGCGCGTCCGTTTTCCCAGGTGTAGATGCCCTGGCCGTCCTTCTTGCCGCGCTTGCCCTGTTCGACGGTCTGCAGCGCCGCCGGAATCTGCAGGCCCAGGAAGGGCGCCAGTTCCTCGCCGACGCCTGCCGCCACGTCCAGGCCGACCGTGTCCAGCAGCTCGATCGGTCCCATCGGCATGCCGAATTTCACCGCCGCCCTGTCGATCACCGGGCCCGGAATGCCTTCGGCATACGCGGTGGCGGCTTCCAGCATGTACGGGAACAGCACGCGGTTGACCAGGAAGCCCGGCGTACCCGCCACCGGCACCGGGAACTTGCCCAGCGCCTTGCAGAACGCCGCCAGGCGGCGCTCGGTTTCCGGGGCCATGCCATCGTGGTGGATGATCTCCACCAGGGGCATCTGCGCGACCGGGTTGAAGTAGTGCAGGCCGGCGAACTGCGCCGGACGCTGGATGTGGTCGCGCAGTTCCACCAGCGGAATGGACGAGGTGTTGGTGGTCAGCAGCGCGTCGGCCTTCATCTTCGGCTCCAGCGTCTGATACAGCTCACGCTTGGCCTGCGGATTCTCGATGATCGCCTCGATGACCAGGTCGGCGCGCGCTGCGCCGTCCCCCGCCAGGTCGCCCTGCAGGCGTGCGGCGACCGCCGGGCGCTTGCTTTCGTCCTTCACCTTCTTTTCGAACAACGCCTGTGCGCGCTGCAGCGCGGGGTCGATGAAGCGCTGCTCACGGTCCTGCAGGGTCACGTTGAAGCCCTTGTAGGCGGACCATGCGGCGATGTCGCCGCCCATCACCCCGGCGCCGACCACGTGCACGTGATCGATGCCGTGCGGACCGCTGCCCAGGCCCTTGAGCCGTTCGGTCAGGAAGAAGATGCGGATCAGGTTGCGTGCGGTGGGGGTGCTGGCCAGCTTGACCACGGCGCGGCGTTCGGCGTCCAGCCGCGCCTGGATCGGCTTGCCGCCACTGCGTTCCCAGGTATTGATCAGTGCGTATGGAGCGGGGTAATGCTCTTTCTTCGCCTTGCGCGCCACCTGCTTTGCCATCTGCGGGGCAAGCAGCCTGCGCGCCGGCCAGGTGTTGGTGGCCCAGGCCGTGGCGCGTTGCCTGAACGGGCGCGTGGTGCCCTTCAGTGCCAGCGCCACCGCGGTGTCCAGCAGCAGTGCCGGCGCGACCACCTTGTCCACCAGGCCGATGGTGCGCGCGGCCGATGCGGACAGCGTCCGTCCGGTCAGCATCATGTCCATCGCCGCCGGCGCACCGACCAGATGTGGCAGGCGGGCGCTGCCGCCCCAGCCCGGGAAGATGCCCAGCTGGGTTTCCGGCAGGCCGATGCGGGTCGACGCGTCGTTGGATGCCACCCGATAGCGGCAGGCCAGCGCCAGTTCGGTGCCGCCGCCAAGGCAGTGGCCATGGATCGCCGCCACGGTCGGGCAGGGCAGTTCGGCCAGCTTCTGGTAGGTCGACTGCCCACGGCGGATGGCATCGTTCACGGTGCCACGGCGGTCGAATTCCTGGAATTCCTTGAGATCGGCGCCGGCGATGAAGCCGGCCTTCTTCGCCGACTGGATCACCACGCCCTTCGGCGGATCGATGGCGATGCGCTCGATCAGGTCGCCCAGTTCCAGCAGGACGTCCTGGGACATCGCATTGACGTTGGCATCCTGCCGATCAAGAGTGAGCACCACGACACCGTCGTCGCGGATTTCCGGGTGCCAGTGCGCGAAGCGGAGCCCATCGAAGCCTGAGAGCATGGACATTCCATCCGGTTGTGTATGGAGAAGGAGGCTATGATCCAGAGGTTGTTTCCGCTACGTCAAATCCCAATACGTAGAAGACGGCGCCCGCTGGCTCACGCGGTGGTTTTCACGGCGTAGGCGGGCACGTTAACGGAACGTTGGTTAAAAGCTGGTGCGGTGCTGCTGGGATGGGCACTGAACTTTTCCCGGGATTGGCAGTCTCAGTGCTCGACGTCGGTTGGGCTGACAGGAGTGCGGCCCCTCATGGCCGATGTTGAAACACAACAGGAGCTGGACCTGGAACTGGTCCGGCGCGTGCAGCGCGGCGAGAGCGCGGCGTTCGATGTCCTGGTGCGCAGGCACCAGCATCGCGTCGTGTCCCTGGTGGGTCGCTACATCGCCGACTGGAGTGAATGCCAGGACGTTGCCCAGGATACGTTCATCCGCGCCTACCGCGCGATCAACAGCTTCCGTGGCGATGCCCTGTTCTCGACCTGGTTGCACCGGATAGCCGTGAACACTGCCAAGAACCATCTCGCTGCCAGCAATCGCCGCCCGCCGACCGATGACATCGAAATCGGCGACGCCGAACAGTTCGACAGCGGTATCCGCCTGCGCGACACCGATACCCCCGAGCGCCAGCTGATGCGGCAGGAGCTGGAGAACACGGTGATGAAGGCGGTATCGGCGCTGCCGGAAGAGCTGCGCCTGGCCATCTCCCTGCGCGAGGTGGACGGCCTGAGTTACGAGGAAATCGCGCAGAAGATGGGGTGCCCGATCGGCACCGTGCGATCGCGGATATTCCGCGCCCGCGAGGCGATCGACACCGAGCTTCGGCCGCTGCTGGACACCGGCAGCGCCACCCGCGAAAAGAGCCGCGCATGAACGAACGAATGCAACCCGTGGACAAGATCGACGAACACAACCGCCAGCAGCTGTCGGCCCTGGTCGATGGCGAACTGGCCACCGACGAAGCCCGGTTCCTGCTGCGCCGACTGCAGCACGATCCCGAACTGCAGGCCTGCCAGGAACGCTGGCAGCTGCTGGGCGATGTGCTGCGTGGGCAGGCCGTGGCGCCGGCACCGGCTGATTTCGCCGCACGTGTGTCCGCTGCCGTGGCCGCCGAACCGCTGCCGAAGCGCGAGCCACGCCGTGAGGTGCGTGCCGGCTGGCGGCGCTGGGGTGGAGGAGCTGCGCTGGCCGCTTCGGTGGCGGCGGTGGCCCTGTTCATGGGCCGGCAATCGCTGGATGGTGCCGAGCCGGCGCAGGACAGCCCGACCCAGGTGATCGCCAGCCAGGCGGTACTGCCGGAGCGGGCTCCGGCGACCGCAGCCACGGCTGCTGCTGGCACTCCCGCTGCCGATTCCGCCGCTGTGCTGGTGGCCAGCGTACCGGCGGCCGCGGTTGCCGTGGCCGGACGTCGCCAGGATGCCGCCGAGCGGCGTGCCAGCGCGACCCGTACCCAGCAGGCCGCGCGCGTGGTCCAGCGCAACGAGCTGCCGCAGCGCGCGGTGGCGGGCCAGACGCCTCTGATTCCCACCATGCCTGCGGGCAGCCAGCGTGAGCTGCCGTTCGGCGATGTTGGCGCCCTGCAGGCGCGGCCATGGCCACGTTCCGGTGTCGGTGCGGCAGCGGAAGGGGCGCTCAATGCGAGCTACCCAGCCTCTGCGCCGGGTGCCTTCTACCCGTTTGAACCGCGCCTGCAGGACGACCTGCCGGTGCAGCGCCTGCGCGACTGAGCGTGGCCGCCCGGCGTGCACCGCCTTTCGCGTGCACGCCTTCCCCCTGGAACCGTTGATCTGCCCGGAGGTTGTAATCCGATGATGCCGCTCCCCCGTTCGTTCCGCATGCAGGCGCTGGGCCTGCTGGCGATGACCCTGCCGCTGGGCGCATGCGCGCAGTCGCCATCGCCCGGCCCGCAGGCCGCCACCACGCAGGCCGCTGCCGCTCCGCGTGCGCCGGCGCAGCCGCTGGTGACCGGCCTGCCGGATTTCACCAACCTGGTCGAACAGGTCGGCCCCGGGGTGGTCAACGTCAACACCACCATCGAGCGCAACAGCCGCCAGGCGCGCGGCCCGATGGGTCCCTCGCAGGAGGATGTGCCGGAAATCTTCCGGCGTTTCTTCGGCCCCGGATTCGGCATGCCCGGCCCGGACGAGGACGATGGCGGTCCCAGCATCAAGGGACGTGGCATGGGCTCGGGTTTCATCATTTCGGCCGATGGTTATGTGCTGACCAACCATCACGTCGTCGCTGACGCCAGCGAGATCAAGGTGAAGCTGGCCGACAGCCGCGAGTACACCGCCAAGGTGGTGGGCAGCGACGCACAGTACGACGTGGCCCTGCTGAAGATCGATGGCAAGAATCTGCCCATCGTCCGGATCGGTGATTCCAATTCGCTCAAGCCTGGCCAGTGGGTGGTGGCGATCGGCTCGCCGCTGGGGCTGGACCATTCGGTGACCGCCGGCGTGGTCAGCGCCACCGGCCGCAGCACCGGCGGCCAGGACCAGCGCTATGTCCCGTTCATCCAGACCGACGTGGCCATCAACCAGGGCAACAGCGGCGGTCCGCTGTTGAACACCCGCGGTGAAGTGGTCGGCATCAATTCGCAGATCGTGTCCGCCTCGGGCGGTTACATGGGCATCAGTTTCGCGATCCCGATCGATCTGGCGATGGGTGCCGTGGAGCAGATCAAGAAAACCGGGCGCGTCAGCCGTGGCCAGCTGGGCGCGGTCGTGCAGCCGATCGATTCGCTCAACGCCGAAGCGTTGGGACTGCCGGACAGCCGTGGCGCACTGGTGAATGAGATTGTTGCCGGCAGCGCGGCTGCCAAGGCCGGGGTGCAGGTGGGCGACGTGATCCGCTCGGTCAACGGCAGCGCCGTCAATTCCTACAGCGATCTGCCGCCGCTGATCGGCGCGCTGCCGCCGGGCAGCAAGGTGCGCATCGGCCTGGTCCGTGACGGCAAGGAGCGTGAGCTCGGTGCCACCCTGACCGAGCTGGCCGAAGACGCCCAGGCCGCCGCGAACCGTCCGGCCGCCGCCAACGATGCCGCCCCGCCGCAGACCGGTGCCAACGCCCTGCTGGGCGTGGAAGTGGCCGACCTGACCGCGCCGCAGCGCAAGCAGCTGGGGCTGGAATCCGGCGAGGGTGTGCGTGTCACCCGTGTCAATGGCCAGGCCGCGCGCGATGCGCGGATGTCGCCGGGGATGGTGATCCTGCAGGTGGGCCGTACGCCGGTGGGCAGCGTGGACGCGCTGAACCGGGCGCTGGGTGGCTACAAGAAGGGCGATGTGGTGATGCTGCTGGTCCGCAGCGGCGGCAACAGCGCCTTCGTGGCGGTGAAGACCGGCGGTTGAGGTCGTCTAGGGCTGGCTGATGGGCTGATGGGCTG
>Ga0160467_100797_pt1 | contig 21212 bp, 16 predicted proteins | sample HID1972I_E11MG_FD_108221 | JGI IMG/M metagenome (GOLD analysis project Ga0160467, IMG submission 108221) | Enriched pill bug-associated microbial communities from UW Madison campus, WI, USA - HID1972I_E11 MG | ecosystem: Host-associated > Arthropoda: Insects > Digestive system > Unclassified ... | reverse complement strand
TCCCAGTTTCTCAGGTCTGTTTCCATTCGTTATCTGCATTAAAGGCGAGCCCCGGGGGCTCGCCGCTCAAGATGTCGTTGGGCGCAGAGTCAAGCTGGAACCAGCATAAGCACCACGAAAAGGCCAACGCAGACGGGGCCGCCGACGGCATCGGAGGCCCTCCCGCAAATACAATGTAGTTGGGCTCCCAGGCTGCTGATTGATAGCTCGGGTCTGCAGCAATGTTGTGCAGTTCTCGCAGTGATACTGTCTTTAGTAGGTCCGTCTCGAAAAGCAAGTGTCTGAAATGATCTTTCAAACGGAAAAAGCCTTCGCATGGATCGCTTGATATCAGCGTGTCTGCCTTTCTCGAGAAATCCGTCAGCGCTACTTGCGTCCGCATGGTGTTGTTCCTTGAGAGCCGTTCAAGATCGCAGCCATTCTTGATCCTATGGTTGCGAGCACCGGGTTCCCATCAGGAAATCTTCATTCTTGCGTCTTCACGAAATCAAACGTGGTGAAAGGTGGAGGGCTGTGCGGTCGCTCGGCGGCCGTGAGCACCTTCAAACGACGCACGACCTGGTAGCGCCGGGCCACGCTCGGGGCATGTCACCGGGCCGCCGTATTCACCGACCACGGGTCGGCGTCATCGCAATCTCCATCGCGCAGCGCCGCGAAACGCGCCGCTGCACGGAATGCTTGCGAGGTCTTGCTGTGATGGACGAACTGCTGGGTAGCCGAACGGTCGCCTACCCCGGGCTCCCGCCTCCCAGGGTGACAGATGGAAAAGGGATAGGCCGGTATTCGCCCGGCTGGCGGCAGTTGAAGCCGTCCAGAATGCGCGCATCGGGGGAGACACCGCCACTCCCGCATGCGTCGAGCCGAGTCGGCGCATGCGGGTCCGTCCTGGACTTAGTTGAACGTGTACTTCGCCCCCACGGTGAAGTAGCGTCCGATGGCGCCGCTGAAGTGCAGCGGGTTGTAGTTCACCGCGCCGTAGGTACTGGGGTCCAGCGGAGCGATGCGGTCGAACAGGTTCTGCACCGACGCGTTCAATTCGAAGGATTCGTTGATGTCCCAGTTCCCGGAAAGATCGAACGTGGTGAACGAGGCGATCTTCTCCACCGGCGACCCATCCGCATGGAAGGCCAGGTAGTCGCCGCCGCGGCGGTCCTTGTTTTCCATGCTGTCGATGTAGTTCACCACGCCGCTCACGCTCCATGGCCCCTGTTTCCAGGTGGTGCCGAAGTTGATGCGGTCCTGCGGCGTGCCGATGCAGTTGGTCACATCGCAGTTGCCGTGGGTGCCGACGTAATCGACCGTGGTGTCGCCTTCGGTGCGCTCGAACTTCAGCAGATGGCTCCACTGCAGGTCCAGTTCCAGCTGGCCGGGGCCGACGTCGAACACCTGGCGGATATCGGTGTCGATGCCGCGCACGCGTGAGGAATTGGCGTTCACGTACTGGGTGTTGACTGCCAGGATGGTGCCCGAATCCGGCACGCTGTTGAGGTTGTTCGAATCACGCAGCACGTTGCCGGCGGCGATCGCATCGGCGGTACTGCCCTGGGCGATTTCGTTCGTCCGCTTGATCTCCCAGGCGTCCACGGTCAGCGACGTGCCGGCGGCGGGCTGCAGGACCACGCCCAGCGAGTAACTCTTGGATTCTTCCGGCTTCAGGTCCTGGTTCGGCCGTGTGATGATCGCCACCTGCCGTGCGGTGCACTCGTTGTCCGGGTCGATCGCGCAGCGCACGGGATCGCGGGCATTGGAAAACGCTGCCAGGCCGCCATCGCCATTCTCGGCCGGATTCGGCGCACGGAAACCTTCACCGTAGCTGGCGCGCACCGCGATCCAGTCGGCCGGGGTCCACTTCGCACCGAGCTTGGGCTTGGTCGCGCTGTCGCCGCTCTCGTATTTGTCGAACCGCACGGCGGCGGAGAGTTCCAGTTGCTCCAGCACGGGTGCGGACAGTTCCGCGTAGGCGGCGTAGACGTTCTGCGTGCCGTCATAGGCCGAATAGCCAAGCCCGATGATGTCGCCCTGGTCGGTGTAGGTCTGCGGCGTAAGGCTGTTGCTGGTGCGGCGCCATTCGGTGCCCAGGGCCAGTCCGAGCGGACCGCCGGGCAGGTCGGTCAGGCTGCGCGAAGCGGTCAGGTCGAACATGTCCAGGCTGGACCGGGCGCGTGCACTGATGGTGGGGGAAATGGCGTCGTAGACCGACTGCGGCGTCTCGGCGGCATTGTCGCCGATGCGCCATACGCCATAGGGACAACTGGGATCGGACAGCACGCACTGCACCGCGCTGTAGCGCAGGAAGCCGGAACGCGTGTTGACCAGGTCGGTGCCCGAATGCAGATAGGCCGTGTCGTAGCTCCATTCGCCCCAGTTGCCCTTGACGCCGACCAGGAAGCGGTTGAACTCGTTGGTGTTGCGGGTGACGCGCGGGCCGACATCCCACGCCGAATAGCGCAGCCGCGATGCCTGGCCGGGAATGGGGTTGTCGGGATGGTCCGGGCCCAGCACGATGGCGCCATCGCCACTGTTGGCGTTGACCGGGCCGCCTGGATAGCCCCAGCCGCCGGATACGCCGGACGGCGTGTTGGAGAAGGTGGTCTCTTTCTTCGAATAACCGATTTCCGTATAGACCTCGCCGCTGTCACCGAAGGCGAAGGTCGCCCGGCCGAAGACGTTGACGTACTTTTCTTCCGGGCTCAGGTCGCGGTACAACTGGTTGGGATCCCACAGGCAACCCTGTGCCTGCGCGCTGGCATCATCCTGGCCGGGAATGGTGGTCAGGCCGGCGCAGCCCGGCAGCGCCACCAGGAACGGATCCTCGCCGTCGGCCAGCACGCGGTCATCGAACACCGAGCCATTCGGCCCCACGCCGCCGGCGGTGCCGCCGGACAGGAAGGCCCCGCCGAGGAACTGCGCATCGGCCGCGTCGTAGCCCCAGCGGCGGATGTCGCCGGTACCGATCCACTTGCGGTTGCGGCGGTCGCTGATCCTGATGGCGTCGGTGCGACCGGCATCCACGCTGAAGAACGCATTCCAGCCGTCGGTCGCCAGGTCGCCGGTACCGGCGGTCAGCGTCGCCTTCTTCGCATCGCCATCGCCGTCGCCGGACATGCCGTAGGAGCCGCGCAGGATGGCGCCCTGGAAGTCGCTGCGCAGGATGATGTTGACCACCCCGGCAATCGCGTCCGAGCCATAGATCGCCGAGGCGCCGTCCTTCAGTACTTCCACGCGTTCCACCGCATCCAGCGGGATCGTGCTCAGATCGGTGAAGACCTTCTGTCCGTCATCGGCCAGGCCATAGGTGGCCATGCGCCGGCCATTGAGCAGCACAAGCGTCGAGCCGGCACCCAGGCCGCGCAGCGAGATGCCTGCGCCGCCGCCGGCGAAGCCGTTGCCAAAGGTCTTGGGAATGGAACCGGATCCGTCGGAGGTGAGTGTCTGCAGATACTCGGCGACGGTGGTCTTGCCGGTGCGGTCGATCTCCTGGCGGGTCACCACCTGCACCGGCGAAGGCGTTTCGGTATTGGTGCGCGGGATGTTCGAACCGGTCACCGTGATCCGGTCCAGGTCGGTCGCCTGCTCCTGGGCGAAGGCCGGAACGGCGAATACGGTGCCGGCCAGCAGCAGGGGGCTGCTGGTGAGAAGGGCGGTGATGGAACGAGCCAGCAGATTGGAACGGCGGCTGGCGGGCCGGGGGATGGGGTGATTCACGATGCTCTCCTGGCATGACGTCATTGCGGCAATGGTGCGTTGCGTTCCCCCTATCGCAACGGGGCCAATCTAGGTTCACGCCCGGTGATGCAGGGGTGAAATTCTGCTTAATTGGCGTCTTGGTGTGATGGGGTTCGCAGTGTCGGCCGCAGAGACGCCACAACCCGCGCGTCCGGCTTGTCGGTCATGACCGGGGCGCCGTACCATGCGGCAGCCAATCGTCCACGGACCTATTCATGCAGGGAAAGCAGCAGACGGATGCAGCGCGTGCCGAGGCCATTGCCCGCGCGATCCTGGAACCTGATATGCGCGCGCAGCAGGAACGTGCCGAACGTCGCGCCGCATGGGCACGGGACCAGGCGCGCAGGCGCAAGGCAGCCAGTTTCGCGCTGGTGGGCGTGGTGATCGGCGCGGGCGTGGCGGTATGGCAGGGCCAGCAGATCGGCCGCGGCGCCCTGTGGGGTGGCCTTGCCGGCAGCGCCTTCGGTTGGATGATCGGCTACCTGGGGGAGCACGTGCGGGCGCGATGATCGCGGCCCGCCGTGGTGGACGGTGACGACCGGACCCCCGGTCGTCGACCAGCCTGCAGTGGCCGGTTATCAGCGGCCCAGTTCGAACACCACGTCCAGGTTCACCGACACGGTGCTTTCGCCCGGCGACACCGGGGTGGATACGTCGGCCGCCATCGGCGCTGCGGCGGCGCGCATCATCACCGGACGGAAACCACCGCCACCGCTTTCGGAAATGCTGACGATGCGCCGCACCTGCAGACCCAGCGACTTCGCATAGGTCTGCGCGCGGGACTGCGCCTTCTTCAACGCGGCCAGCCGCGCTTCGTCGTACACCGGCTCCGGCTGGTCGATCTCGAAGCTGGGACCATTGATCTGGTTCGCGCCCTGTGCCGCCAGTGCGTCCAGCACCTTGCCCAGCCCGGCGATGTCGCGAACCTTCAGGCTGACCGTGTTGCTGGCCTGGTAGCCGGTGATCTTCGGTGCTTCGTTTTCCGCATAGCGGTATTGCGGGCTGAGGTTCACGCCGCTGGTCTGCACGTCGCGCCCGGCGATGCCGGCGGCCTTGATCGCGGCCAGCACCGTGTCCATCTGCTGTGCGTTCTGGCGCATTGCGGTGTTGCCGTCGGCGGCCTGGGTGACCACGCCGGCGGACAGCGTGGCCACGTCCGGTACGCGGCGTGCTTCAGCGTTGGCGGAGATGTTGAGCAGGGTGCCTTCCACCGGGGCGATGGCAGGCGCAGGCAAGGCGGCGTGGGCGGTCATGGAAGCTCCCATGGCAAGCGACAGGGCGATCAGCAGCGGGGAAAGGGACGGGCGACGCATAGGGTTCTCCTTGTAGGGCATCGAGGGTGCTGGCGATGGGATGAACGCGTTGTGAGCCGGAACGGGGTTGATCATCCTCGGCGTGCGTTGCCGACGATTCATGCATTGCCCGCAGGGTATGCTGTGCGGATGCTCTATCTTGCCTCCCGTTCTCCCCGCCGCAGCCAGTTGCTGGCCCGCCTCGGTCATCCGTTCCACATTCTGTCGCTGGAGGTGCCCGAAGTGCGTGCCGCAGGCGAATCGCCCCGCGACTACGTACTGCGCGTGGCCAGTGACAAGGCGGGCGCCGGCCTGGAGCAGGTGGTTGCCGGCGATCCGGCGGCGATGGTGCTGGGCTCGGATACCGAAGTCGTGCTGGGCGACCGGGTGTTCGGCAAGCCGGCCGACCGCGACGATGCTGCTTCGATGCTGCGCGCGCTGTCCGGCCGCACGCACCAGGTCATGACTGCCGTGGTGCTCGCCAGCGCCGGCGGGCTTGCGACCGAATGGGTGGTGTCCGAGGTCACCTTCGGCGAGATCGACGAGAACGGCATCGCGGCTTACGTTGCCAGCGGCGAGCCGATGGGCAAGGCCGGTGGCTATGCCATCCAGGGCGGTGCGGAATGCTTCATCGCCCATCTGGCCGGAAGCCATTCCGGCGTGATGGGCCTGCCTCTTTACCAGACCGGTCGGCTGCTCGCGCGCGCCGGGCTGGCTCCCATTGCCCTTGCCGCCACGGAGGCTGCTGCCGATGTCTGAAGAAATACTGGTCAACGTGACCCCACGAGAAACCCGGGTGGCGGTGATCGAGAACGGCATGCTGCAGGAACTGCACATCGAGCGCGGCTGGCGGCGCGGCGTGGTCGGCAACATCTACAAGGGCAAGGTGCAGCGGGTGATGCCGGGCATGCAGGCGGCGTTCGTCGAAGTCGGCCTGGAACGTGCCGCGTTCCTGCATGCCAACGACGTGGTACGGCCGGCGCCGGTGGCCAGCGCCGATACCGAGAACACCACCCTGCCGCCGCCGTCGTCGGTGCCGATCGTGGAGCTGCTGCGCGACGGCCAGGACATCGTGGTGCAGGTGGTGAAGGATCCGATCGGCAGCAAGGGCGCGCGCCTGACCACGCAGATCAGCATTCCTTCGCGCTACATGGTGCTGCTGCCGCAGTCCAAGGTGGTCGGAGTGTCGGCGCGCATCGAGGATGAAGCCGAACGCGCGCGCCTGAAGGCACTGGTGACCGAACTGTCGGCCCAGCATGGTGGCTACGGCTATATCGTGCGTACCAACGCCGAGGGCCAGCCGGCCGAGGCCATCGCCGAGGACATCGCCTACCTGTCGCGCGTGTGGAACGTGGTGGAGCGCCGCGGCCGCGAAGCTGCGCCGTGCAGTGTCATCTACGAGGACCTGAGCCTGCCGCTGCGCTCGGTGCGTGACCTGATCCGCAAGGACGTGGACAAGGTGAAGGTGGATTCGAAGGAAACCTTCGGCCAGCTGCAGGCCTTCGTGGCCAAGTACATGCCGGTGCTGGCCGAGAAGATCGAGCTCTACAGCGGGGACCGGCCGATCTTCGACATGTTCGGCGTGGAGGATGAGATCGGCCGTGCGCTGGACAAGCAGGTGCCGCTGAAATCCGGGGGCTACCTGGTGATCGACCAGACCGAGGCGATGACGACCATCGACGTCAACACCGGTTCGTTCGTCGGCCAGCGCAACCTCGAGGAAACCGTGTTCCGCACCAACCTGGAGGCGGCACAATCGGTGGCGCGGCAGCTGCGGCTGCGCAACCTCGGCGGCATCATCATCATCGATTTCATCGACATGGATGACGCTGAACATCGCCGGCAGGTGCTGCGCACGCTGGAAAAGGCGCTGGCGCGCGACCATGCCAAGACCACCGTGTACGAATTCTCGCCGCTGGGGCTGGTGGAAATGACCCGCAAGCGCACCGTGGAAAGCCTTGAGCGGCAGCTGTCCGAACCGTGCCCGGAATGCAGCGGGCGTGGTTCCATCAAGACCGCCGAGACGGTCACCTACGAGATCTTCCGCGAGATCACCCGCGCGGTGCGCCAGTTCGATGCGGCGCGGCTGCTGGTGATCGCCTCGTCCAAGGTGGTGGCGCGCATCACCGACGAGGAATCCATCGCCGTGGCCGAGCTGGAGGAATTCCTCGGCAAGAGCATCCGCTTCCAGGCCGATGACCAGTACCTGCAGGAACAGTTCGATGTGGTCCTGCTCTGACCAGCGCCGGCCGGTCGCCGGCCGCGGCCGATGAGCGTTCCGCCGCGGCTGCGGTGGCGCAGGACCCGCCGTCTCGCCCTGTATGCCATTTCCGTTGCGCTGGTGGCGGTGGCACTGCTGGTGGGCACCCTCAGCCAGCTGCTGCCGCTGGCCGAGCGCCATCCAGGAGAGGTGGCGGCGTGGTTGAGCGCGCGTGCCGGCCAGCCGGTGCGTTTCGAGCGCCTGCGCACGCAATGGACCCGCCGCGGACCGTTGCTGCAGCTTGAAGGGCTGCATATCGGCGGAGGTGACGGCGTGCGCATCGGCCAGGCGGAAGTCGCGGTGGCGATGTACGCCGGCCTGCTGCCCGGGCGGTCGCTGACCGAGCTGCGGCTGCGCGGCCTTGCGCTGACGCTGCAGCGTGCCGACGACGGCCGCTGGAGCGTACGCGGACTACCGCAGTCGCATGCGGGTGATCCGCTGGATGCGCTGCGGCGGCTGGGCGAACTGCAGGTATCCGGCGGCCGCCTGCAGGTGGATGCACCATCGCTTGGCCTGCAGGCATCGTTGCCGCGCGTGGACCTGCGCCTGCGCGTCAACGGCGATCGCCTCAACGTAGGCGTGCGCGCGTTCGCACGGGAAGATGCGCTGCCGCTGTCCGCGGTGCTCGACATCGATCGCCGCATGGGCGATGGCGAGGCATGGCTGGGCGGCGATCCTGTCGATCTCGGTGCCTGGTCGCCACTGCTCGATGCAGGCGGCGTGCGCGTGCTGGAAGGCCGTGGCGAGATCAATGCATGGGTTGCGCTGCGCGACTTCCGGGCGGTGATGGTCACCACCGACACCGACCTTGCCGGGCTGCAGCTGGCTGGCGCACCTACTACGCACATGGACGAACCCAGGCTGGACCTGGAACGGGTGCAGGTGCGCGCGCGATGGCGCTACAGTGCCGGTGGCTGGCGTGCCGAGGCTCCGCGGTTGCGGGTGCGGATGGACGGCAGCGAATCGGTGCTGGATGGCCTGGTGATCGGCGGAGGCCAGCACCTGGCACTGGCTGGCGACGACGTGGACGGCAGCGTGCTGCTGCGTGGACTGGCGCTGACCGACCGCGTCGATGCGGGCCTGCGCGACTGGCTGTACCGGGCGCGGCCGCGGGTGAGCGTGCATGCGCTGAAGCTGGGTGGCGAGCGTGGCGGCGCCGTGTGGGCGGAAGGCGAACTGACGGAACTGTCGTTCGCCAGCGTGGACGGTTCACCGGGCCTGTCCGGTGCAGGTGGGCGTTTCCAGGGCGATGCGCAGGGCTTCAGCCTGCAACTGCAGCCGCGCCGCCCGTTGCAGTTCGACTGGCCGTCGGGGTTCGGCGTGCGTCACGACGTGCATCTGGCCGGCGAACTGGTGGGCTGGCGCGATGAGGCCGGGGGCTGGCGCGTGGGTACCCCGGCGCTGCGCGTGCAGGGCGGCGACTATGCCGCCGACGTGCGTGGCGGGCTGTGGTTCCAGGGTGACGGCAGCCGGCCGTGGATGCAGCTGGCGGCGAAGATCGACGATGTACCGATGACGGCCGCGAAGCGCTTCTGGATACATTCGAAGATGAGCGACGCGGCGATTGCCTGGCTGGACACGGCATTGCAGTCCGGCCGTGTGCGCGGCGGCGTGGGGTTGGTGACCGGCGACCTGGACGACTGGCCCTTCAATGATCGCGATGGCCGCTTCGAAGCGCGCGGCCACATCGCCAACGGCACCATCCGTTTCCAGCGCGAGTGGCCGGACATGACGGCCACGGATGGCGATATCGCCTTCATCGGTGCAGGGTTCCAGCTGCGGGGTCGTGGCGAGCTGGGCGGCGTGAAGGTCGATGCGATCGAGGCCGGGATCGAGGATTTCGGCAAGGCGCCGCTGTCGGTGCGGGCGCATACCCGCAGCGATGCCGGCAAGCTGCTGGCGATGTTGCGTCGCAGTCCGCTGCACGAGGAATATGGCGAAACGCTCGACAATCTCGGCGCGAGCGGCCCGGCCAGCGTCGATTTCGACCTGCTGCAGCCGCTGCATGGCGGCCAGCCGGGGCACCTGCGCGGCGAGGTCGCGCTGGATGGCGTGAAGCTGTCCGAAAAACGGTATGCGCTTGAGTTCGAGGACGTTCGTGGCTCGGCGCGCTATGGCAATGGTGGCTTCGCTGCCGATGAGCTGAGCGTGCGCCATCTTGGACAGCCGGGCCGGCTGGCACTGCGCGCGGGCGGTTTCGTGCGCGATCCGCAGCTGGCGTTCGAATCGCAGCTGGACGCGGCGCTGGATGCTGCGGTGCTGCTCGAGCGTGCGCCGGAAATGGCGTGGCTGAAGCCCTATATCGAAGGGCGTTCGCGCTGGAGCATCGGCGTGGATCTGCCGCGTGCGCAGGCTGGCGTTGCGGCGCCCACGGGCGGCTCCACGCCGGTTCCTGCGGCGCGCCTGCACCTGCGCTCGGACCTGGTGGGGACGCAGTTGAAATTCCCCGCGCCGCTCGACAAGCCGGCCGGCGAAGCGCTGGAGACCCGCGTGGCTGCGCAATTGCCGATGGGCGATGGCCGGATCGACGTGGCGTTCGGCGAACGGCTGGCGCTGGCGGCGCGCACGCAGCAGGGCCGCACGGGCGTGCAGGTCACCCTGGGCCGCTCCCAGGTGGATCGTGAGCCGCCGGCCAGCGGGCTGGCGGTGACCGGTCGCAGCGGTGTGCTGGATGCGCTGGAGTGGATCGGCCTGGCGCGTGGCGCTGGCAGCGACGGCGACGGTGGCGAAGGCATGCCGCTGCGTTCGGTGGATGTGCAGGTGGCGCAGCTGCTGCTGATCGGCGGCGTGTTCGAGCAGACCCGCCTGCAATTGCGGCCGGGCGCCCAGCAGCTGGAGGTGCGGCTGGACGGGCCGTCGCTGGCGGGCCAGCTGAGCGTGCCCAATGCCAGTGGCGGCACCATTGCAGGCACTCTGCAGCGGGTGTACTGGAAATCGTTGCCGGGTCCGCCGCAGGCACCGCCGGGCGACGGTACGCCGATCATCCTGCCTGATGGCCAGGCGATGACCGCGCGCGTACAGGCCAGTGCCGGCGACACCGATCCGGCGGCGATTCCGCCGCTTGCGCTGGACATCGCCGACCTGAAATTCGGCAAGGTGGCGCTGGGTCAGGCCACGGTGCGTACCCGGCCGGTCGCACGCGGGCTGCAGGTGGAGCAGTTGGACTTCCGTTCGCCAGGACAGGCCATCGATGTGCGGGGCCAGTGGCTGGGCAAAGGCAGCACGGCACGCACCGCGCTGACCGCACAGGTGCGCAGCGGGGACCTGGGCGGACTGATGCAGGATCTGGATTTCGGCGGCCAGCTGCGCGGTGGGCAGGGCAGCGTGGAGCTGCAGGCCGGCTGGACGGGCGGGCCGTCGGATTTCCAGCTCGGCAACCTGGAGGGTTCGATGAAGGTGGCCGCGCACAACGGCCAGCTGCTGGAGCTGGAGCCGGGCGCCGGGCGCGTGCTGGGCCTGCTCAGCGTCACCCAGCTTCCGCGCCGGTTGATGCTGGATTTCCGCGATTTCTTCTCCAAGGGGTTCGCCTTCAACCAGATCGGCGGCACGCTGCAGTTCGGCGGCGGCATGGCGACCACCGATTCTGTGCTCATCGAGGGCCCGGCGGCGAACATCCGCATCCGTGGGCGTACCGACCTGCAGCGCCAGCAGTTCGACCAGACCATCGACGTGAATCCGCGTGCGGGCAACCTGCTCACCGTGGTGGGGGCCTTTGCCGGCGGGCCGGTGGGTGCCGCGCTGGGTGCGGCCACCAACGCGGTGCTGTCCAGGCCGCTGGGCGAGATCGGCGCGAAGACCTACCACGTCACCGGGCCGTGGAAAGATCCCAGGGTGGACGTGGTGGACCGCGAGACGCAGCCGGAAGCAACGCCGGAAAAACGCTGACCGGCAGAGGGAGCGGAGCTGACCGCGGGTCGGCTCTGCGGTGGTCTTTGCAACGGGTTGCAAGAGGGGCTCCGTGCCCCCACATCGGGACGATGACCGACAACGCACTGACTCTCGCCACCGACCGCCTGCTGCAGCCTGCCGGGCTGGATGCTGCCACTCTTGAACGTACCTTCGGCCACCTGCTGGGACCGGGCATCGATTTCGGGGATCTGTATTTCCAGCACGCGCGGCGCGAAAGCTGGAGCGTGGAGGACGGCATCGTCAAGGACGGCGCGCATTCCATCGAACAGGGCGTGGGCGTACGCGCCATCGCCGGCGAGAAGACAGGCTTCGCCTATTCCGATGACATCCATCGTGACGCGCTGGCCGCCGCCGCGCAGTCCGCGCGTGCGATCTCGCGCGAAGGCGGCGCGCAGCACGGACGCTCGCTGGTGCGGGGCGATGCGCGCATGCTGTATCCCGCGCTGGACCCGGTGGACAGTCTCGGCAACGAGGCCAAGGTGGACGTGCTCAAGCGCCTGGACGCCTACCTGCGGGCGGCGGATCCCCGTGTCCGGCAGGTGATGGTGAGCCTGTCCGGCGGCGTGGATACCGTGCTCATCGCACGCAGCGATGGCGTGCTCGGTGCGGATATCCGCCCGCTGGTGCGTTTGAACGTGCAGGTCATCGTCGAACAGGGCGGGCGTCGCGAGTCGGGTTATGCCGGTGGTGGTGGCCGTTACGATTATGCGGAACTGTTCGCCGGCGGCCGCCCTGAAGCCTTCGCGCGCGAGGCCCTGCGGCAGGCGCTGGTGAACCTGGACGCCGTGCCGGCGCCGGCCGGCGTGATGCCGGTGGTTCTGGGGCCGGGCTGGCCGGGCGTGTTGCTTCATGAAGCGGTCGGCCACGGCCTGGAAGGCGATTTCAACCGCAAGGGCACCAGCGTGTATGCCGGCCGGCTGGGCGAGCGCGTCGCTTCGCCGGGGGTGACCATCGTCGATGACGGCACCCTGGAGGGACGCCGCGGCTCCCTGAACATCGATGATGAAGGCCACCCTACGCAGTGCACCACGCTCATCGAAGACGGCATCCTGGTCGGCTACATGCAGGATTCGCTCAATGCGCGCCTGATGGGCATGGCACCGACCGGCAACGGTCGCCGCGAATCGTTCGCGCACCTGACCATGCCGCGGATGACCAACACCTACATGCGCGCGGGTTCGCATGATCCGCAGGAAATGATCCGCTCGGTGAAGAAAGGCCTGTATGCGGTCAACTTCGGTGGTGGGCAGGTGGACATCACCAGTGGCAAATATGTGTTTTCCGCTACCGAGGCCTACCTGATCGAGGACGGCCGCATCACCGCACCGGTGAAGGGCGCGACGATCATCGGCAACGGGCCGGAGACCATGCAGAAGGTACGGATGATCGGCAACGACCTGGCGCTGGACGAAGGCGTCGGCATCTGCGGCAAGGACGGCCAGAGCGTACCGGTGGGCGTGGGCCAGCCGTCATTGCTGATCGACGGGCTGACCGTCGGTGGCACCCAGGCGTGACCACGCCGGTAGTCTCGTTGCCGGTGCCCTGGAGCATCACGGCGGTGCCCGCCGGTGCGGTGATGTTCCCGGTTGAGCGGGTCCATGACCCGCTGCTTTCCCCAAAGCGCAGCTCAGTCCTGCGTGTCGTCCAGGTCGTCTTCGATATCGCCGGCGTCTTCGCCGGCATCCGCGGACGACAGGCCCAGCGCCGCCGGCAGCATCAGCGTGCGCAGCACCTGGAAGATCTCACGGTACGCGCGCGGCGGCTTGTTGCGGGCACGTTCGGCCTGCGCGTTGCGTACCAGCGTGCGCAGCTGCTGGCGATCGGCCTGCGGGTATTCGTCCAGCAGCCTGGACAGCGCTGCATCGCCTTCGGCCAGCAGCTTCTCGCGCCAGTCTTCGGCGCGGTGCATCATCGCCACTTCGCGGCGGCCGGTCTCGCTGTTGGCGTCCAGCGCATCGCGGATCGCTTCCAGGGTGGACTCCTCCTCGCGGCGCATGTGCTTGGCCAGGAACGCCAGCTGCCGCTTGTGCGCGATATGCGCGGTGATGCGCTTGCATTCGGCGATGTGCGGCAGCAGGTCTTCGGGCACCGGCAGGCGCGCCAGCTGGGCCGGGGTCAACGACACCAGCTTTTCACCCAGGGCCAGCACTTCCAGCGCTTCGCCGCGCTTCTGCTTGCGGCTCTTGTCGTGGAATTCACCGGTTTCTTCGTCGCGTCCGCGCATCGTCTGTTCCTACTTCCAGAATACGTCGCCCGGCGCAGCGCCGGGTCCAACCTGTACAGGATAAAGCATTGAACGTGATCGCCCCTGAAGTGACTTCCGCTGCGGACACCCATACCCGCATGGAACAGCTGGCCGACATCTCCCGGCAGCTGCTCGACCATGCGCGGCGCCTGGGTGCCAGCCAGGCCGAAGTGTCCTGCAGCGAGGACCGTGGCCTGGATGTCAACGTACGCCTGGGCGAGGTGGAAACGGTGGAATCCACAGCCGACCGCGGGATCGCGGTCACCGTGTACTTCGGCAAGCGCAAGGGCAGCGCCAGCACCGCCGACCTGCAGCCGGCCAGCCTGTCGGCCACGGTGGAGCAGGCCTGTGCGATTGCCCGCCATACCGAAGATGATGCGGCCGCCGGGCTGGCGGATCAGGAGCTGATGGCGCGCGAATTCCCCGATCTGGACAGCTGGCACCCGTGGGCGCTGGAGGCCGCCGATGCCATCGACCTTGCCCTGGCGTGCGAAGCGGCCGGTCGCGGCGCCGACCCGCGCATCAGCAATTCCGACGGCGCCTCGGTGTCCACCGCGCAGAGCCTGTCGGTGTATGCGAACTCCCATGGTTTCATCGGCCGCGAGCGCGGCACGCACCATTCGATGGGCCTGGCGCTGATCGCTGGACAGGGCGATGGCATGCAGCGTGACGGCTGGTACACCAGTGCGCTGGCGCGCGAGGATCTGCAGGACGCCGCCGGTGTCGGCCTGCGGGCCGCCGAACGCACCGTGGCGCGCCTGCAGCCGCGTTCGCTGGCCACCAGCAGCATGCCGGTGCTGTTCGCCCCGGAAGTGGCGCGCAGCCTGGTGGGGCACCTGCTGTCGGCGATATCCGGCGGTGCGCTGTACCGGCAGGCCAGCTTCCTGCTGGACAGCGTCGGCCAGCCGCTGTTCCCGTCGTGGATGCAGATCGACGAGCTGCCGCATCTGCGCCGTGGCCTGCGTTCGGCCGCGTTCGATGGCGATGGCGTGGCCACGCGTGCATCCGCGCTGGTGCGCGATGGCGTGCTGCAGCGCTATGTGCTGGGCAGTTATTCGGCGCGCAGGCTGGGACTGCAGACCACCGGCAACGCAGGCGGCGTGCACAACCTGCAGGTGGCGGCCAGCGCCGATGGGCTTGACCTGCACGGTATCGCCCGGCAGATGGGCGATGGCCTGCTGGTCACCGAACTGATGGGTCAGGGCGTCAACGGAGTGACCGGCGATTATTCGCGCGGCGCTGGTGGCTTCCGCGTGGAAAATGGCGAAATCCAGTACCCGGTGGATGGCATCACCATTGCCGGCAACCTGCGCGGCATGTTCGAGGCGATCGAGGCCGTCGGTGCCGATGTCGATCCGCGTTCGCATATCCGTACCGGATCCATCCTGGTCGGCAGGATGACGGTGGCAGGTAACGACTGAGCGCCGTATTGGCGTACTCTTGGGCCGCTGCGCCGGCCCACGGGGAGTGGGCCACGCCGACCACCCAACCCAGATGAAAGGAGTCTTCCGTGAGCGATTTCGAGAATGCCAGCGCCCCACCGCCACCGCCGCCGGTTTCCATCGGGCCTACCGCGGAGGAGAAACAGTGGGCGATGTTCGCGCATCTGTCGGTGCTGCTGGGTGGACTGCTGTCTTCAGCCATCGGGGGCTGGGGATATTTCATCGGCCCGCTGGTGATCTGGCTGGTCAAGAAGGACACCCTGCCGTTCGTTGCCGACCAGGCCAAGGAAGCGTTGAATTTCGCCATCACCGTATCGGCGATCTTCGTGCTGTTGTGGATATTGACCGTGGTGACGCTGGGCATCGGTGGCCTGGTGACGGTGCCACTGATGTTCATCGTCGGCATCACCGCGCTGGTGCTGACCATCATCGCGGCGGTGCGGAGCAACAATGGCGAAGCCTACCGTTATCCGCTCACGGTGCGCCTGATCAAGTAAGCGGCACGCGCATAATCCACGTATGTGGATGCAAGGCCAGACGCCCGGCAATGCCGGGCGTTTCTGTTTCATGAAGCGGCGGTGGGTGCGGGGGGGCGCATGGCAGGGTCCGGCACCACGCGGCTGTTGTCAGTGGTCGCGTTCCACCGCCAGCCGGCCGAGCGCGCGCAGTGCATCGGCTTCCTCGCCCTGACCGGCCAGGGCATCGTCCATCACCGTGCTCAGTTCGCGCAGCCGGATCCTGGCGCCTTCCATGCCCAGCAGCGCCGGGAAGGTGGACTTGTCCTGCGCCTGGTCCTTGCCGGCGGTCTTGCCCAGCTGTTCGGAGCTCGCTTCGACGTCCAGGATGTCATCGCGTACCTGGAAGGCCAGGCCCAACGCATCGGCAAAGCGGTCCAGGCGCTCCAGTTCCGTCGTCGATGCGTCACCACACAGCGCACCCATGCGCACCGCCGCGCGGATCAGCGCCCCGGTCTTAAGCGCATGCATGCGGGTGAGCTGCTGCAACGACTGCTGCTGCCCGGTTGCATCGATATCCAGTGCCTGCCCACCACACATGCCTGCCGCGCCAGCTGCCTGCGCCAGCGTCTGCAGCAGGGACACGCGCAGTTCCGCTGGCAGGGCCGCCTCGGCGATGAGGCTGAAGGCACGTGCCTGCAGCGCGTCACCGGCCAGGATAGCGGTGGCTTCATCGAAGGCGATGTGGGTGGTCGGCTTGCCGCGGCGCAGGGCGTCGTCATCCATGGCCGGCAGGTCGTCGTGCACCAGCGAATAGGCATGGATCAGTTCCACCGCCATGGCCGGCGCATCCAGGCGGCGTTCGTCGGCGCCGAATACCGCGCCGGCCGCATGCACCAGCAGCGGGCGCATGCGCTTGCCGCCGCCGAGCACCGAATGACGCATGGCCTGGTGCAGGCGCGTGGGCGCCTCGGCGGGCGAGGGCAGGGCGGCATCGAGCTGGCTTTCAATGCGGTCGCGCAGGCGCGCGAAACGGGCGTCAGCCGTCATGGGACGGGGGATCGAACGGTTCGGCCGTTTCCGGCTGCGCCGGATCAGCCAGCAGCCGCACGCGCAGTTCCGCCTGCTCCAGCGCCTGCTGGCACTGCCGGTACAAGCCGACGCCACGCTCGTAGGCGCTCAGCGATGCTTCAAGGCTCAGCTCGCCGGTTTCCATCTGTTCGACCAGTTGTTCCAGCGATTCAAGCGACTGCTCGAAGCGGGCGACCGGCGATTCGTTTTCGGGGGACTTCTTTGCCATGCGGCAAGTGTGGACGGGTGGCGCGCGGGAATCAATTCACCAGCCTCCGGGGCGCCACCGCAGTTGCGCGCCGCGCTCGGCCAGCCATGCCTGCAGGGTGGCTGATACCACCACGTCGGCGGCGGCCAGCAGCTCATCGCCGGCAAACAGCAGCGGCAGCTGCGCGCGTCGCCACGGCGCCAGGTGCTCGCGCTGCAGGCAGTCCTTGAGCGCGTGCCGATGTTCCCGACCTGGCAGCAGCATGCGTTCGCCTCCCCGGCGACCACGGACCTGCACGGGGGTGTCGAAGGCTGTGGCAGCGACCAGCCGCAGCTGTCCACCATCGGGTAGCGCCAGTGGCGCGCGGCCGTCCCATGGCGCCTGCCAGTCGCGTGGCAGTGTCGGCAGCACGGCGGGCAGCAGATACCAGTGCCCGCGCCAGTGACGGATGGCCTGTCGTTGCCAGCGCACCTGTGCCTCACGGTCGGCGGCGGCCGGCAGCAGCTCCTGCTCAAGCTGTTCCACCACGCGTGCAGGCAGCGCAGGCGCGCCGTGCGAAAGGACCCAGCGTCGCAGCACGCGGGCACGCCGCTGCGGTGACAGCTGCTGCAGCCGCTCCACTGACAGCACGCGCGCGGCGACCTGTACATGTTCCAGCAGTTCCTGGTCTTCTTCGTCCAGCAGGCCGCGCACCTGGCCGCACTGGCGGGCGCTGCCGGACAGCGCCGCGGCCGCATGGGGCCAGCGCTGTCGCAGCAGCGGCATCACGTGCAGGCGCAGGAAATTGCGGTCGGCCGCATCGCTGAGGTTGCTGGGATCCTCGATCCAGTCCAGTCCCTGCCGTTGTGCGTAGTCGAGCAACGCCGCGCGTGGCACCTGAAGCAGCGGCCGCCACAGCGGATGGCTGCCGATCTCCGAATGCGATGCCATCGCCGCCAATCCGTCCACCCCGGAACCGCGCAATGCACGCAACAGGAACGTTTCCGCCTGGTCATCCTGGTGCTGGGCCAGTGCCAGGACCTCGCCCTCGTGCAGTTCGGCGTTGAAGGCGCTGCGCCGTGCCAGCCGTGCCGCTCCTTCCAGGCCCATGCCTGCCTGCAGGTCCACCGTTACCTGGTGCACGCTCAGCGCGATGCCCCAGGCCTGGCATTGCCGTTGGCAGTGGCGTGCCCAACGGTCGGCATCGGGCTGCAGTCCGTGATGCACGTGCACGGCGCGAAGCGCGGTGCCGGACGCATCCGCCGCCTGCTTCAGCCAGTGCAGCAGCACGGTCGAATCCAGCCCGCCGCTGTAGCCGACCAGCAGCGGCGAATCCAACGTGGGGGGGGCAGGGAAGGCGGGCATGCTGGGCACAAAAAAAGCGGCGACCGCTATGGTCGCCGCATGTGGCGTCGGCGTCGAGCCGCCGGAGCCTGGCTCAGCGCTCGAAACGGGCCGGTGCCGGCAGTTCCACCGGCACGCCGTTGTCATCACAGGTGCCGGCCTGGCACAGGCGTTCGCGCAGCCGCGGCGTTGCCTGCACGATCATGTGGTAGATCGCATTCTGTTCCAGCGTGCCACGGATGGCCTTGCTGCCCGGGCCGCGTGCCCAGATGCCCACGTCCTCGCCCCCGTGCGATTCGCTCTTGGAAGGCACCAGCGCTTCCTGCATGTAATCCGGATGCTCGGTATCCACCGACGCCAGGTTGGGACGACCGCTGGCCGGTTCGAAGCTGCTCGGGGCGTGCGGATAGCGCTTCGGCCCCGCGGGCTGCTGGTTGCTGGCGCCGGTGTACCCGGGGCCGTTGGCGTAGCTCAGCGTGGTGTAGGGCTGGCCGGCGCCGTCCAGGGCGAGGTCCAGCTTGCCCAGACCGTCTTCGCCGCCCTTGTCCTTGACCTTGCCGAGGATGGGATTGCCGCGCGCCGGATAGCCGACGAAGTTCAGCGTGTGCGAGTGGTCGGCGGTGACGATGATCAGGGTGTCGTCGTCCGCGGTCATTTCGCTGGCCACGCGTACGGCATCGGACAGGGCCACCGTATCGCTGAGCGCGCGGTAGGCGTTGCCACTGTGGTTGGCGTGGTCGATGCGCGCGCCTTCGATCATCAGCACATAGCCTTCCTGGTGCCGCGACAGGTTGGCGATGGCGGTGCGGGTCAACTCGGCCAGGCTTGGTTCGCCTGCGCGGTCCTGCGCGCGCTCATGCTCGTACTGCATGTGGTCCGGTTCGAACAGGCCGAGGATCGCCGGCGCATCCGCCGCCGCCTTCAGCTGCTCGCTGTTCCAGACATAGGCGCCCTGCGGATGCGCCTGCTGCCATTCGCCGACCAGGTTGCGGCCATCCAGGCGCAGGCCCACCTTGTCGTCGTATTCCGGATCTTCCTCATTGATGGTGGTGAACTGCGCGCGACCGCCGCCGAGGGCGACCAGCGGGCCGCGTCCATAGCGGGAGGTGGACAGCAGCTGCTGGGCGATGTCCTTGCAGCCGGCCGCCCTGGCGTCCTCGCTCAGGTCGGTGTCGTTTTCCCAGTTGCGTTCCGGCGAATGCGCATAGGTTGCCGCCGGGGTGGCGTGGGTGAGGCGTGCGGTGGATACAATGCCGGTCGCCATGCCGGCACTGTCGGCCAGCTGCAGCCAGGTCAGCAGTCCCTTCTGCAGGCTGTCGGCGCAGTCGAAGCGCCTGCCGGCGCTGACACCGATCGCGCCCATGTGCGATTTCACACCGGTGGTGATGGCGGTCATCGTGCCGGCCGAGTCCGGTGTCTGCGAATCGACGTTGTAGGTCTTGCTGAACGCAGTGGCCGGGAAACGTTCCCAGGACAGCAGGTTTTCCTCGCCGGGATTGCCCTTGCGCTGGCCTTCGAAGATGCGCGCGGCCGCAACCGTGGTCAGGCTCATGCCATCGCCGAGGAACAGGATGACGTTCCTGGCCTTGCCGGCCATGGCACCGTTGCCTGCTGCCTGGGCGGCGCCGCTGCGGTACCACCATTGGGGTGTTTCGCCTTCCGGATGGGCGACAGCGGGAACCGCGACCGTCAGGCCGGCGGGGGCCGAAGCCTGCGGCGTACTGGCGCAGGCGCCCAGCAGCAGGGAGGCCGCCGTGGTGGCGAGCAGGGTGGTGGCACGGATCATGGGCAGGGAGCTCTCACGAAGCAGAACGGGCGTTCATTATGCCGGTCCGGGGAAGGCGTGCCGATGACACGCTGATTTGCCCGGTAGCAGGTCGTCGCCGGGCGCCGCATGAGCTAAGGTGCCCGCATCGTTCCCTCCCCCTGGATATTCCATGAAGCTGGTCTCTGCCTGGCTGCGCATCCCGTTCTGGCAACGCGTGGTCGGTGGCTTCGTCCTTGGTGCCCTGGCCGGCTGGCTGATGGGCCCGGCCGCCGAAACCTGGTTTGGTCCGCTGGGCGACCTGTACGTCACGCTGATCAAGATGATCGCGGTGCCGCTGGTGTTCTTCGCGGTCATCAACGCGATCTCGTCGCTGCACGGGCAGAAATCAGTGGCCGCGCTCAGTGGCCGCACGTTCCTGTGGTTCGTGATCACTGCCGCGCTGGCGGTCGGCATCGGCCTGCTGGTGGGCACGGTGCTGCAGCCGGGCACCGGCGGACTGCAGCTTTCCATGGCCGGCAACTATGTGCCTCGCGAAGTCCCCAGCGTGGTGCAGGTGCTGCTGGACGTGGTGCCGTCCAACGTGTTCTACGCATTGTCGGGTATCGGCACGCGGGTGAACGCGGCCGGAGAAACCGTGCTGGCGGCGGGCCGCGGCTCGATCCTTCCGGTGATCTTCTTCGCCGGGCTGGTGGGGTTCGCCATCGTCAGGCTGGGCGAGAAGGTCGGTGATGCGCGACGCCTGGTCGGGCAGATGAGCGACATCATGATCCAGGTGACGCGCTTCGTGCTGGAAGTCACTCCCATCGGTACCTTCGGCCTGATCGCCGGCCTGGTCGGCAGCTACGGTTTCGAGAAGCTGCTGCCGCTGGGCAACTTCGTGTTGGCGCTGTACGTGGCCTGCGCGCTGCATATCGTGGTGGTGTACAGCGCGCTGCTGTTCGCGCATGGCCTGAACCCGCTGAAATTCTTCCGTGGCGCCGCGCCTGGCATGCAGGTGGCGTTCGTCAGCTCATCCAGCTTCGCGGCCATGCCGGTCGCGCTGCGTTCCATCACCCACAACCTGGGCGTGAACAAGGATTACGGTGCATTCGCGGTGCCGCTGGGGGCGAGCATCAAGATGGATGGCTGTGGTGCCATCTATCCAGCGCTGTGCGCGGTGTTCATTTCCCAGTACAGCGGCGTGCCGATGTCGCCGGAGCAGTACCTGATCGTGTTGATCGCTTCGGTGCTGGGCAGCTTCGGCACCGCCGGCGTCCCGGGCACGGCCGTGGTGATGGCCACGGTGGTGCTGAGCGCTGCCGGCCTGCCGCTGGAAACCATCGGCTACCTGTACGCGATCGACCGCATCCTGGACATGATGCGCACGATGACCAATGTCACCGGGCAGATGCTGGTGCCGGTGCTGGTGGCGAAGGAAACCGGCCTGCTGGACAAGCAGGTCTACGACAATCCCTCCACCAACGTAGGCGTGGACGACGCCGGCCCGGAGCCCGGAACGCGGTAGAGCCGCCCC
>Ga0160467_100796_pt1 | contig 21233 bp, 14 predicted proteins | sample HID1972I_E11MG_FD_108221 | JGI IMG/M metagenome (GOLD analysis project Ga0160467, IMG submission 108221) | Enriched pill bug-associated microbial communities from UW Madison campus, WI, USA - HID1972I_E11 MG | ecosystem: Host-associated > Arthropoda: Insects > Digestive system > Unclassified ... | reverse complement strand
TCGCATCCTCCACACGCATCCTCACGAACTACGCACTATGCGTCAGCTATGCACTTCCGCCACCTGCGGTGTGCTAGAGACTTTCACTCCTTAGTCGATTGCGCTGCCAAGCGCACAAAAAGCCAGTCACCGACGGAATGTCGATGACCAGCTCTATATAGACTTGAATGTTATGATCAACATATTTATTAAATTGAATTTATTTGCGATCCAGCTTTTTCAAAATAAGATAAAGCAGAATAACAATAATCCATGGCAATACATAGACGGAAATCCACTCGAAGCTTTCTTTTATCCATGCCAAGCCCGAATCACTATCTATTACTGCCGAAATAATCGTAATACAATAGAATAAGATTACCATACCAAAAGTAAAAAGGAATATTTTTTTACCCACGATATTTTACTCCGTGCCAAAACGGAAATATTGCTCGGCATTGCGATAGCAGATGCCTTCAACGATGCTGCCAAGCAGCTCCTTATCATTTGGAACTAAGCCTGCCTCGACCCACTCTCCAAGCAAATTACATAGAATACGACGGAAGTATTCATGACGCGGATAAGACAGGAAGCTGCGTGAATCGGTAAGCATACCTACAAAACGTGCAAGCAGCCCCATGTTAGCAAGTGATTTTAACTGGTCTAGCATTCCATCGATCGTGTCGTTAAACCACCATGCAGAACCAAGCTGAATTTTCCCTGGTATACCATCACCTTGAAAGCTTCCGATAATGGAAGCTAGCACATCGTTATCACCAGCATTAAGAGAATATAGAATTGTACGCGGCAAGCCGCTTTCTCTCTCGATCGAATCCAGCAACTTCACTAGCGGCTCAGCGAGCGGGCCATCATTAATAGAATCAAACCCCGTATCAGCACCAAGCTTGGCGAACATCGCAGCATTATTATTACGATGGGCTTTAATATGAAGCTGCATCGTCCAACCATGCTCCGTATACAGACGTCCAAGATAACGAAGCGTGAATGTTTTGTAAGCTGCTTCCTCTTCTAGCGAAACGGATTTGCCACTTAAAGCTTTAGAGAAAATTGCCGCAGCCTGCTCTTCCGTTGCTTCCGCGTACATCACCTTATCAAGCGCATGGTCAGACAATAAGCAGTCCGTTTCATGGAAAAATTGCACACGATCCTTAAGTGCTCGCAGCAACAACGAATAATCGGTAATCGCATACCCGCAAACGCTCTCCAAACGATTAAGCCAAGGCAAAAATGTGGCACGATTAATTTCAAGCGCTTTGTCTGGTCTAAAGGAAGGGCGAACCTGAAAGCCCAGCTGCGATTCCTTTTTCAGAAGCTGATGATATTCCAATGTATCTGCTGGATCGTCTGTTGTACATACGACTCGAACATTAGAGCTGCGAATTAAGCCACGAGGCGAAAAGCTGTCTTCCTTTAATCGTGCATTCGCTTTTTCCCAGATCGTTGGTGCATTTTTTCCATTTATAATATCTTCGATGCCAAACAGTCGTTTAAGCTCAAGATGCGACCAATGGTATAACGGATTACCGATCGTCATTGGCACAGTTTTCGCATAGGACAGAAAACGATCATAGTCGCTAACTCCCTCTCCACCTGTTACATATGCCTCTTCTACACCATTCGCGCGCATTGCTCTCCACTTATAATGATCACCATATAGCCATACCTCTGTTAAATTATTAAATGACTTATCCTCATAAATCGCTTGCGGATCAAGATGGCAATGATAATCAATAATTGGCATCTCCTTAGCGAATTGCTCATACAAGTCTACAGCCGTGTTCGAATTCAACAAAAAATGCTCATCCATAAATGCTTTCATCTGTTCATCCCCTTCCATACATATATTATAAATACTAGTAGAATTTAACTAATTCATCAACCTTAACCGCCTGTCCCGTACGAATAGACTTATTAGCAGCAATCCCTGTTAAGATCGAACGCGCTCCATCGATATGATCGGCAGCGCGATTGAATTCATCATGCTGCGGTACGCCGAATATATCGTTCAACAACACTGGATCGCCGCCACCATGGCCGCCTTCACCCGTTTCAAACTCTACTTTATACGGCTCGCCGAACATAGGGAATACTAGAATCGTAACCCCTTTTACTGCTCCCTCTAGCGCCTTATCTCCACCTGAGTTCACATACGATTGCTCAACAATTTTCATTTCAATACGACCCTTTGTTCCGTTGAAGGCAATACGATAGCCTTCCCACGGCAAATACGCATTAAGCGAGTACGTAAGCTGTGCTTTATTTTTATACTTAACAAGTACACTCATTGTATCTTCAATTGAAATCCCATCGCCAAATACACTTTGATCACGCTTATAGCCATCCTCAAATTCTGCATCCAAGTACATCGCTTTTAGATGCTCATTATTGTCTAGCGGAAGTGCGAACGGATCGTCCTTTGCATTAGGATGACCTGTAGCGCGATCATAAAACGCTGTAACGCCTCTTTTTTCTGCATTTTCACGTCCATAGAACAGCAGATCTCCCATTGCAAATACAGTGTCAGGCTGCGATCCGATCCAAAAGTTAACTAAGTCAAAATGATGCGTAGATTTGTGCACTAGCAAGCCACCGCTATTGCGCTTGTCGCGATGCCATCTGCGGAAGTAATCTGCACCGTGCTGCGTATTCAGCAGCCATTCAAAGTGAATTGACGTTACATCGCCAATGACACCGCTCGCAATTAGCTCACGCGCTTTCGTATGATGCGGTGCATAACGATAGTTAAAGGTAACACGTACTTGCTTGCCTGTGCGCTCCACTGCATCAAGAATTTCCTGACACTTCTCTTCATCCACTGTCATTGGCTTCTCAGTAATAACATCACAGCCAAGCTCAAGAGCACGAATAATGTACGTATGATGTGTGCGATCGACGCTCGTAACAATAACCGCGTCCGGCTTTTCCGCTTCAATCATGTTGTCGAACTCTTCGCTTTTATACGTTCTAACAGCATTATAATTATATTTATCAGTCAATAGTTTATTCGCATAATTCATTCTTGTTTGGTTTACATCACAAAAAGCTAATAATTCCGAAGTTTCGCGAAATGTTGTAGCAATGGCAGAATAAAAAAACTCTGCACGCCCTCCAGCACCAACCTGTACATACTTTTTCTTCGTCATCTCATCATCTCTCCTTGTGGGTTAATTACTTATGCTTAGAATTTACCGCAAAATATCATTATTTTCCTCGTATATTATGCTAATATTAATAAAACATCATATATTTTGTTCTCAAGGAGACATCTTCTATGAAAATAAAAAGCAAGCTGCATTATGGAGATCCACTAGAACCCATACATGTAGAGTATGACCGACGCAAAGGTCATTTTTCGATGTCAAGCAGCCATATGCACAGCCATTATGAGCTGTATTACTTATTTACAGGACAGCGAGTTTATTTCATTAAAGATCGTTCCTACACGATACAAGCTGGAGATTTCGTTATTATCCCAAGCGATGTTGTACATCGAACGTTAGATAGTGGTGTGCCTGACCACGAACGGTTGGTGCTTTATTTTAATGAAAGCTACTTTCAAAACTTTGCTGCGGAAGAAGCCGAACTGCTGCAATCGCCTTTTCGCAGTTCTAGACATCTATTAAAAGTGGCTCCTAACGAAAGAATGAATGTTGAACAACGATTATATTCGATGCTGAATGAGATTCAAGAGAAGCCACCTGGTTATAGACTAACCGTGCAAAACACAGCTATTGATATTTTATTGCTCATCGCGCGCCATATGCTGAATACTGTACCTGATCCCGCTGATGACACCCTTTCTCCGACAGAAGAAAAAATGATGGAAATTGCCCAATATATCAATGCTCATTTTCGTGAAGATTTAACGCTAGAGCTATTAAGTAGCAAGTTTTATCTTAGTGAAAGCTATTTGAGCCGCACCTTCAAAAAGCTTACTGGTTTTGCATTTACCGAGTATGTAGGCATGACTCGAGTGAAGGAAGCGCAACGATTGCTCCGCGAATCGAATAAGCGAATTACTGATATCTCTGAGGAAGTTGGCTTTGGCAGCTTTGCGCATTTTCAGAAGGTGTTCAAGGAGCTGACGACCTTATCGCCACGCGATTATCGCTCACAGTTTAGAGTGTAAGACCATATCCGTAAAAAAGTGCTCCCATAGATTCGTTAATAAATTAGATGCTCGAAACTAAGCAGGAGCATGTAATAACCAATATAAATGATCTGGTTACTACATGCTCCTATCTGTGCTAGCTTACATATTGATTATAGTTTGCACTATACGAATTAACTATTGTTGTCCAAAACTCGCATAATGATCACAAGTGCTTCTGCACGCGTTGCTTCATCATTTGGTGCAAAGCTGTTGTTGCTGCGTCCTGTAACAATCCCCAGCTCACGCAATGCTTCAACTGCACCTTTCCCCCATGCTGGAATTGCTGCGTCATCCGTAAACTGCGTACGCGCAATCTCAACGTTGGAAACTCCTAATGCTCTAGCTAACATTACGATCATTTCAGTACGTGTAATCTCCTGGTTTGGACGGAAGCTTCCATCCGTATAGCCAGTAATAATACCGCGTTGAATGCCTTGTATAATTGCATCTACCGCCCACGCACCGATCGTGTCGTTATCTGTGAAGCTTACTCCAGCTTGCTCATCTTGTTGTGATTGATCTACTTGCCCCAGCTTCTCAGCCTTCCACTTGAACGCATTAGCCAGCATCGTCATAAACTCGGCACGAGTCGTTGAAGCGTTAGGCTTGAATGTATTATCCAGATGCCCTTTCACGATGCCTAGCGCCGCTGCTCGCTTAATCGCTGACGCTGCCCAATGATTTTCCGGAACATCACTAAAGTTAAGCTGCGGTTGTTCTGGTTGTTCTGGTTCTGTCGGTTGCTCCGGCTCGACTGGTTGTTCTGGTTCTGTCAGCTGTTCCGGCTCGGCTGGCTGCTCTGGCTCGGTTGATTGTTCCGGCTCAGCTGGTGGATTGTAGCTTGTTTTCGTTTTTACTGTAACCTCCAGCTCAGCACTCCAATTTCCAGCTTCATCATTCGCTGCAACCTTAAACGTGTAGCTTCTACTAGATTTGAGACCTTTGATCTTAATACTCGTTACATCTTTAGCAACCTCTTGAGTGTGTTTCTCAGTTCCGACCTTCCATGTCACCTTGTAACCCGTAACCTCTACATTATCTTTAGCTGCATCCCATGTTAACGTTACACTTGTTGTTCCCACTTTGGATGCAGTCACTGCACTGCCATCTTCCCATGTTGGCGCTTCGGTATCCTTCGATGGTTCTGGTTCTGGCTCTGGTTTGACTTCCTTGTTCACTGCTGCTTTGAATTCTTCAATTGCTGCTGCAAGATCAGATAATGCCGCATCTACCGCTGCTTGATCTGTCTCAGCATTCGCTGCTACTGCTTCGGCAGCTTCAATCGCTGCGTCTAGTGCCTCAATTGCTTCCAATGGAAATTGACCTGCCTCAGTACCTACGTCCGCATCGTCTAATAAAGTCCTTGCTTCTGCGATTAGATTGTTTAGTTCAGTCTTATCAACGGTTGGCTCTGGCTCTGGTTCGACTTCCTTGTTCACTGCTTCCTTGAATTCTTCGATTGCTGCTGCAAGATCAGATAGAGCGCTATCTACCGCCGCTTGATCTGCCTCGGCATTCGCTGCTACTGCTTCGGCAGCTTCAATTGCTGCGTCAAATGCTTCAATTGCATCCAATGGATATTGACCTGGCTCAGTTCCTGCTTCTGCATCGCTTAATAGAGTCGTTGCTTCTGCTATCAAATCATTTAGAGCTGTGTTATCCACTGTAGGTTCTGGCTCTGGCTCCGGTTCAGTTTCCTTGTTCACTGCTGCTTTGAACTCTTCGATTGCTGTTGCAAGATCAGATAACGCCGCATCTACCGCTGCTTGATCTGCCTCAGCGTTCACTACTACTGCTTCGGCAGCTTCAATTGCTGTATCGAATGCTTCAATTGCTTCCAATAGATATTGACCTGGCTTAGTGCCTGCGTCTGCTTCTTCCAACAAGGTTAAGGCTTCACCAATTGCTGCATGCAGTGCATCCTTGTTCACAACTGGCTCAGTTGGCTCAATCGCAGCTTTATACGTTTCAATTGCTTCTGCGAGAATAATTGCCGCTTCATCAACTTCACTTTGTATTGCATCTGTATCATTAAGCACCAGCGTAGCTGCACCTACTGCTGCTTGCAGCGCATCCACCACTTCCACTGGATACGGTTCTCCTGCTGCTTCCGCTGCTTCAGCTTCTGCAAGCAGTCGATTAGCTTCGGCAATAGCTTCGCTTAATTCCGTAACATTAATGCCTGGCTCTAATTGCTCTATCGCTGCTTTAAGATCTTCTGCCGCAGCGTCTACTTGCGCTTGTGTAGAAGCAGCATTCGCATATACAGCGCGAGCCTCATTCAATGCACTGGTAAATACACTCCAGCTATCTGCTGTATAATCGCTCTCTAGCAACTGATCGGCTTGCGCAAGTTTCTGCTCAAGCAATGTTGTATCAAGCCATTGTGCTGGACGATCCATAACCTCTCTAATTTCATATGCATCTAACACATAGTTGTAAATAGTGAAGTTATCAATTAGCCCTCTGTATAAAGGATCTGGATATTGGCTTTTTCCAATATAATTGACGGCTGGCTTAAAGTCGCTTGGTTTGATTGTCATACTGTTGTTTGTAGTCTTCAACTCGCCGTTCACATACATCTTTCCTGTGCCATTGCCCAGTGTTACAGCTACATGTGTCCACTGACCGATTGGCAGTTTTCCTGCATCCATAATCTGCTCTGTTCCACCATTTTTAATAGCGAAACGAAGTTCTTTATTGCCTGCGCCTGATTGTGGTGCAAGGAACAAATATTGCTGCTGATTATTACCAAAGTCAAATATGCGCTGCCAGTCAGATCCTCCGTCCCATTTCACCCATGTTGCAATCGTAATTTCATTATAGTTTTTGAATGGAGTATCACCAGGTAATTGTAAATAGTCATTTGTTCCAGCTTGAAATTTAACCGCTCGACCAGAATATTTACCTTCCACCAAGCTAGTCGTTCCAGCTGCAATGTCCGTTATTAGGCTGCTAGCAATCGTCTCTTCCTCATCTTCTACAATCTTGACCACAGAATAAATTGGCAGTGGCACTTGTACAAGCTCTTTTTCAGCTGCTGCGATTTGACGCGCAAGAGCCGCTATATTCGCTTCTGGTTTATCCAATTCTGCTTGAATCCGTGCAAGCTCAGTGCTGTATACGTAGTAGCTGCCCTTCGTATAATTGTCAGCTGGCAATATATTAAGTGCTACATTAATTTCAAGCGGTACTTCCACGCCAAAGCTGCAGTTGCTTGCTTTGAACATTATCGAATGCGTACCATAATCAACATTAGTTGGTGTCCATTTGAACGTACCGTTCATGCTGTTTAATACTGCCCCTGCCGGCAACCCATCTGCTGTAAATACAAGCGATCCACCGGAGGCATCCGATAATACAGGAACACTATAGCTGATTGTTTCTCCAACCTTGACGTCCATTTGCTCAATGAGTTCATCCTCATCAACAATCGGTCCACCGATTACTTTGATCTGGATTGTTTTTGCTGAAGACTTATCGCCTAGTGCAGCTTTAAATGTCACTGTATGCACTCCGCCTTGATCAAGAGCAGGTGTCCATTCAAATACACCTGTAGCGGCATTGAACTCTGCTCCTTCTGGCAAATCTTCAGCCTCGTAAGCAGCCTCATCAGTTGCATCTACATTAACGGCTTGCACATCAAACGTCAGTTTGTTGCCAGCAGCTATCGTTTTATCCTCAAGCTTCAGCACTGGCATTTCCGGTTTATACGCCAAGTCTGCCAATGCAGCCTGCAAACCGAGAGCGGCGGAATTCAAGTCCGCTTGTGTCGCGCTCTCATTCTCCATCGCAGTCTCGACTGTTAATACAGCTGCATCCAAAACAGCCAAGCTATCTTCCGTATAGATCGTTCTATCCACAATTTCTGCTTCATTCAATAAATCTGCGAACAAGCTCACTACTTTACCGTGGAACCTAACCTCGCCCATATTGCCGTACCACGCATTGCCATTGTAAATCCGAATATAACGATAGAAGTTCTCACTGTCCTTGCTGTTTAATACTTGCCAATTCAGTGTTGATGCTGCCGGATCCGTAAGCGTTGTCCATGTCAGGTTATCGTTTGAGCCTTGAACGACTACGCCACCGATTCTTCCATAATTGCCATCCTGTCTCGCTAAAAGCTCCACACTCGAAATCGAAGCCTGATTGCCTTTTTTGAAGTCAAATGTGATGAAGCTGCCGTTTCCAGCACCGCCACTACCATCACGAAAATCAGAAATCGAAAACTCGTTGCCATCGAATAGATTACGCACTTGATCCAAAGTTCCTTGTGCCGTTCGATTGGTTGTCGAATCAATTAGCGCCGTAATATTCGGTACATTTTCAATGACATCCGACTCGTCCATAAAGTACAGTGTAGAATTATCGGTTGTCGCATAGGCGGTATCCCCTTGCGAACCATCCTGCTTCTTGTAATCAACCTTAATCGTAACCGGCCCTGTTGCTACCCCGCTATTCAGCATTGCTGTCGCTGTCCAGTTGACTTGATCGATGGTCGTAAGCGTTGCATTTACACCTTGTATCATAACTTGTACATCCGAGATTTCTTCTTTCGCTTTAATCGTTAAGGTTGCCACATCTCCTTGCGTAATCCTTCCCTTTATCCCTTGGCTAGTGCCAAATGTAACAAGCTCCAGCTTGTTGCCAATTTCATGGCGCTCGCCATAAATTCTAAACTCGCCAAGCTCTAAAATGCTTTGCACCGAGTTATGAATAATATCAGGATGTCGCGTAACCATTTGATATTTAATAAAGCGATATTGCTCATTGAGATACTGTTCATCCACCTCGATCACATTCATACCACTATTAAATATCGTTTCGCCTGGCGTTAAACGCGTCCAGTTTTTATTGTCGTTAGAGCCAAAGATCGCAACTCCTGCCCCGCGATCGGTAAAGTTCATCCGGCTTTGTACGCCAAATGCGGTAGCAGACACCTTATAATCCGTACCAAAATCAAGCGTCTGTGACGCTCCATGTCCACTAGCAAATCCGGTAAATGTATCATTATCATCGTCTAACAGACTTGCAATACCTGTACCCATATTGGATGAAACCGTTTTGGTATAATCAAGGCTGCCATCAAATGCTCGTGGCGATACAAGCTCAAGACTTTCAACGGCTGCTCTCAATAGCAGCAATTGCTGTACAAATTCATCATCCGTCTGCGTAGCGCTTTTGCTGATTGTATCTTCATAGACCGCTTGATACTGAGCAAGCGATGCTGCTGAATATTTCGTATTTACGTCGTAAGGCGCTATCGTTTCCGCAATCGCTGAGCTGCGGTCAGCAGATGAATGGATGACTACACTTTTAGTCGTAACGATTGTGCCATCAGACGCAGTCACAACAAAGGCGTGTTGCCCAACGACAGGCTGCTCCCATGAAAATACACCTGTTTCCGCATTAAGCTGAGCTCCCGCCGGCAAGTCTGCGCCTTCATACGTTACAACAATACCTGTAGCGCCGGTAGCGGAGAAATCAATAGTAATTGGCACGCCAACATAAGAGAAAATCTCCGAATCGGCATTGCCTAACTGAAACTTCGGTGCTTCCAATGCCGAAGCGACAAAGCTAATATGATCAAGATCCACGATCACACCATTTGCTCCGCGAACGTTCAGCTCATAAAAGTCTCCGATTCCCTGAAATTCATTCATCATATACGTCACATAACGCCACTCTCCATGCGTGTCTGGCAATGTCAACGTATCCTTAATCCCACCACCCACATCAAGCTGGGCAATGCCGTTGCTACGAATTTTGAAGCCAATTGTTTTCGAACCTGTGCCGCCGCTGAGCAGCGCAATTTTGGCTCCTGCTTCCGTGGCATTAAAGCGAATGAATTGAATCTCTTCTTCTCCTGCATCTTCAGTCAATTTCTGTGTATTGGCATCTAATGCTGTATAACGGATTTCAACCTCATTTCTTTCTGCCAAATTCGGTTGCTGCGGAGGTAGAAACTTCTCTGCATCAGCTGCTGCTTCTGCTGGAAGATAGAGCCAATATTCTTCACCACCGTCAACATTTTGCCAGTTTTGAAACTGCTTTTTCGTAAAGGCTTCCGCATAGTAAGGCGCGATTTCTTCAATGTTTTCGCCTTTCTCATACGTATAGTAGGAATAGAAATCCCAGAAGTTTGTTGTTGCAAATCTTCCTTTATACCCGGATGCAATCCGATTATAGGTATCGTTAACCGTACCGTCGGGAGCAATTGAATAAGCGACAGGAACCCAATCCGGATCATAGCCAAGCATAAACTGCCAAAAATAATCAGCCGCCTTAATAATTCGGTGATCCAAAAACTCCATCGGTTCAACCGCATTAGCTGCTGTAGACGCCGTTCCTGCTACGGGATCAAGCTTCGTGCCTTGCGCATTCAGCATGCGAACTGTAATTGCTGCGTTCGTCAAGTCACCGCCGCCATGTGCCTGATCTCTCCCCATCTCGACGTGCTGGATAACCGGAGGATCAACAGGCTCGCCTGTTAAATCATTTTTTTCGATTAAACGGAAAAGCTGCTTGATTGAACCATTGAAGCCTTGATCGATTGCGTCCTTATTGACACTCCACCACTCGACTTCTTTCTCATAGCCAGCTTTGTCATCTGCAAACAAATACCCCGCCATTGCGCCAAGCACTGAATAACTGTGCTGGTTCATAAACCGATCCTTGCTGAACATAAACGTATTGATCGTTGGCATAACCAAATTATTCGTAAAATCTTCTGTATCTTGCTCCGTCCAAGCAAGATCAGGATTAGGACTGCTCGTATAACGCAAAATTTCAGCCGCCGTAGCCATGCGGTTTAGTGGTATTCCTGTATGAATATGCGCGTCGTTGAAGTAAACATATTGATTCGGGTCCATTTGCGACCAAATACGAATAATACGCATCCCATTCGCTCGGTAAACTTCTTCTCCTGTAATGACATACATTAGAGCTTGCGTATACGCTTTCAAACCGTCCGCAATAAACCGCGAGTTAAAGCCTTGGCTGTTAAACGCTACGCTGTCCGGCTTCGTCGGATCGGATCCACTCTGATTGTTCGCCGTAACATCCGTTGCTGCGAAGGAATGATTGCTCATTGACACATAATACGAATACCACGGCTCAACTTTGTTTTGAACCTGCTCTCTCACATTTTCTAAAATGTCTTTGGTCAAGCCTATACCTGGATGCTTAAAACCGCTTTCTGTATCAATTCGTTCAGTAATCACTACCTGATAACCCATATCGTCAGCATCGGCAGCTGATGTTTCGGCAAGCGGCATATAAACTGCAATCATCGTCACCGTTAACAGTGCAGAGGTAAAGCGCTTCCAAATCTGTCCGATGGAAAAATTTTTTTCTCGCATCATTATTACTCCTCCTTGAATTAATAATGTGACTGTCTGACAAGTAGATGTCTTGTATTGATAGCTTCAAGCTGACCGCTCATGATCATCTGAATTACGCATAAAAAATATAATGTACGCCTAGTTGCCCATTGATTTCAATAACCAGCTTGCTAGGGTTATCGAGTATGAAGGTCACAACTTTCCCCACTTGCTGAAACGAAAGCTCTCGGGATAATGGTCGAATAACCACATCTTCAACCGTTTCCGTAAGGCATTCTACGCACACTTTCACAACACGCTAAGCATCTACACCGCCTTTCCCATGCTTTTAAGTTCAAATGATGTGATACTCTCAACGATCAAACTCATTCTAGCATTGCGGAATAGATCACCCAATTGCAATATTGTCAAAAGTATTGTAATCTCACTAGTTTTAATCATGTAATTATTTTATTGAGAGTGCATTTTGTTTAGATAGCTCCTCACCGCTGCGGAACAAATAGTTCTTACAATCGCGTTTATCGTTTTTAAGAAAATGCGATATTTTTTGTTCCGCTTATATCTTAAAGGCTATGTTAAACTTTGTTGTAATGGTTTTTCTGTGAAGTTACGAATACCAAACTTCGGCTTTCTGCTTATTGTTGCTAAGCTAACGGGTAGGATAGAGAAACAAACGGTAAGGTTGTCATCGAACAGAAGAACAAATTAATGATATGATGTTGTAAATGGAATAGGCTAGCCGAGCCTATTTTCTATTTTCGTGAGGGAGTCGATAAATGGGTATGGGAAGTACGAATCAATGGGATGCGGAATGGGAAGTATCAGAAGAATTGGCTCATAAATTAATAAGCAGTCAGTTTCCGCAGTTAGCTTCACAAAGCCTACAAAAACTAGGATACGGCTGGGATAATACTGTTTTTCTTGTCGGGGCCGAATATATATTTCGCTTTCCAAGAAGAGAAGTTGCAATTAATTGTTTAAGGATGGAAGGAAAGATACTACCTAAGCTTAAAGATTATTGTTCTATTGCATATTCGTTACCACTATTTTTTTGGGAAGGGGATTATAATTATCCTGCACCTTTCCTAGGCTACCCCTATTTATCAGGAGAGTTTCCAATCGGATTAACTGACAAGCAACGTGCGTTATCAACAACAACGCTCGCGCAATTTTTAAAAAGCTTACATGCATTCCCTGTGCAAATTGCCCAAGAAAATGGAGTTCAACATGACCATAGAAATTTGATTGATATTGCAATGCGTAAAGAAAAGTTGCTTAAATTCATTTCCGACCTTGCCCTTCATTTTAGTGAAGAAGAGTATCGTGAAATATCGAACTATTTGGAACAGCTTGGAATTGAAAAAGTGAAACCCAAAAACGTATTCCTCCATGGAGACCTTCATTTTAAAAATATGCTGGTAGACGAGAATGGAATAGTTTCAGGGATTATCGACTGGGGGGATATCAATATCGGACATCCTGCTTGCGACTTGAATGTCGCGTATAGCTTTTTGCCTCCCGATGCGCGTTCAGACTTTTTCAAAGAATATGGGGATGTCGATGAAGAAACGAAGATATTAGCTCGATTGATAGCCGTATACATTCCCATTTTGATCATGATGCAGGCAATTGATTATAAAGATGAAAAGTTGGTTGCTGAAGCAAAAGCGATCATAAAACGTGCTCTCGCTGATTAAGAAATGTCATTCCGCTAACGGAGAACGATAGCTTAATAAACCGCCTTTTCAACCCAAGGCGGTTTTCATATGATCAAATATCAACATTAGAATTTAACAAAGCCCTCTTAAAAACCATTTCAAAACTGTTCCTACCCTTTCAATCAGCATAACAGTGAAAAACTCCATCGAAGCGTTTAAAGAAACGATGTCCGTCCTCCCACTGCAAAAAGTGTAGATCCATTCGTGTCGTTTCCCATGGGACTGGCGTTTGCTTTGAATCTAATTTTCCTGGTGTAAGCGGTTCTTCAGTAACAGCCGGAAACTCCTGATATCCAAAGAGTAGATTTTCATGCATCCCGATGATCTCATACTTCGGACCTGTAAATCCTCTTTCCTCTTGCAGTTGATAATGATAAAAAATATAACTGGCAACCATTTCTGGTCGAAGATACGCAACTCTTCCTCCAATACGCTCTGGTTTTTCCTTCCGCTTCCAATGATCAACCGATACTGGCTCGTTAAAATGAAACACATCGATTAGAGGTATCCACTTTCGTGTATCTTCTTGCCCTGGCCACTCTTCCAGCATCTCGTTCAAAGTTGGAACGATTTGTTCTGGTTTAACTTGACCTGTTAACTGCTCAATATATAGAAATGCATCTCGTTCAAAAATAAATCCTGCTATCGTCATACAAAGCCCGGCATTAATGAGTGTGTGACCAGCATGCTCCTGCTGCATTACTGCAAATGCCCATTCTTCCATTCCTTTTTTCAATCGAGCTCTAAACATTTGTCGTTCAATCATTCATCTTCACTCCCAGAACAGATAAATACTAGCTATATATGATTGCAGTTCGCATAACATAAAGCGCCACAAGTAAATATCTATCCAGCATCAGGCTTTAAAAACATCGTTAATGGCATGAGCTGCTGCTCACGAATACCTTGAACGACAAGCTTAGCAATCGCTAAACCACCCTGCTCTTGAAAATGCGTATTGTCTCTCACTCCATTGGAGTAATTGATCCATTCCCCTGGCTCTCCCCATAGCAAAAGAGCTTTCGTTCCTTCTTCACCTATCTCCTCATATAACTGCTTGCTCTTCCTAGCTAAGTCAATCAATAGCACCTGCTCGTCAGCAGCCAATTTTCTTACTGCGTCTAAATAATCTTTGTGTGTATCTACCAGCTTTCCAGCTTGGTCAAAATATCTACGATGTACTGACGTAAGCAATACTGGTGTTGCTTGCACCGAACGGGCCGCGTCTATGTATCGTTTCAAATACTCTGGGTAAGTCGTCGCAGGATCAGTAAATCTCTCCACATCTGATTTTTGATCGTTATGACCAAACTGAATGAATAAAAAGTCGCCTTCTTTTATCGTTTCCATAATGCCATCCAGCCTGCCCTCAGAGATAAAGCTTTTGGAGCTGCGACCACCAACCGCATGATTGGCTATGACAACATCGTGCTTGAAGTAATAATTCAGCATTTGACCCCAGCCTGAAAACGGAAAATTAGTAGGCACAGGATCAGTAACAGTAGAATCTCCTGCAAGATAAATTGTGATTTGCTGAGAGGTAGCGGTCAGCTCCAGTGCATTAATACGCGGAGCCAATCCGCCAAAGCTAAGCTTCAGCTTGCCATCCCGCACATTTACACCGAATTGCTCCCTTGCAAATTGACCCGCTACCGTCTTATAGCTTTGCAGTACAAGATGCTCACCGTTCGTTTTTAGTGAGGTATCCGTTGGAGCAAGCTCATCACCAATCAGTATTGAAACAATATAATTGCCGTTAGGTACATCAGCTACAAAAGTAGCATCAAAAGGAATACAAAAATCTCCGCTTAACGGCTGCTCTGTCCGTTTCTTAGCAGAAACTTTATCCAGCATCGTAAAGCCGTATCCGAGCTGGGCCTCGTACAACGTCGTATTCGTCACCTTTTTATAATCCTCTTTCGTAACCCCTTCGGGTCCAAAATCAAACTTCCATGACATAGTTATACTTCCCCCTTCATCTACAATACACGTATTCTTATTGCGTTAAGCCTAGTCCAAAGCCTCGAATCAGCTTATAAGGAACTTCGTTGTAACCGCCTACATTATTTCTAACAACAGATAACTAGTAATACTATTATTGGTGATATTACTAGGGCGTATCTGAGAACTCCGAGGCCAGCCAATTTTACCGAATTTTCGTTCCATGCAAGGCGCGTTTGTGAAGGCGTACCGGGCGTACGTCAAGCAAACGGAACGAAGCAGAGGGCGAAAAGGCGGTGAAAGGGGCCACTGAGCGGGTTTTCAGACACGCCCTAGTTAAAATAGCTGATTATCTCTTTTACTGTAGCGAAAGAATACGTTATAATCGACTATAATAATTGCTCTATTCATTGAAAAGTTGCATTTCTTGCACTGAATATACGAGTCTGTCAATGAGGTTACATGAAAAGCTTTAGCTTATGCTTCCGTCGCAGCTTTTCATGACTAGGGAAGCTTGTCAATGAAGTTTCATGAAAAGCTTTAGCTTATGCTTCCGTTGCAGCTTTTCATGACTAGGAAGCTTGTCAGTAAGGATATATGAAAAGCTTTAGGAGGGGTGTTATGGGGATCTACCATAATAGCTCGGGTACCATCGTCGTCGATCACTATAAACGCAAAGGCTTTTTTGCAATGCCTGTACATCATGCCCACGATGTGTACGAGCTGTACTATTTATTTACAGGTGAACGAAACTTCTTTATTCGTGATCGTTCCTATCGCATTGAACGAGGCTGTTTTGTTTTCGTAGAAAAGGAAGAGCTTCACAAAACGATTGATGCAGAAGTGCCAAACCACGAACGGCTCGTTATCAACTTCAGCTCCGAGCTATTGATAGAATTTCCATTACACGGTCGTAGCGGTGTGATTCAGCTGCCACCGCAAGAGCAATATAAGGGAGAATCACTCGTCCGAGAAATTATTGCGGAAGCACAAGACAATGCCGAAGGACGAGACGTGATGCTGGAATCATTACTAAAGCAATTGCTTCTACTATTGTTCCGTGCCCAAAGAGAACAGCCCCAGGTGAAAGAGGATACGTCGAGCGTACATAAAACAATCTCAGACATTGCTGCTTATGTCGGCGAGCATTATAACCACGAGCTTCGTCTTAATGAGGTTGCCAATCAGTTTTTTATTAGTCCCTATTACCTCAGCCGAAAGTTTAAGGAGTGTACAGGCTTCGGTTTTTCTGAATATGTCCAGCTTGTCCGTATTCGAGAAGCGCAGCGGCTGCTGCGAGAAACAGATCTGAAAATCATCGATGTTGCCGAATGTGTCGGCATAGAATCTATAGCTAATTTTCACAAGTTGTTTAAAGCATCTAATGGATGCTCACCACTTCAATATCGCAAGCGTCAGCAAGTGAACGCAATAAGGAATCACAATATTTAGGCATAATAAGAATCTATACTCTTAGCACGCTACGTTTCTCTTCCAACCATACAAAAAGCATCCTGCACGCTAGCAAGCGTAAGCGTCAGGATGCTTTTGTGTGGTTATTTAGTTACATTCTTATTTTGTTACAACTTTATTTTCCTGCGCGTTCTTCCGCAAGCATTCTTCCTTCTTGCAGCTCATATAAAACACACTAACTCTGACCGTATCGACTTCCCCAATACAATCATTGCAGTATTTGCACAAAATTGTACCGTATAAGCTTACATTTCGATGTTCCATGAAAACCCCTCGTTTCAATAGAATGGTTAGAGCATAATTCAGCCACGCAATATCTTATGAACCCTTTCCATATAACATACACTATTTATCATTTAACTCAACATAATACTAGGAGAAAGGCAGACTTCTCAAGCCTAAACTTGAATATTTATAGACAAAAAAGAAACATTTGCCAGTTAATACGAATATAGTGTACACTATAAAAGAATTAAACTACACTAAAAGGTGGAGAGACAATGAAACTGGAGAGGGAACTATCACTCGAAATTGTAAGGGTTACAGAATTAGCTGCATTAGCCTCTGCCCCTTGGACTGGGCTCGGTGAGAAGAATGGAGCTGACGGGGCAGCGACGGAGGCAATGCGCGCTATGTTCGATACCGTTTCTATGAAAGGAACAGTTGTCATTGGAGAAGGTGAAATGGATGAAGCTCCAATGCTTTATATTGGTGAGAATGTTGGAACAGGACAAGGACCTGAGCTTGATGTCGCTGTCGACCCGCTCGAAGGAACCGAGCTTGTCGCCAAAGGTTTGAATAACGCGATGTCCGTCGTAGCTGTTGCTAATAAAGGCAATCTATTGCATGCTCCTGATATGTATATGGAAAAGCTAGCGGTTGGCCCCACGCTTGCTGGCAAACTATCGTTGCTTGATCCAATCGATGTCACCTTGCGAAAAGCCTCTCAGCTTCTTTCAAAGCCACTTAACGATATGACGGTTATCATTCTTGACCGAAAAAGACATCAAGCTATGATCGATACCGTCCGTGAACTTGGTGTGAGAATTAAATTCCTTTCGGCTGGAGACGTGGCAGGAGCAATAGCCCCCGCATTTACTGACACTGGTATTGATATGTACATCGGTTCAGGCGGTGCCCCAGAAGGAGTTCTAGCTGCAGCCGCACTCAAATGCTTAGGAGGCGAATTGCAAGGCAGACTTATGCCTGAAGATTCGATACAGGAACAACGTTGCCTAGAAATGGGACTATCAAATCCAAGGAAGCTGCTAACAATGGACGATATGATAGGCAATGGAGATGTGATCTTTGCTGCAACTGGTGTTACTTCAAGTGATTTTCTTAATGGTGTACGCTATTTGCCTAATCAACGTGCAGAAACCTTTTCCATGGTTATGCGCGCACAAACTAAAACCATTCGTTTTATTCATTCCATACATGACTTAACTATGAAGCCATATTTACAAAAACAACAGCAGAAACAGGTTGTAGGCTAATTTTTTCTCATTATTAGGAGGGGTAGAAGATGGAACAAACATTCGTCATGATTAAACCAGATGGTGTTAAGCTTGGATTGGTAGGTACGATTATTCAACGTTTTGAGAATAAAAGACTTCGTCTTGTGCGAGCAGAGCTGGTTCAGCTTACGCTTGACCAAGCGAAGGAGCATTATCGTGATCTTGCGCATAAACCATTCTTTAACGACTTAATCCAATTCATCACCTCAGGAGAAGTGATGGCTATGGTATGGGAAGGTCCTCATGCGGTAAAAGCCGCGCGTAGCTTAATTGGAGCAACGAACCCATTAGAATCTCCATCAGGTACGATTCGTGGAGATTATGCGCTTGAACTGGACAGCAATATTATTCACGGCTCAGACAGTCCCGAGAACGCAGTACGCGAGATACAATTATACTTTCCAACAGTTCAAGCGGCCAAATCAGTATCTTAATCCTAACGATAACATGATATAATGAGAAGCAATATGGTATGTGATTGGCAAGGGAGGTTATTCATATCCAGCTTACACAAAGACAAATCGACATTATTGAGTTTGTTCAGAATCAATCTCCAGTAACAAGTGATCAAATTGCGGAATATCTCAATGTGAATCGCGCCACTTTGCGTTCTGATCTTGCTGTCCTCGTTATGCTAGGCTATCTAGATGCTAAACCAAAAGTAGGATACTTCCCTGGAAAAGCGCAGAACGGATCCACATGGTCATCTCGCCTAGAGGATATGAAGGTCCGTGATGTACAGGGCGTTCCGTTTGTGATCTCGCTGAATGCTACCGTACAAGATGCGGTCATTTCTTTATTTTTGGAGAATGTAGGAAGCTTGATCGTAACAGATCAGCGTGGTGCGCTTGCAGGAATGGTATCACGCAAGGACTTACTTAAAGTAACACTGGGCAATCAATCCGCACCTACGATGCCCGTTAGCTTAGTGATGACAAGACAACCGAAAATCGTTACAGTGCAGCCCGATGATTCCGTCTTAACTGCCGCAAAAAAGCTAATGTCTAATGAGATCGGAATGCTGCCAGTCGTTCGTGCAACGATGGATGAAGATGGCTCGGAATACCTTGAACCAATTGGCCGAGTCACAAAAACAACGATGACAGAAATACTGCTTAGCTTAGCTACTGAACCTTTCGCAAAGGATGGCAATAGCGTATGAAGATAGACAATCAGCACTGGATCTACATCTGCTCGGACAATATGGGTGAAACAGCGCAAGCAGTTGCTAAAGCGACACTTAGACAATTTCAGATGGAAGATATTCAACTGAAGCGCTTCTCGCAGCTTCAATATGAAGAAGAAATTCGTACAATCGTGCAAGAAGCCGCTTCTATACAAGCACTTATCATATACACACTTGTACAGCCTGAGCTAAGAGAAATGATGCGATTAGAAGCAGCATTATGCAACGTCCAAGCTATTGATATTATGGGGCCAGCCATGAAAGGATTTGTCCATACCTTTCATGATCCACCACGCAGAAATCCTAAATTACCCCATATGATGGACGAGGAATATTATCGACGAATTGAAGCAATGGAGTTTGCCGTTCGTAACGACGACGGCAAAAACTTAACAGAACTCGCCCACGCTGATCTAGTCATTATAGGAGTTTCCAGAACCTCTAAGACACCACTTAGCATTTATCTGGCTCACAAAGGCTATAAAACGGCGAATATTCCTATCGTGCCGGAGGTGCAGCCACCAGAAATATTACAGCATCTTACAGCGAAACGAGTCATTGGACTTACGATGAAAGCAGAACAGCTTGTCCGTATTCGCGAAGCGAGATTGCACGATCTTGGACTTTCCCCTGGGGCAAAGTATGCGGAGCTAGCAAGAGTCGAATTAGAACTCCAGTATGCACAGCAATGCATGGAGCGCATGGGCTGTGTTATTATCGATGTAACGAATCGAGCAATTGAAGAAACTAGTGAAATTATTATTGATTATTTGCAGCAATCGTTGTGAAAGCAAAGCCGCCTTTATCCTTCGCTTACACGCAAACCGAAGTAACGGAACTCAGGAGCTTTATTCCCATGTAAATGGACCAAAAAAAATGTAACGGACCTCAGCGTCGCTGAGGTCAATTCGAGGTGAAAAACGTAGAAATTGCACCAATAACGCCTGTGAGTTCCGTTAGCATTTATGGAAGGCTGTTTTTGGTTAATTAACGTCGCTCAGTTCCGTCCCTCGTATTTAAGGGTTTTTTTCACGAATGCTCACTCATTCGCAGGATTTCAACATTGTAGAAATCAAGTTAGTCGATTAATCCTAGACTGTTGACTTTCGTTAGTCATGTTCGGGCATGCAGGAACAGAAATGGCATGTTCATGCATTTCTACAGCCATACTTTACTGCACGCTCCACCTGTCCCTTGGAGGTTCACCCTCCCATGTCTCAACGGGTCTATGCCCTTACATTCCTTCGTTCTACCTGACCAAGGCGTGAAGACCGATAGCGTTTAAAGTACGGGTCTATGCCCTTACGGAACTGACACTCGGTTCTCTGTGCTTTCTTTGTCGTTAAAATCCTGCGAATGGGTCAACATTCGTAAGAGATTACACGTTTCTACTTGCTGATAGACTATGCAGCAACCGTATCTTGCAGCGGACTACTGTACTTTTCTCCTCGTTGAATCATACCAATTAACATTCGTGCCAGCTTTCCAATGAGTTTCATAATCGACGCCATCTTCTTCATACCTTTGAGTTGATTTCGCGTATGCCAGTACTTGAAGTCTGCATTTTGATTAACCAAATTTAACATAGCCATATACAAGTATTTACGCAACATACTGTCGCCCCGTTTGGACAGTTTGATTTGCCCCTTATGTTTTCCTGATGTTCGCTCTGCTAGATTAAGACCAGCTCGCCGCAACAATTGCCTGCCGTGTGCATAATGGCGTAAATCGCCAGCACAACCAAGCAGAGCGGCTAGTGGAATGGTGCCAAGACCGTGCACACTGCGGAGTTGTTCAATAAAAGGGACTTGCTCCAAAAGGGTTTCAAGCTTTTGTTGCATCTCGTTTAATACGCGTCGCGTCTCTTCATAAAAGTACAGTAGGTGTAAGATTTCTTGA
>Ga0160467_100793_pt1 | contig 21424 bp, 16 predicted proteins | sample HID1972I_E11MG_FD_108221 | JGI IMG/M metagenome (GOLD analysis project Ga0160467, IMG submission 108221) | Enriched pill bug-associated microbial communities from UW Madison campus, WI, USA - HID1972I_E11 MG | ecosystem: Host-associated > Arthropoda: Insects > Digestive system > Unclassified ... | reverse complement strand
CTCGTAGACCTGATCGTCCATCGTGCGGCTCAACTGGAAGCTACGCTTCAGGCCGACCGCCTTGTATACGCTGTCACGGTGCGCCTTGGCAGCTTCACAGCGACTGGGGCTCTTGTACTGACCATCGGGGATCACCGCGCCCTGGCGGCCCGGAATCCTATCCCGTGGACGCTGTTGTCGCACCGCATTCTGCTGGCGCATCACTTCGATACGTTGCTCGGCCACCTGAGTCTCATAAGACCTGGGCTCAACCCTTGCTGACCAACTCTTTACGGCCTCGCCGTTCGCGCACGGCTGCGACTGATACACGGCCTTGCCGCCCTCAATGCACTTGTGTACCTGTTGCGCCTGCACCGGCGCAGATGCGGCTATTGCGGCCGCAAGGATGAATCGCACGTCCATGATGCCCCCTGTGTATGAGGCGCATCATAGACGAACTCAGCAAGGGCAGCGCCGAGCGTGACGTGTCACGTTATCTGCCGCCGTAGCGGTTCTGCACCGACTCAGGGAACGTACCCATGGGCCTGTCCTGGACACCAATCAGCGCTCCACCACCGAAATGAGCGCCAGCGCCGTCGCTCGATAGGTTGTAAAGCCGAGGCTCGGTTTCCCTGACCGGCTGTGTGTACGGCCACGCCGTAGCCACCATGACATGCTTGCCCGTCGCGATACGCACACCGTAGCGCTCAACAGTGACACCCCAGCCGAGCGACTGAAGCTGTTCCGTGCTGAACTCTTCAATGACCTGACCGTCATCCTTGCCAATCCACTGAACCCATGCCCGGGTGCGCTCTCCTATCTGAGCGAGCATCGCGAGCCGAATGCGCGCCCTTTCGTTAAGAGACACCACATACCGTTGCTCAACCGATAGACCTTCCAATGGGTCTACGGGCGCAGGCGCAACCACGGGGGACCTCTCGCCGCCCTGCCCCCTGCCCCCTTCCTCAATGCCGCTCGCGCGCCCATGCCCCGCATAGGAGGCCATTTCAATGGCGCGCAACCGATGGATCAAGGCGCCTTTGACCCACGGTGATCCGCAATCTGGGCGCGCGCACGTAAGGTCATTCGCCTCAAGCCCAAGATCAACGGCGTGCAGACGGCATTCGGTACCACGTTCCGCCAACTGGCGCCGGTGCCGCAGCTCGCCCCGCCGGCAGGGGAGCGGGACCTGTGGCTGATACGCAACAAGGTGCAGCTCAACTGGTATCCCACAATCCAGACGATGAAGGCTGCTGGGTTGTCCGGTGGCGACGGCATACCCGCGTGGCACAGCGCGGCTGGCTGCCGGAATCGTGAACATGATCCTGGGGTCCGCTTTCGGGAGAACGCAGGTTCCCCGCAAGTCCTCAAGTGCCACTGATGATCGCTACCCCTGCTCGCCGGTTCTCCGAATATGCCAGGGGTTCCTGACCCCAATGGTTCGTAGCCCTGATAAACATCCCTAATCCGTCGCCTCTGCCCTGCTCTGCGATCTCCGCTTTCGGAAAAACGCAGTTACGCCCCTCCGGTCTTCTCCCGGCTGGTCAGCTGAACTGACTTCAATGGGCGGCATCTCCCTCACCGAATGCGAGAAGAGATACGACGCCCATAATAGCGAGTGCCACAGCCACCATGGTAAAGACTACTGAAAAGCCGTGCGCTTCGATCAATCCATGGCTAAGCAGGGGCGAAAGAAACTGACCGAGAAAAATGCTGGCAGTAGCGAAACCGGCCGCCATCCCGCGACGATGAGTGGGTGCTACATCGATAGCGGTTCCCATTAGAATCGGCAGGATAAATCCGGTCGCGATGCCCGCAACAGAAGCCCCGAGCAACGCCACAGGCAGCCCATCTGCCAATGCGAGCAATGCAAATCCGGCAGCGAAAATGCCAAAGCCCAGCATTGAGGTCATGGCCCTTCCGAAACGCCGTCGAACACGCCCATAGGCGAGCGAAGTCAATCCTCCGGCAAGTGTGACTACGCCCAAAAAGAGTGCGGTTGAAGACGGTGCAGGCGATCCGATCCCGGCCAGGAAATACGGGGCCTGCGTCGGAAGGATGTAGAAGCAGGCCATGCTGGCCATGGCGAGCGCGACGAGCATTGCGAGCGTCGCCCGCCAACGCGCCTCGCCCGCGCTGTGCGCCACCTGCGACTGCACTCGTGGATCGCTGCGTACTGGTTCGGGCAGTGCTCGCCACAAGAGCGGCAGATAAAGCAGTGCGACGGCATAGATTCCGAAGGGCGCGAATGGCGACCAGCTCGCCAGCCCTCCCGAGATGAGCAGAAAAATCAGCCCCCCGAAGTTCGTGGCTGCCAGTTGGATACCGATGAAGCGATTGCGTTCGGCCCCTTCGAAATAGTCGCCGATCAGCGCCGTTTGTGCCGTCATGACAAGTGCGACGGCGACGCCAAGAAGTAGGCGGCTGCCCAGTATCGATTCCAATGACGGCAACCAGAGCCCTGCGCTGCCCGCGAGCGCGAACAGGACGACACCGGTCAGCAGCTGACACCTGCGACCAAAGTGGTCAGCCGTCATGCCTGCGAACGAAGCCGACATGGCAACCATCAGGGAAGGCGCCGTCACGAGCAAGCGTGTGAGCAGTCCGGCATTCAGCTGATCGGCAAAGTACGCTTCGATGCCAGGCAGCGCCGGACTGATCAGCGTGTTCGACAAGATCGTCAAGGAAGCTGCCAGCAGGAGCGCGACCGCCCTTCTGTCCTTCAAAACCTTAAACATGTATGACGTTCCAATCTGATGCCGCAACTCGCCCCAGGAACGTCGATGAATGCGCTCGTGGAGGCGGCCGGGCAGCGGTGGACTTCTTTTTCCGGCTTAGTCGACCGGCCGTTCGTTGATCGCCCTGAGTATCCAGGTCCGGAACTCGACGGCGAAGTGCTCCAGGTGCTGCTGCAGCACTTCCGGCGCACACGTCACGGGGAGCGTCACCGAGAGCGTCGCGAGGAACCCGCCGGGGGCGTCCTCGAAAGAGGTAGAGATCGAGCCGACGATCGTGCCATCCGCAAGCAGAATCTGCGAATGCCTGGCATTCGGCTGCGCGTCGATCGTGTCAGGTCGATCGGTCCACTCGCGCATGAAGAACGAGCACACGTACTCTCCGAGCGTCTCGACAATGTTGGCCCCTTTACCGGGCTCAGCGTGGATCACGTAATGTTCCGGGTGCCCGGCCAGCATGACGTCCTCGCGGGCGAACGCACGCCCCAACCAACCAACGAACTCTGCTGCTGAAATCCCCTGTGCGCGGAGAACCGTCGTGCCCGTCGCCTGGTCTCCGCGCGAGCGGTCCAGATGGTGGCGCAGGAAGGAGTCGCCTGCCGAGATCTCCTCGCGAAGGAGATCCAGGAGAGCAACGCGACCAAGCTTGAGCTTGAGGAGTGCCAAGGCCCGACGCGCGGAAAAGAGTTCATAGCCGTCGATCAACGCATCCGTGTCGTTGCCGTCCAGACGCACCCAGTGGTCTGTCGTGAAAGGCTTTGTCATGGCTTCCATCTTCATTCTCCACTCCAACGTGAATGTTCATCTGTCCCGCAAGCCCGGTGCATCGCGTCCGGATCGTTGCGGTCTCGCTGGAGGACAAAGTAGCGCCATGCGACCAATATGTCAACGTTCGTTGATATAAGCATCGACATCCGGAGCAGCCCATGATCATTCCGCCGGACCGGGCTCGATCCGTGGACTGGATTTCCGCAGCGGACCTGCGCTATCAGCGCTGTTCCAATATCGCCTGGACTGATGGCCCAACCGTTCTCGCCACCTCCTCGCGCGATAGATCTGCCACCAACGGGACGCCGACCATGTCGCGCATGACGACAAGACCCATCAGCATCGAAACGACGATTCCGGCACGATGCGCCTCTTCCAATCCTTCCCCGAACTTGGGTCCGATCACGGACAACAGGCGGGCCTGCACGAACTTCGCGAGCACTTCGGCGGCATACGTGTTGGAGGCCGCGCCCCGGAGCGTCGCCATCAGGGCTTCGCTATCGGCCCCCTGTTCCCACACGCTGAGGAAGTTGCGGGTCAGGTTCTCGCCCAACTTGTTCTTCGGCCCGTCGAACGCCGCAGAGATGCGCGCCTGGACTTCGTCCGACAGCGCAAGGCTGGCGGCAAAGAGTCCATCCTTCGACTTGTAGAACTGCATGACGAGCGCGGGGTCGACGCCAGCGTCGACAGCGATCTTCCGGATCGAGGTTGCGTCGTACCCGTCTTTCGCAAACCGGACCTGGGCGGCTCGCAGAACATCGTCACGCGTCGTGCTCGGACCGACCCGGCGGCCCCGTCGTGACACATCCTCCGTGCTTGGCTTCTTCATTTCACTTCACCAGCTTGACCATATCAACGATTGTAGATATATTGCCAGAAGTGAGCTGCCATGGCAATTCCCGGAGCCGCACAGTGCGCCCTGCCCTGCCGTGACTCGCTTGCAGGGACGGAAGCCAGCAGGTTCATTTGGCCACATACCCGCTCCTCGTGAATAAGCAGATCGCCAAGCCCGCGACAAATCGAAAGATGAATGCCATGACCGAGTTCGCCCTTCAGCCCGCCCTCCCCGACGACATTGGTCGCCAAGGCCTGTTCAGTGGCTTCGCGCCGGGCACTGTCACACTCCCGAAAGGATTCCGCGTCAGCGAGAAGTTCCTGCCGCTGCCCGTCGACGTCATCCTGGAAAAGGACGTCGCAGTGAAGATGCGCGATGGCGTGACGATCTACACGGATGTGCTGCGGCCCGCCACCAATGAGCGGGTACCCGTCATTGTCGCCTGGAGCCCCTATGGCAAGAGCCGCGGCAACGCGCCGCAGTACGATGACCTGTTCCGCATGCTGGGCATGGATACCAGCGTACTTTCCGGCCTGCAGAAGTTCGAAGGCCCCGACCCAGCCTACTGGTGCGCCAGGGGCTACGCGATCTGCCATCCCGATCCGCGCGGGACCTACAACTCCGACGGAAATGCACGGTGGTGGAATCGGCTCGAAGGCCAGGATTTTCACGATCTGGTGGAATGGTGCGGAGAACGGGCCTGGAGCAGCGGCAAGGTCGGAGCTTCGGGGAACTCCTACCTGACGGTGTCTCAATGGTTCGTTGCGAGCGAGCGTCCATCCCACCTCGCAGCCATCGCGCCCTGGGAGGGCATGAGCGACATCTACCGTGACCTCGTCATGCGCGGTGGCATACCCGACTACGCTTTTGCGGAAACACTGCGCTATGCCTACATCGGCAAAAACCAGCGCGAGGACCTGATACTGGACGCCCAGGACCATCCCTTGATGGATGCCCTCTGGGAAGAGCGTGCGCCGGATTTTTCCCGGATCGACGTACCCGCCTACGTGGTCGCCAGCTACTCGAACTCGATCCACACGCCTGGGACGTTCCGTGGATGGCGCGAGATGGCATCCACCCGGAAGTGGCTGCGCATCCATTCAACGATGGAATGGCCCGACTACTACGTCGAGGAGCACCAGGCTGATCTGCTTCGGTTCTTCGATCGCTATCTGAAGGACGTCGACAATGGTTGGGAATACACTCCGACTGTTCGCTACACGCTGCACGATCTGGAAGGAAATGATCGCGTCAACCTGACCGCGACACAGTTCCCGCCCGCCACCGCGGTGACGGCGAGATACTACCTCGACGCGAAAAGTGGGTCGCTTGTTGCACAACCGCCCGCAGCGGCAAGGGCCGATTACGACGCCACCTCCAAAGACGGCAATATCCAGTTTTCCCTGGGCGTCGACAGTGCCACGGCATTCGTCGGGTATCCGCGCCTGCGGCTGTATGCCGAGGCAGAGGGAGCGGACGACATGGACATCTTCGTGCTCCTGCAAAAACTCGATCGGGATGGAAACGCGCTCGAACAGATCACTGTCCCGAACAAGAGCCCCCAGATGCAGGCCATGACCCGCGAAGGCGCATCGATCCTGAATTACAAGGGTTCGAACGGTCGGTTGCGAGCCTCCATGCGCCACCTCGACGAGAAGAAGACTACGGACGATGTTCCGGTTCACACCTTTGATCGCGTGGAGAAGCTGGCTCCCGGCCAAATCGTTGCTCTTGACTTCGACCTGTTCCCAATGGGTCTCCTTCTTTATCCCGGTCAACAGTTTCGATTGACGGTTGGTGGGTACAACATCCTGGGTGGCGCGATGCCGGGCACCGATAACCTGACGCCAGACAACAAGGGCAGGCATGTCATCCATACGGGAGGCAGCAACGCCTCGTTCCTCCAAATCGGGACCCAGCCCGGCTAGGCTGAAAGTTCACGGACCTCCAAACGTGCTTACTCCTACCCATGTCAGGCAATCAAAGATGAGACTCACCAATCTGGCTGCGGCTTGCGCCGTATTCGCCCTGGGCATCACGCCCGCCATCGCCGCGGACCTGGCCCTGACCGGAGCAACCATCGTCCATGTCGAAACCGGGTCAACCTCGCCGGGACAGACCCTCCTGATCACCGATGGCAGGATCGAGGCGATCCTGCCCGACGGCGACACACCCGAGGCTTCCCGCGTCGTTGCTGTCGATGGCCAGTTCGTCATCCCCGGCTTTCTCGACATGCATGCGCATCCGTTGAATGTCCCGGAGCCCGCCGGCATCCACCAATTGATGCTGGCACATGGGATCACCGGCTATCGCCAGATGTCGGGCACGGATGCGTTGCTGCAGGCCCGGGCTGCCGGACAAAACCTTGCGCCCCAGCCTGCGCCCGAGCTCCTGGCTCTCCCGGGTGAAATCCTGACCGGTGCCAACACGCGAACGCCCGAGGATGCGGCCCGGAACATCGCGCACCAGAAGGATCTGGGTGCGGACATGATCAAGATCGTCGACATGGCGCCACAGGTCTGGCAGGACAGCGTTCGACAGGCCCGCGCGGCTGGCCTGCCCATTGCCGGCCACATGCCTCCCACCGTATCGAGCGAAGATGCGGCGCGGGCCGGCATCTCGGCATTGGAGCATTTCGGCGCAGGCGACGGGATGATGCTCGATTGCTCTGCGGACGAGGAGGCCATTCGCGGCGCGCTTCTCGCGACGCCTCCGGCCCCGGCAGACGCCCATGGGCATGACGAGGCCCAGTCCCATCCCATCAGTTCGGCCAACTTCCTCGTGAACCCGGTCGCCTATGCCTCCGCCGAGACACTGGATCGCTTTCGTCGCGTGGAAGAGACCTTTGACGCCGAGAAATGCGCGGCCTTGGCGCAGGTGCTGGTCAAAAACGGGACATGGATGGTCCCGACCCTGATCCGGCTGCGGACGCAGGATCTGGGCAATGCACCTGAGTATGTCGAAGACCCGGACCTCGCCTACGTGCCCGCGCAAGAGAAGGCAACGTGGAATGAGGTGGCCGGGGCGTTCAGCGCCCTTCCCCGGCAGGATCAGGACATGCTGGTGCGATTCTTCGGACGCTACATTGAGATGACGGGAATTTTTGCCAAAGCAGGCGTTCCGATGCTGACCGGGTCCGACTTCGGCGGCGGCTGGCTTGTACCGGGCTTCAGCCTGCACGCCGAATTCGATCTGCTTGGCCAAGCGGGGCTGACGCCCTTGCAGGTCCTGCAGTCCGCGACGATCAACGGCGCGAAGTTCCTGGATCGAACCGACAACATGGGAACCGTGGCAACCGGGAAAGTGGCAGATCTGGTCCTGCTATCCGAAGACCCTACCGCGGATGTATCCGCTCTGCACGCCATTACGGCCGTGGTGAGGGCCGGCACGTATTACAACCAGGAAGACCTCGAACGCATGATAGAGGCGCATCGCCAGGAATAGGGTTTGCGCCAAGGGCATCAGACCGTTGACCGCCCCGGCAAGCCGAGGTCGGCTTCCGGATTTTCAGGCTTCGAATCGGTAACCGACGCCGTAGACCGAACGCACCCAGTCTTCGGCCCCGACCTCGCCAAGCTTCCGGCGCAGGTTCTTGACGTGGCTGTCGACGGTACGGTCGGTGACGATGCGGTGATCCGCATACAGCTGGTCCATCAGCTGTTCGCGCGAGTAGACGCGCCCGGGCGAGGCGGCCAGTGTCCGCAGCAGGCGGAACTCGACCTGGGTCAGATCCAGTCGTTTGCCATCCACGCTGGCGCGGCATTCGGCCTCGTCAACCAGCAGCCCCGGAGCGGTCGTTCCGCCAGGTGCCTGCCGATGGCGGCGGAGCACCGCGTGGACGCGGGCGACGACTTCGCGCGGGCTGAACGGCTTGCAGATGTAGTCGTCGGCGCCGATCTCGAGGCCGAGCAGCCGGTCGATCTCCTCCACGCGCGCGGTCACCATGATCACCGGCACCTGACCGATGCGGCGGAGGTCACGACAGATCTCGAGGCCGTCGCGGTTGGGCAGCATCAGGTCGAGCAGCACGAGATCCGGCGCCCGCGCATGAAAGGCTTCCAGCGCCAGCGCACCGTCATCCACCCATTGCTGCGTGTAGCCGGCCGCCTGCAGGTAATCGCCGAGCACCGAGGCCAGTCGCGGCTCGTCTTCGACGATCAGGACATGGCCGCCAAGGTTCCGCATCAGCTCGCCAACGCCGGCAGTGTCACCACGATGCGCAGGCCGCCAAGCGGCGAGGCTTCGGCTTCGATGGCACCTTCGTGCGCTTCGACGATATTGCGACAGATCGCCAGCCCCAGGCCGCTGCCGCCGCTGGCACGATTGCGGGAGGCCTCGACGCGGTAGAAGCGCTCGAACAGGCGTGTACGCTTGTCCGATTCGACCCCCGGCGCGCTGTCCTCGACGATGACCCGCAGCGTGCCGTTGCCCTGCGTGCAGGTGACGGCGACCTCGCCGCCGGCGTTGGTATAGCGCAGCGCGTTGTCCATCAGGTTCGCGAACAGTTGCTGCAGCCGACGTTCGTCGCCGTTGATCGATGCGGGGCCCTGCGCGATGTCTGCCCGCAGCGTCAGTCCCGCAGCGGCGAAGCGGCCGCGCAGGCCTTCGAGCACGGTGTCCAGCAGCACCGCCAGGTTGATCGGTTCGCGCCGATACGCCAGTGCGCCGACGTCCGTCAGCGACAGGTCATGGAGGTCGTCGATCAGTTGGCCGAGCTGGCCTAGCTGCTGGTGCAGCGCCGACAGCGATGCCGGCGACATCGGACGGATGCCGTCCTGCAGCGCCTCGAGTTCGGCACGCAGCACCGCCAGCGGCGTGCGCAGCTCGTGTGAGATGTCCGCCATGAAACCGCGCCTGGCGCGCTCGTTGTGCTCGAGCCGCTGGGCGAGCTGGTTGAAGTCCCGCGCCAGCTGGCCGAGTTCGTCCGGCGCCCCGGAATCGATGCGCGTCGCGTACTCACCGGCGGCCAGGCGGTGCGTCGCATACGCCAGGCCACGCACCCGCCGCAACAACGTGCGCGACAGCAGCCAGCCCACGAGCGCGGCCACCAGCACCGAGGCGATGCCGATCAGCCACCAGGCCCGCAGCTGTGCGGAATAGAACCTGGATTCGGCACTCGCCAGCACCTTCTTGAACGGCACCATCGCCATCCATCCCACGGCGTCGCCATCGACCACGACCGGCTTCAGCACGTCGTCGCGGCCTGCATCCGGGTTGCCGATGACGACGCCGTAGTCGCGGTCGAGCACGGCAATCCGGAATGGCGCACCGGTCTGGTCGGATACAGGGCGCGAGCGTTGCCGCTGGCCCGGCACGCGCTCCGGCTTCAGCAGGGCGATCCAGGCATCGTTGTCCTCGCGGATGTGTTCCCAACCACCGCCTTGCGCGTAGGCGGCCTCCACGCGCGGCATCAGCTCGGCGATCCGCGCCGCATCCTGCTCGCCGAGGTAATCGGCGAAGGTGCTGTGCAGGAAGACCTGCGCCGTCACGCCGTAGACCAGCACCACGACCGCGCACGCGGCGAGGATGGCCAGGAACAGCTTCGCAGTGATTCCAGGTCTGATCATCGACGGGCGTGGATCCTGTCGCGTGCGCCATGGGTGGACGGCCATTAATGCCCCCGAGCGCCGCGAACGCAAGAGCGGGCGGACAATCTCCAAATTTGCTGCACATTCGCGCCGCACCATGTCGGGCTTCCGATGCACCGTGAGCCTCCGCATGCTCCCCTCCGCGCCCCATTCGCTGCTGTCTCCGCCTTCCCGCCTGCCGCTCGCCGGCATGCTCGCACTGGTTCTTTCCGCCTGCTCATCGCAGGAACCCTCCGCGCCTCCAGCGCCGGAAGTCGGCGTGCTCAACGTCGCCACGCAGCGGCTGTCGGTCGACCAGACACTGTCCGGACGCACCGTGGCGCACATGACGTCCGACGTGCGGCCGCAGGTCGGCGGCATCCTGCGCAGGCGGCTGTTCACCGAAGGCCAGACGGTCGAGGCCGGCCAGGTGCTGTACGAGATCGATCCGGCGCCCTACCAGGCGGCACTCGATGCCGCGCGCGGCGACCTGGCCCAGGCCGAGGCAACGGTGCTGTCGGCGAAGCCCAGGGCGGAACGTTACGAATCACTGGTCGCGCTCGACGCGGTCAGCCGGCAGGATGGCGACGATGCGATCGCAACGCTGCGCCAGGGCGAGGCAGCGGTGCTCGCCGCCCGGGCCGCGCTGCAGAGCGCGCGCATCAACCTCGACTACACTCGCATCGTCGCGCCCATCGCCGGTCGCATCGGCACCTCAAGCTACACGCCCGGGGCCCTGGTCAGCGCGGGCCAGGCCGACGTGCTGGCGACGATCCAGCAGCTCGATCCGATCTATGTCGACGTGACCCAGTCCAGCGCGCAGCTGCTGCAGCTGCGGCGCCGGCTCGATGCAGGCCAGCTGCAGGCGGTAGACGGCAAGGCCGAAGTCCGCGTGGTTCTCGAGGACGGCAGCATCCACCCGCATGCCGGCACGCTGGAGGTGGTCGATGCACGTGTCGAGGAGACTACCGGCGCAGTCCGCCTGCGCGCGGTCGTGCCCAATCCCGAGCAGATGCTGCTGCCGGGCATGTACGTGCGCGCCGAGCTGGCGATGGCGGTCGACGAGCAGGCGATCCTGGTGCCGCAACAGGCGGTCACCCGCGACGCCAGGGGCCAGGCGCGGGCACTGGTGGTGGACGCCGACGGCAAGGTCGAGCAGCGACAGCTGCGCATCGGCGACGCCATCGGCAACCGCTGGGTGGTCAGCGAAGGCCTAGGCGCCGGTGACCGTCTGATCGTCGACGGCGGCGCGCGCGTGCGCCCGGGCATGGACGTACGCACTGTCGACGTCGCCGCCGACGTCGCTGCCGACTGAGGCCCGCCATGGCACGTTTCTTCATCGACCGACCCATCTTCGCGTGGGTCATCGCGATCGTGATCACGCTTGCCGGCGTCCTCGCGATCACCACGCTGCCGATCGCGCAGTATCCCGACATCGTGCCGCCGTCGATCACGGTCAGCGCGACCTACACCGGCGCCTCCGCCGAAACCGTGGAGAACTCGGTCACGCAGGTCATCGAGCAGCAGATGACCGGGCTCGACAACCTGCTGTACATGTCCTCCACCAGCAGCTCGGCAGGCAGCGCATCGGTCACGCTGACTTTCGACTCGGGAACCGATCCCGATACCGCCCAGGTCCAGGTGCAGAACCGCGTGGCGCAGGCTGAGCCCATGCTGCCCGATGTCGTTACCGCGAACGGCGTGACCGTCAACAAGCAGGCGCGGGGCGCCTCGTTCATGGTGCTGGCCTTCAGTTCCAGCGACGGCAGCATGGATGCCACCGACATCAGCGACTACATGGTTTCGAACCTGCAGGATCCGATCAGCCGGATCAGCGGCATCGGCGGACTCAACGTATTCGGCGCGCAATACGCGATGCGGGTCTGGCTCGACCCCGAGAAGATGCGGCACTACGCGATGATGCCCTCCGACGTCACGGCCGCAATCGCGGCACAGAACACCGACGTGTCGTCCGGCGCGCTTGGCGCGCTGCCTGCCGTGGAAGGCCAGCAGCTCAGCGCCACCGTGAACTCGCGCAGCAGGCTACGCACCGTGGAGCAGTTCGAAGCGATCACGCTGCGCTCGGACATCGGCGGCGCGAACGTCTACCTGCGCGACGTGGCCCGCGTCGAGATCGGCGCGCAGTCGTATACGTCCAGGTCGCAGTTCAACGGCACCCCGGCCTCGGGCATCGGCCTGCAGCTGGCGGCGGGTGCGAACGCACTCGCGGTCGCCGACGCGGTCATGGCCGAGCTCGAGTCGCGGAAGCAGTACTTCCCCGCCGGCCTGGAATACGAAGCGGTCTTCGACACGACGCCCTTCGTGAGGCTTTCGATCCAGGAAGTGGTCAAGACCCTGATCGAGGCCATCGTGCTGGTCGTGCTGGTGATGTACCTGTTCCTGCAGAACTGGCGGGCGACGCTGATCCCGGTGATCGCGGTGCCGGTGGTGCTGATGGGCACGTTCGGCGTGCTCGCGCTGATGGGCTACTCCATCAACACGCTGACGATGTTCGCGATGGTGCTGGCGATCGGCCTGCTGGTCGACGACGCGATTGTCGTCGTCGAGAACGTCGAGCGGGTGATGTCCGAGGAAGGCCTGTCGCCGCGCGAAGCCACGCACAAGTCGATGGGCCAGATCAGCGGCGCGCTGATCGGCATCACCACGGTGCTGACCGCGGTATTCCTTCCGATGGCGTTCTTCGGCGGCGCAACCGGCCAGATCTACCGCCAGTTCTCGGTCACCATCGCCGCGGCCATGATCCTGTCCCTGGTGGTCGCCCTGACGCTGAGCCCGGCGCTGTGCGCAAGCCTGCTGGAACCGATCGGCAAGGACGGGCATCCGTCGCACAAGGGCGTCCTCGGCCGCTTCTTCGCCTGGTTCAACGCGAAGTTCGACCGCGGCGCGGATGCCTACGGGCGCGGTGTCGGCAGGCTGACTACTGCACGTCGCGGCCGCGGCGTCATCGTCTACGTGCTGCTGATCGGCGTGATGGGCCTGCTGTTCTGGCGCCTGCCCGGCTCGTTCCTGCCGCAGGAGGACCAGGGCAGGCTGATGGTGATGATCAACGCGCCCGCCGGCGCCACCCAGGAGCGCACCCGGCTGGCGATCGACAAGGTGACGCAGTTCCTCCTGGACCAGCCTGAAGTCGATGGCGTGATGACGGTGGCAGGATTCAGCTTTGCCGGCAGCAGCCAGAACTCGGCGATGGGCTGGATCCGGCTCAAGGATTGGGACGAGCGCGAGGCGTCCGCCGACGAGATCGCCCAGCGCATCACCCGCGCGATGATGGGCGCGCAGCGCGATGCGCAGGTGATCGCGATCGCCCCGCCCGCGATCAATGGCCTGGGCACCGGGGCCGGCTTCACCCTGCAGCTGCAGGACGTCGGCGGCAACGGCCACGAGGCCTTGGCCCAGGCACGCGCGAATCTGCTGGAGCTCGCGAACAGCGACGGCCGCATCACCAGCGTCCGCTACAACGGCCTGGAGGACGCGCCCAGCTACCGGGTGGACATCGACGACGACAAGGCCGGCGCACTCGGCCTGTCGGCGGCCGACATCAACAACACCCTGGCGACGGTCATGGGTGGCCGCTATGTCAACGATTTCCTGAACGGCAACCGCATCAAGCGCGTCTACGTGCAGGGCGAGGCCTATGCCCGCATGCTGCCCGACGACATCGGCCGCTGGTTCGTCCGCAATGGCGAGGGCGGGATGGCATCGTTCTCCGCGTTCTCCAGCGCCGAATGGATCAGTGCCCCGCAGGTGCTCAACCGCTTCAACGGCGTCGAAGCGATGGAAATCACCGGCAGCGCCGCACCCGGCATCAGCTCCGGCGAAGCCATGGCGGCAATCGCCGGCCTGGTCGACGGACTGGAAGGCGGAATCGGCTACTCGTGGTCTGACCTGTCGTACCAGGAGCAGGCCGCGGGCGACCAGGCGTGGCTGCTGTACGTGCTGTCGCTGGTGTTCGTATTCCTGTGCCTGGCGGCGCTTTACGAGAGCTGGTCCATTCCGGTTTCGGTGATGCTGGCGGTGCCGGTCGGCATCGTTGGTGCGCTGCTGGCGACATGGTTGCGCGGCCTGTCGAACGACATCTACTTCCAGGTCGGCATGCTCGCCGTCATGGGCCTGTCGGCCAAGAACGGCATCCTGATCGTCGAGTTCGCCAAGGAGCTGGAGGAAAAGGGCATGTCGCTCATCGATGCGACGATGCAGGCCGCCCGCATGCGCCTGCGCCCGATCCTGATGACGTCACTGGCATTCATGCTCGGCGTCCTGCCGATGGTCATCAGCAGCGGCGCCGGCTCCGGCGGGCGCCACTCACTGGGCACGGGTGTACTCGGCGGCACCCTGGTGTCGACGCTGCTGGGCATCTTCTTCGTGCCCCTGTTCTACGTGATCGTGCGCAGCCTGTTCCCCGGCCGAAGCAAGGCCGAGACCCCTGATCCCGGCGCCCTGCCTGCCGACGAGGTGACCCGATGATCCACCCTGCCCTTTCCCGGCTGGCGCTTGCGCTCGTCTGCGTGGCGAGCGTGGCCGGCTGCGCCAGTCTCGCGCCGCGCTACCAGGTGCCCTCTGCGCCAGTGCCGGCCAGCTTCGGCGACACCGGGGCCGGCACCGTCGAGGCACCGGCCGTTGCCGACCTTGCGTGGGAGGACGTGTTCCTCGACCCGCGCCTGCAGCAGGTCATCGCGCTGGCGCTGGCCGAAAACCGCGATCTTCGCGTGGCCGTGCTCAACATCGAGCAGGCACGTGCCCGGTACCGCATGCGTCGCGCCGACCTGCTGCCGGGCATCGACGCCACCGCCAGCGAAACGCGCGCGCGCGGCAGCGCGGCGTCCAATCCGGCCGGCAGCACCGGCGTCGGTCGCAGCGCGTCTGTCGAAGTGGGCTTCAGCGCGTGGGAGCTGGACCTGTTCGGTCGCATCCGCAGCCTCGAGCACCAGGCGCTGGCGACCTATCTGTCGACCGAACAGGCGCAGCGCGATACGCGGCTGAGCCTGGTCGCGGAAGTCGCCGCAACCTGGCTGGCCGTGTCGGCAGACCAGCAGCGCTTGGCGCTGGCGCAGCAGACCCTGGACAACCAGCGCGAGACCCTGCGCCTGACCGGCCAGCTGCACGCACAGGGCATTGCCACGGGTCTGGACGTCGCGCGGGTGCAGACCAGCGTCGATCGTGCGCGCGTCGATGTCGCGACGTTCACCACCCAGCTCGCGCAGTCGCGCAATGCACTGGCGCTGGTGGTAGGCGCTCCGGTCGACGCCGGGCTCCTGCCCGACGACACCGCGCTGGAATCCGGCGTGGCATTGGCCCTGCTGCCCGCGAACATCGACTCGAGCGTGCTGCTGCAGCGGCCCGACGTGCGCGCGGCCGAGTTCACGCTGCAGGCGGCCAATGCCAGCATAGGCGCCGCGCGCGCAGCCTTCTTCCCGTCGATTTCGCTGACCGCTTCGACCGGGCGAGGCAGCGACCAGCTGTCGGATCTGCTCAATAGCGGCAACCGGACATGGTCGTTCATGCCGAGAATCACCCTGCCGATCTTCAACGCAGGCGCGTTGCGGGCCGAACTCGATGTCGCGAAGATCCAGAAGGACATCGACGTGGCCGGCTACGAGCGCGTGATCCAGGTCGCGTTCACCGAGGTCGCCGACGCCCTAGCCGCCCGCGGGCAGCTCGACGAACAACTGGATGCGCAGCACAGTCTGGTCGATGCGAGCCAGCGGGGATACCTGCTGGCCGACGCACGCTATCGTAGCGGCGTGGACAGCTACCTCGACGCGCTGGACGCGCAGCGCAGCCTGTACTCGGCCCGCCAGGAACTGATCAGCCTGCGGTTGGACGAGGCGGACAACCGCATCACGCTCTACAAGGTGTTCGGTGGAGGCGCGGACGCACGTGCCGGTACGCTCGATTGAGCAACGAACCCGATCGGGTGCGATAGGACGGCTCCCGCGACCGGCTACTCGACGGTCACGCTCTTCGCGAGGTTCCTGGGCTTGTCCACGTCCGTCCCACGCGCCAGCGCGACGTGGTAGGCCAGCAGCTGCACCGGGATCGTGTGCACGATCGGGCTCAGCACGCCGACATGGCGGGCGCTGCGGATCACGTGCACGCCCTCGCTCTCGCTGAAGTTGCTGTCGGCGTCGGTGAACACGAACAGCTCGCCGCCGCGCGCGCGCGCCTCCTGCATGTTCGATTTCACCTTCTCCAGCAGGCTGTCGTTGGGCGCGATCACCACCACCGGCATGTCGGCGTCGACCAGCGCCAGCGGGCCGTGCTTGAGTTCGCCGGCCGGGTATGAATCTTGTCTGGGGCGACGCAGCTTAGGATGCGGGATAGCTTGCCGTGACAAATAACCAACTCGCCCGGTTTTACAACCAGCTCCCTGACAGGGCGAGCTGCTCTCTTTCTGGAGCTCATAGATGGGTCCTCGGACCCGAGGTGGCAGATACCTGCCCCCTGTTGACAAGGGGGTAGAGCGTGAAAGGCTAGCCCCAATCAGCAGATTATCCGGTTGTTTAGAAAGGTCAGGGTTGCCGCCTTGGCCTTTCGTCGTTCTAGCCGCAGGCATCCAGCTGCTTCAGGCCATAGCTAATCGTCTCCGCCGATCGGAATCTCGCCACGAATGTGGCCCGCCAGAATTAACACGGCCGACGACCCAGTGCAATCGCAAACCATTGACCAATAAAGGTTTCATGGTATTTAAACTATATTTTTTGCCTTGTCCGGGCTGCGGCGAAGTTCGATAGCGACGGGTATGACCATGGGCACCCAGGGGCCTTCGTCAGATCTTTTACTCGTACCCTCGTTTCTCGCTGAATCGCGTCCTTGGACCTGTTTAGAGGTCTGCTTAGGGGAGGCTTCCGAATAAAAGAAGCATGGAATCAACGGCTTGCGATCGGACGTTAATCAGCGAAATCTACATTCCGCATGGCCATGGCTGCGGCTCTGGATCGGCTCTTGCTTGCCGTCCGGCTCACCTGACAAGGACGAACTGGCCGCATGAGCAGCATTGACCCGCAAGACCGTACCGACCTGATCGGCCCATGGGTCGGGTTCGGGCCCGTGCCGCTTTGGATGCGCTGCGCGTTCGCCGGCGCGGTCACCGCGCAGCAGATGAGAACTACAGAAAGCTGGATGCGCATCGATTTTCCTTCCATGGATTGCTGGCAATATTACATCTCCATAGGCTAAGGGATGCTTAGTGCGGCCTACGCATTCCTGCAGCTGTCGTTGGATCGTTTCCTACCGGGGTCCTGGAATCGTGAAGCCACCATCCACCAGGATCGACTGGCCGGTGATGAAGCGCGCCTCGTCGGTGCAGAGCCATACGGCAACGCCGGCGATATCCTCCGGTGTGCCGACCCTTCCCAGTGCCGCCCTGGCGGCGAGCGGCGGGATGATGGCGTCACCATGCGAACGCAGCATGGGCGTGTCGATCACGCCAGGATTGATGTTGTTGATGCGAATCCCGTGTGGTCCCACCTCCAACGCGATCGCGCGGATCATGGCGTCGAGCCCCGCCTTGCTGGCTGAATAAGCGGAGGTGCCGACGGTGGCGGCCGTCGACAGGAACGACGATGTATTCACAATCGCCCCCGGCCGACCGGAGGGGACCATGACGCGTAGAGCGGCGCGGGTCATCAGCCACGGGCCTTTGAGGTTGATCGCGATGAGCTCGTCGAAGGCCGCTTCCCCCATTTCCACGATCGGCCCGCCCGAGCCTTGAATGCCTGCATTGTTGAATACGTAGTCAAGCCGTTGGAACTGTTCGATCGTGCGGGCGATTACAGCGTTCACATCATCCGCATCGGAAACGTCGCCTGGCACAACCAATGCCTCGCCGCCTGCTGCCTGGATCGCGTCCGCAACGGCGGTCAGGGGCGCTTCCCGCCGGCCACCCAGCACCACCCTGGCGCCATCGCGTGCAAAGGCGTGCGCCGCTGCCGCCCCGATGCCGGAGCCCGCGCCGGTAACGATGGCAACTTTTCCTGCGAGACGTTGAATGCCTGGATTATTCATTCTGAACCATGCTCTGATGTTGAACTGATAGCTCCAGACTAGGTCCGGGCGCACAGTGGAACAAGGCACAGGAAGGCAACAGGTTGATGGGTGAAATTCAGCAATGCACAGACGTCTGAAGCCGGGAGAATATGCCGAGGTGCGCGCCTTCGTAGCGGTGGCGGAGGCGCGCAGCTTCCGCCGGGCAGCGCTCGATCTCGGCTTGACTGCATCAACATTGAGCCATGCCGTTCGCGCTCTCGAAGATCGTCTGGGCCAACGCCTGCTCAACCGGACCACAAGGTCGGTGACGCTGACGGAGGCGGGCGCCCGGCTTCTGCAGGATCTGACAACGGCGCTGGCGCTGCTGGATAGCGCCGTCGCGGCGGCCGGCACCCCTGATGATGTGCCTATCGGCACTGTGCGGCTGGCTGGCCCGCGGCTTGCGATCCAGATGCTCGTCGCGCCTGCGATCGAGCGGCTTGCGCGTGATTATCCACACGTGACGCTCGATGTCCGGACCATTGAACGCCCGGGTGATCTGATTGAGGGCTTCGATCTCGGCATCCAGCTTGGCGATGAAGTGGCGCAGGACATGGTGGCGGTGGCGGTGACAAAGCCATTCACAACCGCTGTGGTCGGCTCGCCGGACTACTTCGCTGCACATCCACTTCCGGCGCATCCAGCCGATCTGGCTCGCCATCAGTGCATCGGTTGTCGCAGCGGACCGGGAGGATCCCTCTTCCGCTGGTCGTTCGAGCATGCGGGAGAGACGGTCACGCTCGACGTCAATGGTACGTTGGTGACCGACGACAGTGACCTCATGCTCCGCGCCGCGCTCTGTGGAATTGGCTTATGGCACGGCGTCGATCTCATCGCGCAACCGCTGATCGATGAAGGAAGGCTGTTGAGAGTGCTGACGGAATGGTCGCCGACCTATCCTGGGTTCCACCTCTATTACGCGGCGGGCGCCCCACTTTCGCCCGCCGTGCGTGCCGTCGTGGACGCGCTTAAATCAGGCTCTTCTCCGAACCAAGGGGGAGAGGCTCACGGCTGACCCGCTGGATTGTGGTTGTCGAGGCTACAAACTGGGGCCGAAGCGCTTTCGCTGATGCCACACTCCAGGCATCCACACTCAAGGACGTCGCTGACGTGCTGAACTCCCAAGCACGGCATCCCCGCACATGCCCGCCTCCCCCTCCCCGCACATGACACTCTCAATCCACCCGACATAGCGGGATACACGAACGTTGTGCACCACCTGGCCATAGAAACCAGCGTCCAGTGCATGCTCGGGAAGTGCGGTGATCCAGGATCCCAGGCCAATCAACTGCCACGCCCCCTGCTCCTCGACAACAAGCGGACCGCCGCTGTCACCACTCCCCAGCACGCCTTCAAGAGGCAGGCCGAGCGGTGGAGGATCGAACCGATACCAGACATAGCGTTCGTTGGCGCCAGTGATGGCGTTGTCTGCGCGCCGAAGGACTGTTCGATGTGGCGCATCCACAGCCTGCCCCTCCACGCCATTGCCAGTGGCACCCTTCCCCATCAAGGTGGCGGTTCTTGCCACCTCCCCGTTGCCCCGATAAAGGCGAATGGGCACGACACCCTCCACGGGTGATTCGAGCTTGATCAGTGCGATGTCGTCCGAAGCCGCCAGGAACGCATGGATTCCAGACGGATCACCAGTCGCCAGGGCCTCCTGCCCCAGCGCGTCAGGCATTTTCCTGTAGCCAGGATGCAGGACCACGCGTTCCACCTTGCAGGCATTGCCATTGATCACCACGTCCGCGTCCATTCCGTCCATTGGCGCCGCATGAGCTGCGGTCACCACCCATCGGGGCGCTATCAGGACGCCATGGCCTTCGCCCGGCATGTCCACCAATGCGGGAAATGCCGATCCGTCCATCCGGTACCGGGCATCGCCGACATCGGCGCGAATGACGATGGCTCCGGCGGCGAACGGTAAGGCAACAAGCGCGATAAGCGCGAAATGCAGCCGGCGCTTCATATATCCCCACATCCCCTGGTTTCCTTTGTCGTAGGCCTGCATGTCCTGCAGCCAATACGTTTTGAGCCGGCCGCGCAAACACGCTAGCTGTGCAGAACCGGATCGGAAACCATCTTCCGACGCGACCCCGGCTCCGCCGACGAAAGCAGGAAAACGACACCCGAAACAGGATCGTCCCTTGCGCCAATAATATGCGAACGATTATCATTTCCAGTTCTTTACGTTACCCATCTCCCACACGCCATGTCACAGCCGTCCCATCGCACCGCCGCATCGCGGGCGCCGCACCATAAAACGCTTGTCCTTGCCGTACTCAGCGCCTTGGGAACGGCCTGCCTCATTGCCACGCCGCTGCTGGCCAGTGCCGCTGAATCCAGCACCGACAAGGACGCCGTGCGCCTGGATTCGGTGAATGTCACGGCCGAAACCACCCGCGTCGAACGCACCGGCAGCCTGGGCGTACTGGGCTCGTCGGATGTGATGGATACGCCCTTCAGCACAACGAACTACAGTTCGCGCATGCTGGAAGACCAGCAGGCACGCACCCTGGCGGACGTGGTGGTGAACGAAGCCTCGGTACGGGTGATGACCTCCACGGGCAGCTTCAGCGAAGATTTCCAGATCCGCGGTTTCAACGTTACCAGCGGCGATGTGGGCCTGAATGGTCTTTATGGCCTGACATCTTCCAATCGCATGCCTGCCGCGTTGATGGAGCGCGTGGAGGTACTGAAGGGACCGGGCACGCTGATGTACGGCATCAGCCCGAATGGCAGCATCGGCGGCAATATCAATATCGTCACCAAGCGCGCCGGCGACGTACCACTGACCCGCCTGATCACCACCTATGAAAGCAAATCGGTATTCGGCGCGCACCTGGATACCAGCCGCCGCTTTGGCGCCGACCAGCAATGGGGCGTGCGTTTCAACGGCATTTTCAAGGACGGCCAGACCAGCCTGGACGATGGCCATCAGAAGTTCGGCCTCGGCGCGTTCGGCATCGACTACCGCTCGCTCAACCTGCGCTGGTCGCTGGATGCCTATTCGCAGCGCGAGAATGTCGACAACTTCCGTGCCCAGACCGGCTTCAGCCCGAACAACACCACCATCCCGAAGCCGCCGTCCGGCCATACCGCCATCTATGACGGCGCGAACCTGATGTCGCGTGACCGCACCATCGCCACCCGCCTGGAGTTCGATGCCAACGACAACGTGATGCTGTATGCCGCCGGTGGCTACCGCTACGGCAACAGCGAACAGGACTTTCCGTCGGCACGCACCACAAATGCCGTGGATGACGTCGGCAACCTGCGCATCATCAACTCCTGGTATGACGCGGAATCCCGCAACCGTACCGGCGAAATCGGTGCGCGCCTGAACCTTGAGACCTTTGGCATCAGCCACCTGGTCACGGTGTCCGGTTCGCTGCTGAAATCCGAAGCGGGAAGCTTCTACCTCTCCGCGCCGCTCAGCCAGACCATCGATTCCAACATCTACAATCCGATCAAGCTGATTCCGATGACCGGCG
>Ga0160467_100791_pt1 | contig 21482 bp, 18 predicted proteins | sample HID1972I_E11MG_FD_108221 | JGI IMG/M metagenome (GOLD analysis project Ga0160467, IMG submission 108221) | Enriched pill bug-associated microbial communities from UW Madison campus, WI, USA - HID1972I_E11 MG | ecosystem: Host-associated > Arthropoda: Insects > Digestive system > Unclassified ... | reverse complement strand
TGGCGAGGCGGCCAAGCTAGCATAGCGTTTCAATGGCAGCCAACAGCGCTACGAGCGGTAAACGGGTGGCATGTGGCAGGTTGTCGCATCGGCGCAGCAGACTGTCGCCCCATCAACAACCGAACGGGTGTTTGATCATGTAAACCCGCGGGTGTCGCGTAAAAAAAGGCGCGATGTTGCCAGCTTTGGCGGGGTGTTGGAAGCGCTATCCGGCCGAACGTACACGATTCGCCCTTTTATTGTGCGCCCCACACTTTTTCAGTGTGTTTCTGGTGCGCGCATTCGTCCTGAAAGTGAGTCGCAGGGTAACGCTCTGGCGAATAGCCATTAATCTCAAGGACTTGCGATGACCGTCCGGTCGCGTGCAAGACCCCAGCCCAGAACGTTTTGAAATATTTTGGCGCAATTATTGCGTGCAGAATAAGGAACGCCCCGTTGGATTCTTTTTACGAGAAGGAAATACCAGACGGGCCGGACGCAATCGCTTTCCTCGCAAAGGTAGTTTCGATGAGCAGTACCCCAAGCTCCAATGGCCTCGAACAGGGGCTCAAACCGCGTCATGTGACCATGTTGTCGATCGCCGGTGTCATCGGCGCCGGTCTGTTCGTTGGCTCCGGCCACGCCATCGCTGCCGCCGGCCCTGCCGTGCTGTTGGCTTATGCCGCCGCCGGTACCCTGGTGGTGTTGGTGATGCGCATGCTCGGCGAAATGGCTGTTGCCTCGCCGGACACCGGTTCGTTCTCGACTTACGCCGACCGTGCCATCGGACACTGGGCTGGCTTCACCATTGGCTGGCTGTACTGGTGGTTCTGGGTCTTGGTGATTCCACTGGAAGCCAATGCCGCCGCCACCATCCTGCACGCGTGGTTCCCGGGTGTGGATATCTGGGCCTTTGCCTTGGTCATCACCATGCTGCTGACCATCACCAATCTGTTCAGCGTAAAGAATTACGGCGAATTCGAATTCTGGTTTGCCCTGATCAAAGTGTTGGCGATCATTGGCTTCATCGCCCTCGGTCTGGCCGCGATTTTCGGCTTCCTGCCGAACAGCCAGGTCAGCGGCGTGTCGCACCTGTTCGACAGCGGCGGCTTCCTGCCAAACGGCATGGGCGCGGTGCTGGGTGCAATCCTGACCACCATGTTCTCCTTCATGGGTACCGAAATCGTCACTATTGCGGCTGCGGAATCGAAGAACCCGGGCAAGCAAATCTCCAAGGCCACCAACTCGGTGATCTGGCGGATCGGTTTGTTCTACCTCGTCTCGATCTTCATCGTTGTCGCCTTGGTGCCATGGAACGATCCTACGCTGGCCAACCTCGGTTCCTACCAGACCGTGCTTGAGCGCATGGGCATCCCGAACGCGAAAATGATTGTCGACATCGTGGTTCTTGTCGCGGTGACCAGCTGCCTGAACTCGGCGCTGTACACCTCGTCGCGCATGCTCTTCTCCCTCGGCAAGCGTGGCGATGCTCCGGCCATGTCGACCCGCACCAACAAAAGCGGCACGCCTTACTGGGCGGTCATGCTGTCGACTGGCGCGGCGTTCCTGTGCACCTTCGCCAACTACGTGGCACCGGCTGCGGTGTTCGAATTCCTCCTGGCGAGCTCCGGCGCCATCGCCCTGCTGGTGTACCTGGTGATCGCCTTTTCGCAACTGCGCATGCGTAAACAGCGTATGGCCCGTGGTGAGAAGATCGTCTTCAGCATGTGGCTGTTCCCGGGCCTGACCTACGCGGTGATCATTTTCATCATCGCGGCCCTGACCATCATGCTGTTCCAGGAAGCGCATCGCGTTGAGATCCTCGCGACTGGCCTGCTGAGTCTGATGGTGGTGGCGACCGGTTTGCTGGTGGCACGCCGTCGTCGTCAGGAAAAGCTCGGTGTTGCCGTGGCACGGTAATTCAATCTGCTTTCCTGGACGTGAGGCCAGGCGACCGCGATCAGAGATGATCGCGGTCGTTTTCATTGGGCATTCCTCAAATCGATCCAGGCATGCTGTGATGGACACAATGATGGCGAGATAGTAGCCTTCTCCGGAAATGTGTATCCCGGTGTTACGGGTGCATTGGAGTTTCAGGACACGGATTGTTCGTCACGCCCCGCCTTGCGGCCAAAGCCGTCGACCCTTTCCAGCCTGCTCCTCATCGTGCGCGTCAGCCTCGGTGCATTTTCTGTTGCCGACTTTTCAAGAGCGGCACGCAGTAGAAGCTGAGTCGAATTGGCCCGGCCATTCAGCGACCCCCATCAGGGCATCAAGGAGAGACATGCATGGCGTTTACATCGGTTGTATTCAAAAACCCTAATACCGGTGCGATGAAAGAAGCGCCGATCGGCTTTTCGTGGACTGTGTTTTTCTTCAGTTTCCTGCCGCCGCTGTTCCGTGGTGACATCAAATGGGCCGCGATCATGTTTGTCCTGGCCTGCATGACCTTCGGCTTCAGCAATATCGTATTCATGTTCATCTACAACAAACTGTACGTACGTGACTTGATCGGCGCCGGTTACAAGGCTCAATCCATTGCCAGTGGCGACCTGAATTACGTCAGCTCGAAAATCGGTATGGAGATCCCGCGGCTGGAAGCAGCGGCGATCTGATAGCGAAAATCCGGCTTAAAAAAACGGGCGCAATCATCACTGATTGCGCCCGTTTTTTTGCGCCCGGAATTAACGCCAGGCGTTATTCGGCTTTCGCTTCGCTGTCGTCTACCGATTTACTGTAAGTATCCAGCGCTATCCCGAAATCGGTGATGAACTGTGGCTCGCTCAGCCAGGCCTGGGCCTCTTCGATCGTTACGCCTTCGGCCCACATGCGGTAGTCGATCAACATGTCGGCGGCCAGGTGGGTGGCGGCCATGCCTTCGTTTTCAGCGTTTTCCATATCGAGCAGGTCAGGATGATCGACGATGATGAACGCCAGTTCCCGCAGTAGCGTCAGCAGCATTTCGTTGCGGCTGATGGCTTCGGCGTCGCGCATTTTGCTGAACATCGCCAGGGTGTATTCCGGGATCGGCTCGGCGAGGTGATCGAGGTCTTCGTCCTGCTCCAGCGGCTTGCGGCCGACCATACGGATTTGCTTGGCTTTGGCCTTGGCGCGCTTGGCGCGTTTCTGTTGCTTGTTCAGGGATGCCATGGGAACTCAGTTCTTCTGTTGGGTTTGCGCGGCGATCGCGTCGGACGCCGCCACATAGTCGGCCTGGAAGGCCGGGGATTCGATCCACGCCAGCGCGCCGGCCTCGTCGGTTTCCTGTGACCACTGACGATACTCGATCAGCGCGGCGAGGATGAAGTCCATCGCGCCCTCTTCGCCTTCCTGTTCATAGACCAGTTCCAGCAGCGGATCTTCGAGGAACGCAGTGCACAGGGCCTGCTGGCTGATCTTCTCGGCGTCGATCATCTTTTTGAACAGCTCGGTGAGGTCCACCGACTCGAAGTCGATACGATCATCGTTCGGGTCCAGCTCGACCGGGGCTTCGGCGCGTTTGGTGCGGTTCTGCTTGGCCTTGGCTTTGGCCCGGGTGGCGCGTTTTTGCTGCTTGTTGGCGGAGGCCATGATGTGTTCCGTCGTGCGTTGAGAGAGGCTCAGCTGCGCGGGACTTGCCGCCCGGGTGTGTCGGGGGTCAGTGTGCCGGTTTGCAGCCAGGTCAGAGCGATGGGCCATAGTGTGGCTTGGTATGCGCTGCGAAAAAAGCCGAAATGTCCGACTTGTTGTTCGCCGATGTCCTGTGGGGTGATGCGCAGGTGGGTTTTTCGCGCGATGCTGAAGTAGCCGAGCAGGCGTTCGATGGCGGCAGTCGTGCCGTACGGATCATCACTGATGCTGATGGCCAGGGTCTGCGCGCTGACGTTGGCGAAGGGCAGGGCGCCGGCTCTTTTCAGCAATGCGCGACCGCTGGGGCGCCGTTCGTAACGCGCGGCAGGTGTGCTCCAGTCGCGCACGACGCCGATTGGCGTGTCCTCCAGCCAGCCGAAACGTTTGCCGGGAAAATAACCGCAGAGCAGCGTCATCAACGGCATCAGCAGATGCCATTTGCCGAACATCCGCCAGCGATGTTCGGGGGCGTAATCGCGCCAGTAGGCGAATTGTGCGCCGACAGTGACCAGCCGTCGGATATCTCGCCCGGACTCTGCCAACCCCGCCGCACAACCACCGAAACTGTGACCGACCACATCAATCGGCTGGCCGGGAAACGCCCGTTGCGCGCGTTTGAGCATCGCTTCGAAATCCAGGGCGCCCCAGTCTGTCCACGAAGCGTCCAGCCCTCTGATTGAGCCGTGTCGTGATTCGCCAATGCCGCGATAGTCATAGGTGATCACGTCAAAGCCATTGGCGAACAGATATGCTGCGAATCGCGAGTAGTGGCGGCAGCGCACAGATGTCGCCGCGTTGATGATGACCACCGGACGCTGGGTATCGTGCAGCGAATGGCACCAGGTGAAACCACCCAAGGCAAAACCGTCGGCGGCGGCTTCCTTGAACGGTTTACCTTGCGCGTCCGTCAGAGTTGCTGATCTTGACGGCATATCCTGCATATCCTGCATAGCGGGCGTGTCCTGACAACTCATCGCACTCGACCTTGACGGTTAAGCTGCCAACGATAGCCGCAGTGCCGCCCCGCAACAAACCGCAGAATTCATTCAGTGGATTCAGTCAGCAGGCGTTCCTCGATCAAGGCCTGTTCGCGATTGAGCTCTGCGCGTAATTCTTCCTCACTTGGCAAGATCGTTTTGTAGCTGCTGGCGAACAGTTGTTCGTTGCCCTTGAGCATCGAGTAGCGCGCCACCGACTCACTGCTCTCCGCGCAAAGAATGATCCCGACGGTCGGCTGGTCGCCCTCGCTGCGCTTGAGTTCGTCGTACATGCGCACATACATGTCCATCTGCCCGACATCGCGGGCGCTGAGCTTGCCGCGTTTAAGGTCAATGATCACAAAGCATTTGAGCAGGTAGTTGTAGAACACCAGATCGATGTACAGATCGACGCCGTCGGTACTGATGCGTTGTTGCCGAGCGACGAAGGAAAAGCCTTTGCCCAGTTCAAGGAGAAAACCCTGCAGGTGGTCGATGAGGGCTTGTTCCAGACCACTTTCCCTGACCTTGCCCGCTGACGGCAGGCCGAGAAACTCGAGCATGACCGGGTCGCGAATGAACTCGCGCGGGCTGCATTTCAGCGCTTCGATATTGGTGGTGGCTTCTTCGATCACATCGGCTTTGTCTCGACTCATGAGCAGCCGCTCGTAGTAGAGCGTCAGGATCTGTCGATCGAGGGCGCGGCTTGACCAGTTCAGGTTGGCGCATTCATCCATATACCAATGGCGTGCTTTTTCGCTTTCGACCCGCAGTAGCCGGCGATAGTGGGTCCAGCTCAATTCAGGACGCAGTGCGTCTCGAATTGGAAATTTTTGATAAAACAGGCGCATCTTCCACAAATTGGTTTCATCAAAGCCTTTCCCGAACTGCCCAGTCAGATCCTTCGCCAGCAGGCCAATCAGCTGTTTGCCATAGCCAGCACGCTGGGCACCATTCTGCTCAAATTCGACTATATGCCTGCCGATCTGCCAGCAGGTCTGCACTTGAATCGTATCAACCGCTCGCAGCACTTTTTGCCGCGCCTGACGAATCAATTCGCCTAGCTCCCCCAGCAATGAATCAATTTTCGGGTCTTGCGTATCAGCAGGTTTCAGCTGGTTCATCGGGACTTCCGCGTCATTGGGAACAGACGTAAAAGCATGCCAACCGTCGCCGTTTGCGTATGTCGGGACAGACGGCAAAGTTCGCAGGAAGCAGCGATGGGTGTTGCAGGACGTTGCCGATGAAAGACGCAATTGACGGTATTGGTCTGTAGTCCATTTCGTACACCCGCCAACTTCCAATCAATCTAAAACCCGACCCGATATGCAAAATCTAACAGGCGTAACGGTTGGGCTCTGCCAGAGCCCGGGATGTTGGCAGCGGTGCGGCGCGCAATCTGGTGTTTCATTGGGATGGCGAGCAATAGCGATATTGCAGTCACAGCGGTTCTGGACAGGGTCTTGCTGCCAGTCGATTACGCCAACACTCTCTGAATGCGGCCTTTGCTTATCGCTTTGTGCGCTTGCCTTTGGGGGTGGCCAATGGCTCCTGCACCTTGCAATAAATCCAAAGCCCGAACAGCCCCATCAGCACCATGAACACGGTGCCGATGCTTTGCTTGAGGAACTCTGCCTTGAACTGTCGAGGTTGCAGGGCCAGGGTGTAGGTGCTGCGAGGGCCGCGATTATTGGTGGTGATGGAGCCGGTGATCCAGCTGTCGACCAGCATCCAGATCGATGCGCCGATGGCGAAGGCCATCAGTACGACAACGAGCAGGGTCAGCCAGTAAGTCACGCGGCTTGGCCGATACGGCGGCGGATGGGGCAGTGGCACGCGGGTTCGTTTCTGGTTCATTGCAGGATTAGCCCTCTTCCGCTAGGGAAGCACAGGTTCCTCGCGCGAGTCAGCCAGTTTCAACCGTACATTCGAGGGTCCTGTGGCGAGGTGCGCGCATTCGGCTATCACTCGCAGTATCTGCATCACCGCCGGTGACAGGGTCGTACCCAGGCAGATGCGCAGGCCGGTGGATGGCTGCCCATCGGCGAAAAAGATCCCACTGCCGGCCACATGACAACCGCGCTCACCGGCCAGGCGTTCGAGTGCCGACATGTCCGTATGTGCGGGCAGCTTGATCCAGTGGATGAACCCTCCGCGCGGCGGCACGTAGACGGTTGCACAGGGGAAGTCGTTGCGTACCAGCGTTTCGACATGGTTCGTCAGCGACGACAATTGCGACCTCAGCCGAGCGCAATGCTCCTCCATGTAGCCACGCCCTATGAATTCGTTCAGGACATTTTGCGCGAGGCTCGAAACTGCCAGATTGCGCGAGAACATTTGCGCAAGAATCGCCTCGCGGTATTTCCCGGCGACGCACCAGCCGACGCGGTAACCCGGCGCGACCGTTTTCGAAAATGATGAGCAGTAAATCGTCTGCCCGCTGCTGTCGTAGCTTTTGATCGCGCGCGGACGTTCTCCTTCAGGCACCAGATCAAAGAAAATATCGTCTTCGATGATCGGCACATCCGCTTCGCGGGCAATTTGCGAAAGCCGTGCCCGGGTCTCATCGGGCATGATGAAGCCGCGGGGATTCTGCAGGGTGGGATTGAGAAAAATCACTGAGACTTTTTTCTGCTTCAGGGCTTCTTCGAGGTGATCGACGTCGATGCCCAGTGTGCCGTGGGTGCGAATCGGCAGGGCACGCATGCCCAGCCGTTCGATGGTCTGCAGGATGCCGTAGTAGGTCGGTGTTTCGATGGCCACTGTCGAGCCTTTCGTCGCGACGGCTTCGAGTGCCAGTTCAAGCGCAACGGTGTCGCCCGAGGTCACGAGGATATCGTCTGGCCCGCAAACGACACCGCGCGTCAGCATCAGCCCGGCAATGCGCCGACGTAAGGCTGGAAGGCCGGGCGGTGCCACCAGACCGGTCAGTGAGTTGTCGGCCTTGCCGGCCATCACCGAAAGGCATTTGTTCAATAGCACGTGCGGCGTCAGATCGCTGTGCAGCACCGCCGAACTCAATGACGCCGTGGTGCGCGAGGCTGCTTGGGAGAGCATCGCGACCACGGCATGGTTGACGTTGACAGTGACGCTGGAGAGGTCGAAACCGCTGGCCGGTTTGGCCCGACCGGCCGCGGAAACGAAATAGCCGACGCGCGCGATGGTGGAAACGTAGGCATCGGCTTCCAGGTCAGCCAACGCGCGCTGGACGGTGGTGATGCTGGTTTCGAACATTCGGGCCAGAGACCGGATCGACGGCAGCTTGGATTCGGCTGCCCATTCACCACTTTCGATCTGACGAATAATCCAGTCCTTGACGATTCGCCAGCGCTTGTCCGGTAGATCAAACCTGTCCATAAGTTCTCTTGGTCATTCCTGGAAACAATTCAGAGAAAATAGAGTAAAACCATCCCCGTTGCAGCAACAATGACGATGTTCAGCGCAACCAGGCCAAAAGCGAATCGAATCAGTTCGTTTTCTTCATGTCGGTTGGCACCTGCCAGCCCGGTGATCAGCGACAGAATCGATAAAGACCCCAGCGCACCATGCCCGGCCGCACTGTTGACCATCGCGGCCAGCCATGGGCCGTGCTCACTGGTCAATGCCGCAATCGACGGCATGACGAGGGTGTTGCCGCCCACGTTGGAGCCGGTGACATAACCGGCAATACCCGCCAGCAGTGCAATCGTCGGCGCCAGGGAAATTCCCGACAACGATTGCAGTGTGCGCTGTGCTTCGACCAGAAATCCGGCGTTGACCATCACCTGCGACAGCAGCAGAAACAGGAAAATCGTCGTGACCGGAAACTTTGCCCGGTTAAACAGTGCGCGCCATGGGAAGCCTGTCGCCGTGGCTTGCCTGACGGCCATCAGCAGAGTGACGATCAGCAGCGCCAGGCCAGGGGACGCCAAAGGCTTCCACGAAACATGCTCGCCTTTGACGATCCACAGTGCATCCCATCCCGACAGTACAAACAGCCCGCGCGAGGCGACAATAACGCCCAGCAAGGCCAGATACGGCCATGCCGCGCTCGGCCAGCGCACCAGCTTTTTGCGCTGCGCAAAGGAAATACCCAGGCCGATGCAGGCAACGGCGAGGCCGGCCAGCACGCCGGAAACTTCCGGCCCGATCCACAGGTTGATGGAAAACAGCACGGCGATGAACAGCGCGGTGACCACCATCAGCCCGAGCCACGGTGCCACGGTGCGGATACCGGCTTGCCACAGAGCGATGGCGGCCAGGCAGAGGAACACCGGGGCGCTGATCAGAGCCGAATGGCTACCAAGTGTTTCCGCAGGCAAGTGCGCCAGCAACGCACCGATCACCGTCGCCAGACCCAACGTGCCCCACGGCATGATGACCATCCCGGCGAGGGCGATTTTCATCCCCGACTGACGGGTGAACAGGCCCATCAACAGCGGCACTGTCGCAATCAGCGAGACGCCAAAACCGGTCATCGCTTCAAGCAGCGGCGCGAGGCCGAGGCCGATGAAGATGACTTGTGCCGGCGGAGTCCAGCCGAGTTCCTTGACCCAGGCGCCGATGGCCTGAGGTGCACCGCCGCGTTCGACCAATATGACGAACGCCAGTCCCGGCACGATTACGCACGCGGTGCTGAGAAACAGGATCGTGGTGTCCTGGAAAATAGCCGTGGTGATTGCTGCCGACACCGGTCCGGCAGCCCCCAGTGCCCATAACAGGAACACCAGCGCCACGCCCGCCAGTGCGGCTTGTACCGGTGGCCGGCGGACGATGAGTATCAGCGCGATCACCAGACCGATCGGCGACAATTGCAACAAGAGCGAAGTCATACACAGTTTCCCTTAACTTAATCGTGAGTCTGCCCGCTGTACTCGGTCGCCCGCATGGACGCACGCTCACAAAAAGTCTGATACCACTCGGTCAGGCGCTGCTGCGCGGAAAAATCCGACAACTCGCGAAAGGCGATCCAGTCGAGTGCCGTCGCCAAGGCAATGTGGCCGATGGTGATCGGGCCATTGAGGTCGACGTGCTCTTCGATGAAGCGGTAGGCCTCTTTGAGTTTGTAGGCCTGGCCCTCGGCGTAGGCCGGATAGCGCAAGGCTTGCGGACGACGCTCGACTTCCCAGCGCAGCTTGATGCCGACATCGCACATGCCCTGCGCCAATGCCTGCAGACGCAACGCCTTGTAGCGCTCGGGGCCGCTTGGCGGGATGAATTTCGAACCTCGGCTCAGGTCGTCGAGGTATTCACAAATCACGATGGAGTCGAAGAGTGCCGTCTCGTCGGGGAGGATCAGCACCGGGACCTTGCCCAAGGGATTGGCGTTGTAGATGACTGCGTTTGGCGAGGTCGGGCTGGTCTCGTGGTGAATTACCTCAAGGTCCGCAGCGATCCCGAGTTCATGAGCGAGCACCAGCACCTTGCGGGCGTAAGGCGAATGCGTCTGGTAGAAAAGTTTCATGCTGGGGTACCTGCCTCAAGGATTGCGGTGGCCGCGCGATGCGCGTCCATGAACAGACGCGAAGGCGCGCCGGCCGAGGTGACGTAGTGGTTGTAGTAGCAGGAGCCTTCGGCAAGCGGGCCGAGTACCCAGATGTTGCGTACCGGCTCACCCAGGCTCGACCTGGGATGGCAGGCAGCGTCGACATCAATGCCGTCGATGCCGGGTTCGTCGGTGCGCGGGCGGATGAAACCGAGGCGGGCCAGATCGCGTACCGGCGCGCAATCGCTGTTGCTCACCCCGCTGCCCTGGACATAGCCGGCGACCCGGCGGTAATGCGCAGTCGCAGGTTGCGTGCCTGGCTTGAGAAACGTCAGCAGACCGGCGTCACACAGTGCGAGCAGGTCGGCGTGACGCTCTTTCTGCGGGCCGGCGACGAGGCGGTTGATCGCCTTGTGCCAACGGCCATAGAACTGGCGGTGCGAGGCGTCGGTCAGCCCGTCAAAATCAACGGCTTGACGCAGCCGGTCACGCAGGTCGCGCCAGACTTCAATGGCTGCCTTGATTGCCGATTCACCGCGCCCAAGCCGCGCCTCGTGCAAGTCGGCTTCGAGCGCGTGATAGATCCACGAGTGATAGTTGTGCGGGGTCACGCTGTCGGGCAGCGCATGCCAGATCAGTGCTTGCGGATTGATCGACCCGACACTCTCTTCGTATTCGCGCAGCCGCGCTTCGCAAGCGGCTATGCCCGCGCTTCCAGGGACGCTGACCTCCCTGAGGCGGTCGAGTAAATGGTGATGCTGTTCGGGTATTGCTTTGGCGTGCAGGACGGCGACAGCGGCGGCACGCATCTCCAGCAGCATGATCGGCAAAATGTCTTGCTCGAAATCCAGCTGGCGGTTCTTTGCATGCGCACGCAGGTCTTCGATGCGCGCACTCGTCAGCAGTACCGCCTGATGCCGGGCAAAATCGATCAGGCCGTTGGGTCGGGTGCGAAACGGCAGACCGTCGCGTGATTGAATGTAGATCACCGGCTCCTGGCCAGAAGGGTGATACACGTGACTGGCGTCTGCCATCGGCTTGTACTTGCCGCCCCTGCCAGCGGTCAGTGCCGCCAGTGTATCCATTGCGCCAAGCCCGAGGCCTTCGATCAGCACGGTTTCGCCGGGCTTGATGCTGGCGAGGCTGCCTGGCAACGGATAGACGTCTTCGATGCGCTCAGGATCGGCCGGACGTACACGGCCTGTATGGCCGACGGTCAGGATCAGTCGATCAACGGTCGCCGACGTACCTGAGGCCGTGCGCAACACGTATTGATGGCCTTCAAGGGCCTCCACCGCCGTAACGGCCTGGTGATGCAAGTGCACAGTGACCCAGTGCGGCGCCGTCGCGAAAATTTGCTCGAAGGCGTCCGCCAGATAAGCGCCGAGCAAGTGCCTCGGCAGGAAATCCTGCGGCTCGACGTCTCGTCCCTCTTGGGCCAGCAGGCCACTCTCGGGATCGACCTTGATGCGCTGCTGCAGGCACCAGGCGAGGAAGTCCGGACCTGGCCGTTCTCGTGCATCCTGAAGATTTCCCAGCGCTGGCACATCGGGAAACACGCCCAGTTGTCCGGCAACGGTATTGAGCAGCAGGTAATCGGGTTGATCCGGCCAGTGCGCACCGCTGCCGAGTACATTGGGATCAAAAATGTCGATGATCAGCGGCTGATCCGGGCGCTCTTCGGCGAGGCTCAGCAGGCGTTCGAAAATCGACAGCCCGCGCGATCCACAGCCGACCAGGCCGATATGCAGAGGAGCCTTCACCATCTGCGCTCCTCCCCGAAAAAGGATGGAATCGCGACAGCCGAGCCTTCTTTGACCGCGATGTCATGAATCATCCGGCCAATCGCCAGATCGAGAATGCCCATGCCGAACGGCGAATAGATCAACGGTTTGTCGCGAGCGACATGCAGGTCGCCGCGAATCAGCTGCGCAACGGTGCCGGTGACGAAATCACGGTGACCGTATTTCTGTTCAGCCAGGTGTGGCGAGGTATTGGCTTTCAGGCAGTGGGTGATGTCATCGAAATAGTTGTAACTTTCCTCGATGATTTCCGCGCCGATATCCCGTAGCGAGATGTTCAGCACAATCTGGCCCGCGCGGAATGTGCCTTTGCCGTTGACGTAGGGTTCGCCGGCGCTGGTGGCGAAAACCACAACGTCAGCGCTCAGCGCCTCTTCCAGCGAAACCTGCTGTACATCCGGCAAACCGAGTTGTTCGCCGAATGTCGCCAGCGCCTGGGCTGATTCGGCGTTGAGATCGTGAATTTCCACGCGGTCGAACGACCAGTCATCGCTGAAGAACGTCTCGAGGATATTGCGTGCAATCACGCCGCCGCCAATGATCGAAAGCCGCGGCGCGCGCTTGTTCCGGCCGTTCAGCCACCAGGCTCCGAGCACTGCAGAAGCGGCGGTTCTGACGGCGCTGATCAGCGCACCTTCGAGCAGCGCGTACGGATATCCGGTGTCTGGATCATTGAGGATCAGCACCGCAGACGCGCGCGGGATACCTGACTTGATATTGTCCGGATAACTGGCGATCCACTTGATTCCGGAGACTGATTGATCGCCCTCGCCGTCGATGATTGCAGCCGGCAAGGCAATGATCCGGTTCGCCGGCTGCGCCGCAAAGCGCAGGAAATAACTGTCGGGGTTAACGGTTTCGCCACGTTCGTGGGTCAGGTACGTCTGGGCAACGATCTCGATGGCTTCCTGACGAAGCTCGTCGAGAATGTTTTTGATGGCTGCGCCAGGAATGACGTGGAATGGTCGAAGCGATGATTGTGTGGTCATGAGGGATTACGCCGAAAGTGCCAGAGCGATTTCTGGGAAGAGGGGGTGCAGTGCGGTAGCGCCGATGCGTTGGGTGACCCAGTCGTCGGAGTAGATGGTTTCGAGGTAGCGCTCACCCATGTCCGGTGAGATCGCCACCACCACATCGTCGGGGCGGATGTGGTGTGCCCATTGCTGAACACCGGCGAGGACCGTGCCGGTGGAGCCACCGAAAAGCAGGCCGTAACGTTGTGCCAGCCAACGGCAGACCTTGATCGTCTGCTCTTCCGGGATGGACAGGAAATCGTGGATGCCGGCAGGCTCGAAGATTTCCGGACGACGACTGGTGCCAAGCCCCGGAATATGGCGCGTACCGCCAGGCAAGCCGAATGTGACCGAGCCGACGGTGTCGACGGCGATGACTTTGGTGTGCGGGCGATGTTCGGCGAAGTAGTTCTTGCAGCCCATCAGCGTGCCGGTCGTGCCAGCGCCGACGAAGAGGTAGTCCACGTGGGGAAACTTGTGGGCAATCGACTTGGCTGTGGCCTGGTAGTGCGCCAGAGGGTTGATCGGGTTCTTGTATTGATTGAGCCAGATGTAGTCGGCGTTGTCGGCGACCAGTTGCTCGATCAGACGAATCCGCGAATTCAGGTACCCGCCGTTTTCGTCGCGCTGATCAACCATGAGCATCTCGGCACCGAGGGCGTGCATCAGCTTTCTGTTCGGCGCAGAAATATTCGGATCGATCACGCAGACGAACTTGTAGCCCTTGGCGGCGCACACCATGGCCAGCGCCACGCCGAGGTTGCCTGATGAAGATTCGATCAGACGGGTATTGCGGTTGATCAATCCGCGACCTTCCAGGTCGGTAATGATCGCATGAGCGGTTTTGAGCTTGATGGATCCGGCAGGATTCAGTCCTTCGATCTTCAATTGAATCCTTGCGCTGCAAAGATCCTCGATCTGCACATAACTATCTTCATTGATAAGTTGTTTGATCATACGTCGTCCGTTTCGCTCGTTTATGCCGGGCGCAATCAGTCGCCAGCATCAGTCCTGGGGTGTTTGAAAAGCAGTCGTTGCCGTTCGCCCGTTGGGGTGGTTTTTGGATTTTTTAGCTGGACGGGAGGTGACCTTGCGGTGGACGCCGATCTATTAAAAAAATCATGTTTTGCGTTCTGGTGTCGGGAAGACATCCAGAGGGTGGTGGCGCGCAAGGTAGAGCCAGAAATGGTTCGCCAGGGCTGAGCAAATACTGGCGATATTCCTGGCGCAGTGAGAGATACAGATTTTCGGTTTTTTCCAGTACACCCGATGGCGATGGGGTCTGAAGAGGAGAGGGCGTGGCGGGGGATTGGAGCGGATGATCAAATCGCAGGCATAAAAAAACCCTGAATCTTGCGATTCAGGGTTTTCGGTATTTGGTGCCCAGAGACGGACTCGAACCGCCGACGCGGGGATTTTCAATCCTCTGCTCTACCGACTGCGCTATCTGGGCAACGGGGCGCATTAAAAGGGTTTTTCGGATTTACGTCAACGACTTTTTTAAAATTTCTTAAATTAATTCCGTCGCTTACGATCCGACCCCCGATTTCCGGGGTTTACTCTGCAGGTGGAACGTAGCCTTCGGCTTGCGCGTATTCCTCGCCGGAGAAGTACTTGTCCATTTCGCCCTGAAGAAATTTGCGATCTTCGGCGTTCATCATGTTCAGACGCTTTTCGTTGATCAGCAGGGTCTGGTGTTTCTGCCAGTCGGCCCAGGCCTTGGCGGAGACGTGTTCGAAAATGTCCTGACCTTTGGCGCCCGGGTACGGAGGGCGTTCCAGGCCTGGCAGTTCTTCTTTGTACTTGCGGCACATTACGGTGCGGGTCATGGCGACTCTCCTGCATTCAAGACGGCGGCCGCGCGTTCGAGCAAGGTTTTGACCGGGGCGGCGAGGCCCAGGCGCGGCGGGGTGGCGAGGTTATACCAGAGCCAGTCGGCCTCGGCCACGTGATGGGCGGCCTCCTGTACCTGAACCAGCCAGGGTTCGATGGACAGCTGGAAATGGCTGAACGTGTGGACAAGACTCGGCAGCGCCTGCTGCTCGCCCATGGTCAGCGCGTGCTGATCGGCAAGATGCTGCAGGTCGCCGAGGTCGTCGAGTTCCGGCAGGCTCCACAAACCGCCCCACAAACCGCTGGAGGGGCGACGGTAAAGCAGAATCGCACCGTCGCCGTTGGCCAGCATCGGCATCAGCGTGCGTTTCTGCGGGATGGCTTTGCGCGGCTTGGGGATCGGGTAGCGCGTCTCCAGGCCGAGCATATGCGCCTCGCAACCACGCTCCAGCGGACACAGCAGGCAACTCGGCTTGCTGCGCGTGCAGAGCGTGGCGCCAAGATCCATCATCGCCTGGGTGTAGGCGTTGACCCGATCATGCGGCGTGAAGCGCTCTGCATTGGCCCACAGCTGTTTGGCGACCTTCGGCTCGCCGGGGTAGCCCTCTTGCGCAGTAAAGCGCGCCAAAACGCGTTTGACGTTGCCGTCGAGAATCGGCGCACGCAGGCCCATGCTGATGCTGGCGATGGCGCCGGCAGTGGACAGACCAATGCCCGGCAGATCCGTAAGCTTTTCGACGTCACGGGGAAACTCGCCGCCGTACTGGCTGACGACGATCTTCGCGGTCTTCTGCAAATTGCGCGCACGGGTGTAGTAACCCAGGCCGGTCCACAGGTGCAGCACTTCGTCTTCCGGCGCTTCGGCCAGCGCTTCGACCGTCGGCAGTGCGGCCATGAAACGGTCGAAGTAATTGAGCACGGTGCTGACCTGAGTCTGCTGCAACATGATCTCCGACACCCACACCCGGTACGGGTTGATGTCCTGCTGCCAAGGCAAATCGTGGCGGCCGTGGCGGTCGAACCAATCCAGCACCGCCGTGGAAAACTGCTCCGCTCTCATCGCTTGAACAGCCCCTTCAATGCGTTTTTCAATTCCGGGCTGACCTTGTCACCGAGTTTCTCGTCGATTTTTTCACTGAGCTTGTCGCCGGCGAGTTTGGTCGCGACTTGACCGAGGCGATCATTGTCGACGCGGCAAGCCTTGGCGCCCAGCTCCAGTGGACCACGGCAGCGCAGCGGCCACTCGACGCCGACGAACTTATCGCCGACCTGACACGCCGGGTCGGGCATGGCGCTGGTGTCGCCTTCGACAATGATGCCGACGCGATAGTCCATGCCGAGCACGCGCAGGTCGATGTCGCCATCACCGTTGACGGTCATGCCGGGGATGCGCACTTTCAGGTCCGGGTTGCTGGCGACGCCGTTGCGCAAGGTGAGGTTGCCTTTCAGCTCCTGGAACGGTGTGTCCTTGCCGCGTGGCTCGCCGCTGAGGGTTTTCCGGTTGAGCGTGGCGATGCCTTTGCACAGTTGCTGTTCAAGGTTGGCGTTGAGCAGCACGCCGTTGTTGATCACGAAACTGGCGTTGCCGTTGAGGGTGTCGATCAGCGCTTGCTGGCTATTGCCGCTGCTGGTCACGTTGCTGGTGAGGGTTACCAAACCTTTGACCGGCGGATTCTTGCCTTGGCTTTCGAGGATTTTTTCCGCCGGCACACGGTTGAGCTTGGTCTGCAAATTCAGCACCGGTGCGCTTGGGCGCACGTCGAGGGTGCCTTTGGCCTCGAAACCGCCGTTGTACAGCTCACCGCTCAGGTTGGTCAGGGTCAGCAGGCCGCCCTGGCCGGTGGCTTTCAATGCGGCGTTCTGGATCGGCAGCTTGTCGAGGGTCAACTGGCCGAAGGTCAGGTCGGCATCGACGTCAAGTTTGGCCAGGCGTTCAACCGGCAGCAGGCGTTCGGTGCTCCAGGCGGTTTTGCTCGGTTTGTCCGGCAGCGGTGTGGAGCCGGCGCCCGCCATGGCATCGGCCTCGGTGCTGGCCACTTCGGCCTGACGCACTTGCGTGGCATTCGCTGCTTTTTCCGACTTCGGCGGCAGGTAGCGGTCGACGTTGAACGTGTCAGCCTTGAGCACCGCACGCAGCGATTGTTTGGCGAAATCTTCGACGGCGATGCGACCGCTGAAGCTACTGTCGTCGAGTTTCAGGTTGATGTTGTCGAAGGCGATGCTGCTTGGCGTGGCGGCAACGCGGCTGACCAGTTCGACTTTGCTCAGGCTGCCTTCGCCCATGGCCGGGAGTTTCTGGCCGATGCTGTCGACGAACTTCGCCAGATCGAACTGGGCGATGGAGATGCCGCCGCTGATCTGCGGGGTTTTGTCGAGGTCGTTGGCTTTCAGTTCGCCCAAGGCGCGCAATTGGTTGGCGGAGATCTTGATGCCGGTCCATTCGGCGATGTTTGCCGCTTTATCCAGCAATAATTGGCCTTGAGCCGAGAAGGTCATGGTCTTGCCTTGCAGCGGATCGCCTGCCAGTTCGCCGGAAAGCTTCATGTCTTCGAGCTTGTAGCGCTGCAGGGCGCGCTCGATGCGCAGCTCGCCTGTGAGCTCGGTGCGCACGCGCAGCACCGGCTGGTTGGTGCCGAGAAACGCGGTGGCTTTCACCGGAATATTGGTCGAATCGTGTACCGGGCCGGTGCTCAACTGGATGCTTTCGGCGCTGAACTGCTTGCCGGTCTGCTCGTCGTTGTATTCAACGCGGGCGTTGTTGACGGTCAGACTGTCGATGTCGAGGCGGATCGGCTGTGGCGGTTTTTCCACCGCAACAGGGGCTTCGCTGGCCGGTTGGCCCGGCGTAGCGGCTGGTGGCGTTGCACCCGCCGGGACGGGCACCTTGCCGATGTCTTCCCAGTTGCCATGACCGTCCTTGTCGCGGTTCAGGCGCAGGTTCAGGCCTTCGACGCGCACGTCGCTCATCTGCACCTCGCGGCGCAACAGCGGCAGCACGCGCACGGACAGGCCGAGCATCTGCAGATCGGCGAACGGTTCGGCAGGTTTGACCAGGGTGGCAACGCTGGCTTCGTGCAATTCCAGGCCCAGCCACGGGAACAGGCTCCAGCCGATATCGCCATTGAGCGTCAGCTCGATGTGGGCCTTGTCGCGGGCTATCTGGCGGATCTCGTCTTTGTAATCGTTGGGATCGAAGAGGTGGGTCAGGGCAAAACCTGCCGCCACAATGATCAGCAACAGCCCGAGAAGTACCAGACCCAGGATTTTGCCGAACGCTTTCATGGGCGAGTCCTTGTAGTTAGTCGAATTCGTAATTTAGCCGGGGAGTATAGCGCTGCAACGGCCCGGTTCGGTGTGGCGTCATGTCGTCAGGACTTCCAGCGGCACCTGTAACCGGGCGGCGATTGCCTGAGCTTCAAGGTGCCCGGCGGGTGCCCGCAGGCGCAGTTCTGCCCCCGCTTGCGACGCCATTTTCCGCGCTTGGTTCACCATCCGCTCGGCAACCCCACGGCGACGAGTAACTTTTCGTACACACAAATGGGACAGGTACCAGACGTCGCGGTGCCTTTGCAGGCACGCGGCGCCGAGCAGACGGTCGTTGAAACGTCCGGCAATAAAACTTCCTTCCGCCAACGCACTTTCGATCAGATCGACGTCCCCGGAAAACGGCGAAAACAGCCATTCGGGTGCATCACGATAGATCTTCTGCAGATCCTGCTGATCCTGATAACTGGCGTCTTCAAGCGTTTGAACGATAACCGGCATGGTAACCCCGTAAAAAATGCACCCGGTGTAGGAGCTGCCGAAGGCTGCGATCTTTTGATCCTGTTTTTGCAAAACAACGTCAAAAGATCGCAGCCTTCGGCAGCTCCTACACAGGTGTAGAGAACAGATGACCTAAAAAAGGTGATATCAGTTTGGTTTTTCTGTCACGTGCAAATGGTAACCTTCGCCCGTTCGTCCGTCCTTCTGCGACTTAACGTCGCGCCTTCAAGGAGCTTCACCTTAAAAAACGGTCATGCCTGCGTGCATAAGTCCGAGGGTGAACAGTGGCTGGCGAACCATACTAATAATTGGGGGATACACAATGAGCACGAGCATCACGGCGGACGGCCTCAAAGCCGATCAGCCCGCGTTCCTGTCCAAGGAACGCATCATCGCCAAACCCGGTTTCAACCGTTGGCTGGTTCCACCGGCCGCTCTGGCCATCCACCTGTGCATCGGCATGGCCTACGGCTTCTCGGTGTTCTGGTTGCCGCTGTCCAAGGCGCTGGGCGTTACTGCTCCAATGGCTTGTGCACCGGACATGAGCTTCATCGCACAGGTATTTTCGTCGAACTGCGACTGGCCGATCTCGATGCTCGGCTGGATCTACACGCTGTTCTTCATCTTCCTCGGCTGCTCGGCAGCGATCTGGGGTGGCTGGCTGGAACACGCCGGGCCACGCAAGGCCGGCGTTGTATCGGCTCTGTGCTGGTGTGGCGGTCTGCTGATCTCGGCGCTGGGTATCTATACCCATCAGATCTGGCTGATGTGGATCGGCTCCGGCGTGATCGGCGGTATCGGTCTGGGGCTGGGCTATATCTCGCCCGTATCGACCCTGATCAAGTGGTTCCCGGACAAGCGCGGCATGGCCACCGGCATGGCAATCATGGGCTTCGGTGGCGGCGCAATGGTCGGTGCACCGCTGGCGACCGCACTGATGAGCCACTTCGGCTCGGCTGAAGGTGTTGGCGTCTGGCAGAGCTTCGTGGCCATGGCGGCGATCTACTTTGTGTTCATGATCGGTGGCGCACTGGCCTACCGCGTGCCGCCAACCGGCTGGAAACCGGAAGGCTGGACCGCTCCGGCGAAGAAAGCCGCGAACGCAATGATCACCAACCGCCACGTGCACGTGAATGTGGCGTGGAAAACCCCGCAATTCCGTCTGGTCTGGCTGGTGCTGTGCCTGAACGTTTCTGCCGGTATCGGCATCCTTGGCATGGCTTCGCCACTGCTGCAGGAAGTGTTCGGCGGCAAGCTGCTGGGTGTTGATGTGCCGTTCGGTCAACTGGACGCCGGGCAACTGGCTTCGATTGCCGCGATCGCTGCCGGTTTCACCGGTCTGCTGAGCCTGTTCAACATCGGTGGCCGCTTCTTCTGGGCCTCGTTCTCGGACTACCTGGGGCGCAAAAACACCTACTTCGTATTCTTCGCCCTGGGTTTTGCCTTGTACGCGCTGATTCCGAACATGGGTCATTTGGGCAACGTTGCACTGTTCGTGGCGGCGTTCTGCATCATTCTGTCGATGTACGGCGGCGGTTTCGCCACTGTTCCGGCGTACCTGGCTGACCTGTTCGGTACGCAGATGGTTGGTGCGATCCACGGTCGTCTGCTGACGGCTTGGGCTGCGGCTGGCGTGCTCGGTCCGGTGTTGGTGAACTACCTGCGTGAATATCAGCTGAGCATCGGCGTTGAACGCGCTGCCGCTTACGACATCACTTTGTACATCCTCGCCGGCCTGCTGGTGTTGGGCTTCCTGTGCAACCTGATGGTGCGTCCGGTGGCCGACAAGTACTTCATGACCGACGCTGAACTGGCGGCCGAACAGGCGCTGGGCCACGACAAGGGTGCTGACGCCAGCACCGTTCTGGAGTGGAAAGCCGCGCCGGGCAGCAAGCCGCTGGCGATCGCTGCGTGGCTAGTGGTGGGTATTCCGTTGGCGTGGGGTGTGTGGGTGACCCTGCAGAAGACGGCAGTACTGTTTCACTAAGTAAAAAAGCAGTACTCCTGTAGGAGTGAGACTGCTCGCGATAGCGGTCTGACAGTCACAGAAATGTTGATTGCCAGGCCCTCATCGCGAGCAGGCTCACTCCTACAGTTGTTTTTGCGCTGCCTGTAATGGCTTGTATGGACATGTCTACCCGCGACAGCCGGGGGTTCTATCCGTCAGCCATCTCACCTCTCGTGTTTCTGTTTCGGCCCCGCGTGCCTATAATGGCTGCCTTTTTCGCCCAATGATTTTGCGGAGCTGGTGATGGCCGAACGTAAGGCGTTCGTCGAGCGCGACACCCTGGAAACCCAGATCAAAGCCTCGATCAACCTGGACAGCACCAGAAAGGCCCCATTTGATATCGGTGTACCTTTTCTTGAGCACATGCTGGACCAGATCGCCCGTCACGGGCTGATCGACCTGGATATTGTCAGCAAGGGCGACCTGCATATCGACGACCACCACACCGTGGAAGACGTTGGTATCACCCTGGGTCAGGCCTTTGCCAAAGCCATCGGCGACAAAAAAGGCATCCGTCGCTACGGCCATGCCTATGTGCCGCTCGATAAAGCGCTGTCGCGTGTAGTGATCGACTTTTCCGGTCGTCCTGGCTTGCAGATGCATGTTCCCTACACCCGCGCCACCGTCGGGGGCTTCGACGTTGACCTGTTCCAGGAATTCTTCCAGGGCTTCGTCAACCATGCGCTCGTCAGCCTGCACATCGACAACCTGCGTGGCACCAACACCCACCACCAGATTGAAACCGTGTTCAAGGCTTTCGGCCGCGCATTGCGCATGGCTGTAGAGCTCGATGACCGCATGGCCGGTCAGATGCCGTCGACCAAAGGCGTTCTGTAATGCAGACGGTCGCGGTTATCGATTACGGCATGGGCAACCTGCACTCGGTGGCCAAGGCCCTCGAGCACGTCGGTGCCGGCAAGGTCCTGATCACCAGTGATGCCAACGTCATTCGCGAAGCCGACCGGGTGGTTTTCCCCGGCGTCGGCGCGATTCGCGATTGCATGGCGGAGATCCGTCGCCTGGGCTTTGATT
>Ga0160467_100787_pt1 | contig 21544 bp, 13 predicted proteins | sample HID1972I_E11MG_FD_108221 | JGI IMG/M metagenome (GOLD analysis project Ga0160467, IMG submission 108221) | Enriched pill bug-associated microbial communities from UW Madison campus, WI, USA - HID1972I_E11 MG | ecosystem: Host-associated > Arthropoda: Insects > Digestive system > Unclassified ... | reverse complement strand
TATCAATGATTTACAAAGAACTTCATCCCCAGAGGGGATAATCACTGGAGGAGCCGGATGCGATGACCCGCATGTCCGGATCTGTGAGAGGCCTATGCGCATGCGCATAGGCCTACTCGATTTATGTGAATTTTACATGAACAAGAAATAAATGGGCAGAATACAAGGACACAACATAGTTAGGACTGGTACGTATGTGGAATATTTTTGTTGAATATTTCCCTGGTTGGAAAACATGGTGTCAAGCATTGGCTACGATGCTCGTTGCTATCGGAGCCTTTTTAATTCAAAAGCATTTATTCGCTTGGGGGAAAGACATATCGCCGGGTGAACAGCAAAGCGACAACAAACTACAACAGCTTACAGGCAATTATGATACGGACTTGCAAATGATTAAACAACAGCTCAGTAAAAATAGTGATGTGCATTTTCGTGATTTTCGCATAATTATAGGAAGCAGTCGAGCGACCTTGGTTTTTGTTGAAGGAATGCAAGATGAAGTGCTGATAAACAGACAAGTGATGCAAAACTTGATGGACGGAAATTTCCAAAGAAGTGAAGGTTACGTTGTTCAAAACCACAGTGAAGCTTTTGCTGCGTATGTGAAAGAAAAATTATTACCGATAAGCAAAATTAGTGAAGTAGCGGATCTTTATGAGCTAGAGCAATCGATATTATTCGGATTTACTGCATTACTTATAGATGGTTTGCCTCATGTCTTATTAGTAGGGGAACCGACTCCTAAAGTAAGAGCAATCGAAGAGCCCGTCTCTGAAGGATTATTGCGCGGACCCCGAACTGGATTTACTGAGGTGCTTGGTGAGAATACAGCATTGCTTCGTCAGAGCGGACTTGCGTCGGATTTAGTATTGAAAATGGTGGAAGTAGGAAGTCGTGTTAAAAGAAATCTAGTTATTGCCTACATGGATGGCATTGTAAATCCGGACTTACTAAAGGAAGTAGAAGACCGTATTGCAAACATAAATATGGATTTTATTGCGGACACCGGATATGTAGAGCAGTTTATTGAGGATAACTGGCTTAGTCCGTTTCAGCAAGTGCAAAACACGGAGAGACCCGACCGAGTGATCAATTCGTTGCTTGAAGGTAGAATTGGTATTCTACTGGATGGCACACCTTTTGCTCTAATCGTCCCTGTAACGTTCAGTATGTTGCTGCAATCTCCCGAGGATTATTATGAGAGATGGCTGCCAGGTACTTTGCTGCGGATGCTTCGATTTTTTGTAGCTTTTCTGGCATTGATGACACCAGCCTTGTACATTTCGTTTATTTCATTTCATCCAGGCTTGATTCCTACTGAATTGACAATCACGATTATTGAAACAAGGCAAGGTGTTCCGTTCCCATCTTTAATTGAAGTTTTGATTCTAGAAATATCTATTGAAATACTACGTGAGGCAGGCATTAGATTACCTAAACCAATCGGTCCAGCGATGGGGATTGTAGGTGGTTTAATTATTGGTGATGCAGCGGTACAAGCTGGAATTGTTAGTCCGATTCTCGTTATTACTGTCGCAGTTACGGCGATTTCATCATTTGCTATTCCGATGTACAGTGCAGGGATCACGCTTCGAATGCTGCGCTTTGCCGGAATGCTTTTTGCCGCAGTACTTGGTATGTATGGAACGATTATGTTCTTTTTGCTCATTTGCTGCCATTTGTCCAAACTTAAAAGCTTCGGGGTTCCGTATGTGTCGCCAGTTTCTCCGTATCGCTTTAACGATTGGAAGGATTTGGTGCTGAGGGTACCTATTACTTTAATGAAGAAACGACCAATTATGATGAAGACGCAAAACAAAAGGCGCAAGTCATAGCTGTAAAAAATAGAGGTGATTGCATGTATACACGTTCAGATGACAAGATCTCGACAACCGAAACATCAGTGTTTGTTACCAATTCCGTACTAGGAGCTGGAATATTAACGATGCCGCGGGTTGTCGCGGCAGCTGCAGAATCACCAGATTTGTGGTTATCGGTTTTAATTGGTGGAGTAGTTGTTATACTTATGGCCATTGTTATGGCTAAGCTAAGTCAGAAGTTTCCTGGAAAAACGATATTTCAGTACTCTAGGAAAATTATCGGTAGACCGCCAGCCTTTGTAATGTGTATATTATTGATCGTTTATTTCATTATGATTGCTGGGTTTGAAGTTCGTGTACTGGCTGAAGTGACCATGTTTTTCTTATTAGAAGGTACACCGATATGGGCGATTCTAATTCCATTTATTTGGCTAAGCTGTTATTTGATTTTTGGTGGAATTAACGCCATTTCTAGGTTATTTCAATTAATATTTCCGATTTGTGTGCTCGTACTTGCTGTGTCATATGTGTTAAGTATAAGAATATTTGATATTAATAACCTGCGTCCCTTTTTGGGAGAAGGCTTATTTCCTGTAATTAAAGGGATGAAGTCAACTGTACTCGTTTTCGCTGGCTTTGAAGTGATCATGCTTCTAATTGCCCATATGCAGCACCCAGAAAAAGCGATAAAAGCTGTAGTAGCGGGCATTAGTGTTCCGGTAATTTTGTACTTTTTTACAATAGTATTCGTGATTGGAGGGATGTCCACAGATGCAGTGCTAAGAAGTACTTGGCCAACGATTGATCTGCTTCGTAGTTTCGAGGTTTCAGGATTGTTTTTTGAAAGGCTGGAGTTTCCTTTTTTAGTCATCTGGACGCTGCAAATGTTTTGCAATTTCACTTGCTATTATTACGGAGCCACTATAGGCATTTCCCAATTGTTTAACTTGAAGTATCGTTCCGTTATATTTGGGGTTATGCCTGCTCTCTATATATCAGCAGTTATCCCGCATCGTATTAACGATGTGTTTGAAGTAGGGGACTTGATTGGCTGGTCGGCAGCGTGGTTATTTTTCCTTATTCCATTGCCATTATCCATCATATGGCTAATTCGAAGAAAGGGTTTGAAGCACAATGTCTAGATATCCATTCAAATGTGCCAGTTTTCTATTACTTTGTTCATTTGTATTGTCTGGGTGCTGGAGCAGTAAAGAGATTGAAGAGAAAAGTGTATATGTCGGAATGGCTGTGGATGTTGCCAAAAAAACAGAAACGGAAAAGCAGCTTGAAGCACAAGATGGTATTACTCCAGTAGATTCAATAATTACAGCTACGATACAGATTGTTCCAGTAAAATCGGTTAAGGGAAATCAAGAAAGCGGTGGTGGAGGGGGAGAAAAGTATTTAAATGATTCAGAAACGGGCAATTCCATCTTTGAGATTATGCGAAAATACGCATTGCGACGAGACCGTGCCGTTATCGGCCATCACTTAAAGGTGTTTGTTATATCCACTGATCTGGCAAAACAAGTAGAAATTTCAACTTTGCTTGATTTTATGCTGCGTGACAACGACATACGACCGAGTTGCATGGTTTTTTTATCTCAAAATACAGCAGCTGATACGCTGGAAAGCAATCAACCAGATGAGATTCCCGCTTTTCATATGAGAGACATGGTTCTCAATAAATATAGAAATAATGAGATCATGAAACCGGTGATTTTAACGAATTTGGATCAGCATCTTAAGTCAAAAAGAAGCTTTACACTGCAAAATATTGCGGTTTTTGAGAGAGAGACAGAATTTGCAGGGGCAGGAATTATAAAGGGGGAAACTGGAAAGTGGATCGGTAATTTAACTCAGCAGGATGTGAGCAGTATATCGTGGATTAAAGGAGAGAGTGAAGGAGGATTGCTAAAGAGCGTCAATGATCACAATAAGCTAATTACTTATGAGATTAAATCTTCTAAAAGTAAGGTAACTCCACAAGTTAATGGTGATCAGATTAGTTTTAATGTTGATATCCGTTCTGATGGCCGGTTAATTGAAAGCTGGGATCAAGAGGATGAAATCTCTAAAGTGTATACTCAAGTGAATCTAGAACAAGATTTTGAAGAAGAGCTAAAGCGACAGTTAGAGAGCCTTATCAAAAAAATGCAACAGGAATATAAGGTTGAGGTAGCCGGTTTTGGGGAAAGACTAAGAATTTCACATCCAAGAGTATGGAATAAAGTAAAGAGGGAATGGGATGAAGTATTTAGCCGAGCAGAAGTGAATTTTGATATTAAGCTGAAGATAACGGATTATGGTTCTTCAACGGAGTAGATAAGAAAAATAATATGGAGCAGAGACCACCTTTCGAATAGATAGTTCTGGGTGGTCGTTTTTTTTGTGAAAATTATTGATTTCATATTGCACATTCCTTCCTGCTGGATTAAAATCGAACTAGATTAATTATTATAATAATCGATTAATAATTGTGTTAATCCTTAATGTTTTACTACAATATTTTTCAGCTACTTGTAAGTGTCATTTAATTAGATTTTTTAACAAGTTAAGGAGTGGGGATATGAGTAAAGTTGGTCGCTTGACAGTATCACTCGACAGCAAGGGAACTTCACTTGGTGATTTATTCGGAATTTTCTTTGAGGATTTGAATCATGCTGCGGATGGTGGGTTGTACGGGGAGCTCGTTCGCAATCGCTCATTCGAGTTTGACCCGATCGACAATCGTACGTATCATGCGTTAACGGCATGGGAAAAGGTTGAACGTGGCGAAGGAAAAGCGGAAGTCTCTATACAAACGGAGGCACCGGTAAGTACGAAAAATCCTCATTATGCCGTTATTGACATCTTTGCTGAGGGCGATGGTGTCGGCTTAATGAATCTTGGTTACAATTCGGGGATTCCACTAAAGCAAGGCGAGCAATATGCATTCTCAATGTATGCGAAACGCGACGGAAGCAATGCTGCTGAACCAGTAGAAATTATAGTCGAAAGCCAAGACGGTATAATATTAGCAGAGGCGACTGTTGCAGTACAAGGCAATGACTGGATGAAATATGAGGTGACTTTAACAGCAAACTCAACCAATCATTCAGGACGGCTTGTTATTTTAACAAAAGGTACAGGAAGCTTAGCGATTGACCATGTTTTGTTGTTTCCACAAGCAACCTTCAATAATCGTTCGAATGGAATGCGTGAAGATATTGCTAGCTTGCTGAAAGAGCTTAAGCCTAAGTTTATGCGCTTTCCTGGTGGTTGTCTCGTTCATGATGGTTCGTTGAATGCCGACGATAGAAATTCGATGTATCGCTGGAAAAATACAATCGGGCCTTTGCATGAACGCCCCGCACGACGTAGCAACTGGGGCTACAATCAGACGCTTGGTCTTGGCTATTATGAATATTTCTTATTATGTGAAGATATCGGCGCTAAGCCAATTGCTGTTCTTCCAGCAGGCTATGACCCACATCATAAACGGATCGTGCCGATCGATGAGCTTGGTCCTTGGATTGATGATGCGTTAGATCTAATTGAATTCGCCAACGGTGATGTTGATACGGTGTGGGGAGCTAAGCGTGCTGAGCTTGGCCATCCTGAGCCATTCAACATGGAGTACATAGCAATTGGCAACGAAGAAGTAGGCGAGCCGTTTTTTGAAAGATACACGTACTTTCACAAGGCTATTAAAGAGCGTTACCCTGACATGAAAATTATTAACAGCAGTGGTCCGTTTCCAGCGGGCGGTGAATACGATCGTGGATGGGCTTCTGCACGCGAGAATGGTTCCGATTATGTCGATGAGCATTACTATGTATCACCAGAATGGATGCTTGCGAATGTCCATCGTTACGCAAGCTTTAGCGAAGACGATCCGAAAGTATTTCTAGGGGAATACGCTTCATGGGGCAATACATACTACAATGCGTTAGCGGAAGCGGCCTATATGACAGGATTGCAAAATAATGCGCATGCGGTCGGTTTAGCCTGCTATGCTCCATTGCTTTGTAATGTAGACTACGTCAATTGGAAGCCGGATCTGATCTGGTATAACAATCATCAGGTCTATGGAACACCTAATTACTATGTGCAGCAGCTGTTTATGCATCATCAAGGCGACTATTTACTGCCGATGCATGCAGAAGGATTAGGTCAATCGGTAACGGTTAATGATACACCGATTAATGGTCAGCTTGCACTTGGTGCTAATCCAGATACAGCTGAATTTTGGGATATTCAGCTTACTAACAATGAAACCGGAGAAAAGCTGGCGATTAAATATGATGATCGAAACATTTCCGAGACGAATAAAAATCTACGTGTGCTCGGAGCGACTGACTGGCAGAACTATACTGTTACATTTAAAGCTCGAAGATTACAGGGCGAAAAGGGATTTGAAATTAGTTTTGGAGAAAAGAATAGTGGTAATCGTTATCTATGGGAAATTGGTGGCTGGCAGAACCAAGATTCTGCACTTGTTTCGTTTGTGGACGGTCGCGGCTCATGCTTAACACAAAGCTTGTTTACAGTAGAGACCAATGTGGAATATGAGTGTTCGCTTGAAGTATCGGGACGACAGCTAAAAGCGTACATTAACGGCGAGCTTATTAGCGTAGCGGAAGATAAGCCACTTATTATCGAGCCGTTATATTATACGGCAAGCTATGAGATTGCTAGTGGAGATACGATTGTGAAAGCCGTCAATGTGAAGGATCAATCACTAGAGGTTTCTCTTGCTCTGTCTTCATCACCGACTTCTATCGCAACGGTAGAGGTATATGAGCTGTCTGGCTATGAGCTAAAGGAAGAAAATGACTTTGCAGCCCCTACACGTATCTCACCAAAGCATAGCTCAATCGAAGCTGGACCTGAACAAGAAAATAGCTTCAATTACACGATTGCCCCACATTCGGTTACGGTGTTCCGGATTAAGCACACATCATGATCAATAGGTGCTACCTGGAGATTTAACTAAGACGGATTGTAATGAATCATGCTATGTAAAGGACGTGACGTAGTGGAAAAAGATGCTTATTTATTCGTGTATTTCAAGGAAAAGACGACGGAAGACGGCGAGCAAGTATACTTTGCACTTAGCAAGGATGGGCTGAGCTGGGAGCAAGTCAATGGTGGTGAGCCGGTACTTTGGAGTACCGAAGGAGAATGTGGTGTTCGCGATCATACGATTGTAAGAACGAAAGGCAGCTTTTATATTGTATCCACAGATCTGTCGTTAGCTAGAAATTTTAATACGAAGTACAATGGCAGCTGGGGTGAGGTGTCTCGCCACGGGAGCAAGCACCTTGTATTATGGCAATCGAACGATCTAGTGCATTGGTCGGAGCCTCGTTTAATTAAGCTTGGAGATGAACAGTTTGGTTGCCTCTGGGCACCAGATATATTCTATGATGCTGCGCATGATGATTACATCATCCATTGGAGCTCTTCGCATGCTTCGAATGATTATGGAAACAAAGGCATTTATTATACTCGTACAAAAGACTTTGAACATTTTGAAAAGCCAGAGCTGCTCTATCAAAAAGAAGATAGTGGAGTAATAGATTCAGCTATTTATAAGGATGGACATAGCTACTATTGCTTCTTAAAAAGTGAGAAAAATCCAGAGGGCGTTATATTATTACAAGCGGAAGACTTCACAGGACCTTATAAGCCAATTTACGCTTTTAATGAAGAAATGGCTAAGCTAGGCTCAAGTGCATATGAGGCACCAACTGCCTATCAGCTTGCTGACGGGAGATGGTGCTTAATGATTGATTTCTTCGGCGTACGGGGTGAAGGGCAAGGCTATGTCCCATTTATCGCTGACGATATCGCTACTGGGAAATTCATTCGTTCAGATGAGAGCTTCAGCTTCCCTTATCGTTTTAAACATGGTACTGTCCTATCGATTACAGGTGAGGAGTATGAAGTAATAAAAGCAGCTTACCCCAAATGATGAAGCTTTAACTGAGCGTGATTGCTGTTACATTGAAGCGGGTTATCTCATGTAGTCATGGTATATGACGTTGAGATAACCTTTTTATTTCAATGAACATAGATTGATTGAGGGAGTAACAGGTAAAGGATTGGTGAAAAAGATAAAATATGTGTCTTGCAATCAGTCTGAACTTTTATAATAATAAATGAATATCACGAGATAATATTGATCGCACAATATGTAAGCGTTGTCAAATATAAAATCAAAACTATCGTTTGTTTGGATAGAAGGGGAAGATTCTATTGTACAGATTGTTGATTGTTGACGACGAAGAGATCATTACTGAAGCATTGTATGAAGTGTTTAATCAGTCAATGCGTGATGAACTTGATATATGTAAAGCATTTTCCGCCAAAGAAGCATTGACATGGTTAGCGCGCACTAGAATTGATATTGTATTAACAGATATTCGTATGCCCGGCATGAGTGGAATTGAGCTAATGGAGGAAATTCGCACCTATTGGCCAAGGTGTAGAGTTATATTCTTAACTGGCTACAGTGAGTTTGAATACGCCTATCATGCGATTCAAAATACGAACGTAAAGTACTTATTAAAAACAGAAGGCTATGCTAAAGTTATACAGACTGTTCAGGATGTTATTAAAGAAATCAACTACGACCATCACATCAACAATGTATTAAAGCAATCCGAGGAGCAAAAAGCCTCCTTAATGCATTTTGCTCAAGAAGATTACTTCAGGCATTACTTATTGGAACATCATGAACTTGACTATGAAAAGCAGTTGCAATCGATGGTAAAAGATTTTTCCCGGATGAATATTAAGCTTAGTGCAGCTGATCCAGCTGTTATCGTGCTTGCTCATCTTTCTTATTCCAACAATACAGCTTACAGTGATATTAGCGAATCCATTGCTACTGTTAGATACATATGGGATTCATTTATGTCGGAACATATAGAGAGTGTTTCGATGGTTGATAAGTTTGGTGATTTGCTCTGGTTTTTACAAGTATCTCCCGAAGCCGATATGAAGTTCAATAACCATATCATTCGCTATGTGGAAGGCACACTTGAGTTAATTCAACAGGCTTGCTACGATTCACTGGGCATTGTGATATCTTTTACGATGAGTGGCGAGCGTTGTGCATGGACGCAGGTTGCAAAGCAGTATGATAGATTGCGTCATCTACAAAAAATGAAAATGAGTGAAGGTATAATACAGATTGACTATCCGGAGCAAACAGTGAGTACAATTTGCCAGGAAGGCTTTCGCATCGTACCTAAGGTGGAGATCATGGCTGCCCATCTGGAAGCTGGTCGGTCAAAGGAGTTTTTTGAAGGTTTCTCAGAGCTTGAAGCGTACACTTTGAATAAAAATGACAATGTGCATCGATCGGTAGAAGCGTATTATGCAATAGCTCTTCAGCTGCTGTCACATATGAATCGATATAATCTTTATGAGCAGGTTGGGGAATGTAGCAAATTAATGCGACTCGATGAGCACAGCTCTATGAAGGAAGGCTTTCAATATATGCGATCATTAGCTGAGCGTTTATTTGCCCATAAGCTAATTGATGAGCGAGATCGAGCATCACTAATAATCGAAAAAATTTGCAAATATATTCAAGATCATTTAAGCGAAGATTTATCTCTTGTACGATTAGCGGAGCTGCATTACTTTAACCCTTCTTATCTATCACGCTTTTTCAAGCAAGAACGAGGCGTAAAGCTTTCGGAGTATATCGAAGACTGCAGACTTAAAAAAGCAAAGCAACTGTTAAGCAACGCTGAATTAAAGATACGTGATGTCTCCTTACTGGTTGGTTATGAAGCTGCCCATTCGTTTACACGTTTTTTCAAAAAGTCTACGGGAATGACGCCACAGGAGTATCGTGATTCCTTAATTGAAGAGTAAAAGCAAACGATCCGCCGGGAGCATGGGCTGCGCAAGCGGATCGTTTTTATTAATTAAATTATTGCTGTAAAAAGCTGCGAATATCAATTTTCGTGCCAAGTCGTGCACTTTCCACTGCAGCTAAAACCATAGCCATACTGTATAGATTGTCACCGCTGCTTGTCTCTGGAGCAGTACCTTGACCAACTGCATCAAACATATTGGCTAGACAGCCCTGATGGAATGTTAATGGCATCTCAATAGTACTGCTGCTTAAGCGTTCATACTCATTCAAAAATCGCGGTTGCTCTGAGTTACCTTTAATTGTGTCGGCATAAGGCTGCTCGTGTCCGTCCCACATAATCGTTCCTTTATCACCGATGATGCGCCACGCTGCTTCCCATGAGGTAGGTGCACCTTCAGCACACCATGAGCCGCGATAATCGAATACTGAACCATCGGACATTTCAAATATACAAAGAGCCATTGCATTGCCACTGTACCAAGATCCTTCCGGATTAAATTCATGGCAGTAGACGGAGACGGGATCAGCTCCCATAATAAATCTTGCTTGATCGAATGTATGAATCGCCATGTCGAGCAATAATGGACTGTCCATTGCATCTCGGAATCCCCCAAAGTGAGGACCGAGGAAAAAGTCAGCGCTTACAAAACCTATAGTTCCTATCGTGTTGTCAGTGATCATTTGTCTAAGGGCACGAATTCTTGGATCGAATCTACGGTTTTGCATGATTGCATGCGTTCGACCAAGCGAATTTGCCAACTGTACTAGTTCCACGCATTGCCCTAATGACTCTGCAAGCGGTTTTTCACTAAATACATCACAACCGAGCTTCATCGCAGTAGAAGCAATGGAATAATGACTCGCTGGAATTGTAATGTCGAAGACAAGATTAGCATCTGTTGATGCAATGGCTGCTTTAATGTCGGTAAAGACAGGACAGCTAAGCTGCTTTTTCTCAGCAAATTTAGCGGCAGCCTCAGCATTGATATCGACTAGGCCAACAATCGTTGCATCATCTCGCGTTAAAGCATAATCTGCCCATACATGAGCCATATTGCCGCATCCAGCAATGATGATCTTATAGCTTGACATCATTACACCCCCTCGGTAGGATTAGGCACAAAATGTCCGCCCCGGCAATGTTTTAAATAGTGGAGTGCATGAACTTGCCCAGTCATTTCAAGGTCACCTTTATACACTGGATCGTGCCAGCCTTCAATATCAATCGTGCCCTTAAATCCATGCTGACGCAATATCGTGATGATGTCGCTCCAGTTGCTGTCGCCGAAGCCAGGTGTTCGATGCCATACATAAGGCTTAGGTCCATGAACGCCGTATTCTTTAACGATATCCCAAGCGATCGTCGCATCTTTGCCATGAACGTGAAACACTTTATCTACCCATTTTCTTAGCTGAGGAATCGGATCGATCAAGCTCACCATCTGATGGCATGGCTCCCATTCTAGTCCAATATTGTCTTCAGGAACGGCGTTGAACATCATGTCCCAAGCGGTAGGGTTGTGAGCGATATTCCAATCACCACGCTCCCATGTTCCACCCATATCACAATTTTCAAAAGCGATGCGCACGCCTTTGCCTGCCGCACGCTTAGTTAATTCACCAAATACTTGCTGGAATCTAGGAATCGACTCATCGATCGGTCGATCCGTTAATCTACCTGTAAACCCCGATACGATATCTGTACCAAACAAATGTGCATGATCGATTAAGCGCTCCCAGCTAGCTAACGTGTCTGCGTTGTCTCCATGACCAGTAAGAGGGTTACCGAATACGCTAATAGCAGAAATGATGAAGTTGTGCTCATCGGTTAATGCTCGCACACGCTTTGCCAGCTCCGCTAAATCAACTTGCCCCGTCGTTTGCCAAAACGTTAAGTTAAACGATTCAAAGCCATGACCAACAATTTGTGGGATAATCTGCGCAGCGTTATTGCCACCGACAAGTGTTCCGATTTTAATCGCTTGTTCCATCCTTGTTATCACTCCAATATTGTCATATAGTATTGCTAGCAACACTATTATAGATCAGATATTACGATGTTACGCTATTCTAAATTGGTGGAACTTTCTCTTATCTTGTGGAGGTGTGGTGCTGTGAGTTACCCTAAAGAGCTATGGGAAGATACGCATATGTCACAGCGAGCGTATCCTATTCAGCTTTTCCCTAATGCTCCAAATAATAAAAAAACAGGAGATTGTGTACTTTATTTGCATTGGCATGCTCATATGGAGTTAATTATCGTTAGAGCGGGTCAAGTGCTGTTTTACATTGATAGTCAGCCGATTGAAGCGAAGCAGGGAGATGTTGTGTTTGTACCCGGAGGGAGCTTACATGTCGGTTATTCACAGAGCGAAGAAAAGGTTGCAATGGATTGCATTGTGTTTAATACGGCATTGTTTCATGAGTGGTTAAATGACTCCTTACATGTTCAGTTATTGGCTCGATATGTTGAAGGGAAGGAGCACTTCCCATTGCTTGTTTCAACGATAGATGGTTATGAAAGTGGGCCGAGGAATGATCTCGAGTACATAGTTCGGGAGTTAGCATCCAAGCAAGCAGGTTATCAATTAATTGTAAAAGCACAGCTGTATGCTTGGCTCGTTAAGTTGGCTCGGATGAATAGTAACACTGTATCGCTACAGTCACAGGAGCCGTATTTTGCGAACCGCGATCGTTTCAAACAGCTCATTGAATGGGTCAAACTTCATTACGCAGAGAAGCCCACAGTAAAGCAGGCAGCAAGTATGGTGGGGCTTGATCCGTTTTATTTTTGTAAGCAGTTCAAAAAACTGACCGGTAGAACGTTTATCGAATATGTCAATGTGTATCGTATGACTGAGGCGGAACGAATGCTTAAATACAGCGAAGCAACCGTTGGGGAAATTGCTAGCCAGCTTGGTTGTGAAAACGCAGCCTACTTTACGAAGCTATATAAGCAATATATGGGGATGACGCCCTCGGAGGCTCGAAAGAGAGTGTAATTACGTAAATAACGGGTAATGAAGTAAAGAATTGGATGTTGCTGCTGCTAGAAAGTGTCGTAATAATTAATTGATACTCATTGGTGAAAAGAGGGAAATCGCTTGCGAATACTCACTGAAAAAACAATTCGTGTTATAGCAGCCATAATGGCTATATGTATTCTCTTATCTGCATGTATGAATCAACGTACAAATGGTAATGGCGATGTTCAAAATGAGTATGGTCAAGAGGAAGCAGTTCATGTATATGAAGAAATAGGATTAAGTAAGTATGATCCAGCAATTGAAGTTTCTTTTGTCCGAGATATAGGAGGAGACTTTAATAACTTGATTCTTTCTCTTCCAGGTGAAACGCTTGAAGACAACAGATGGTCTCGCTTATATAAACAAATTCTGGGAATTGATATCAAGTATGATTGGACTGCAGAGGGTGATTTTTATCGACAAAAGTTGAACTTTGCGATCGCGTCAGGTCAGATTCCGGATATTGTTAAAGTATCACCTGAACAACTAAGAACATTAAACAACGCCGGCTTAATTCAGGACCTAACAGAAGTCTATGAACAGTATGCGACACCATTAACTAAGTATATTCTCAGTCAAGAAGGCAGCGGACCGTTCGAAGCAGCTACATTCGATGGTAAGCTGATGGCGATACCTGAAACAGGTTCATCCATGGAGGGCGCAATGTTTATTTGGCTTCGAACGGATTGGTTGGAGCGTCTGGAATTGCAGCCTCCGCAAACGATAAGCGATGTATTGAATATTTCGAGAGCGTTTACAGAGCTTGACCCTGATCAGAATGGCTTGGACGACACATTTGGTCTGGCTATTACTAATTACTTATGGGACCCTGTCATGGGAGTAAAGGGGTTTATGGCAGGCTACGATGCATTTCCTGAGATATGGATCGATAACGAGGCAGGCGGGCTTGTGTATGGAGGCATTCAGCCAGAAGTCAAAACTGCGTTAAAAGCACTGCAGGAGATGTATCAAAGCGGACAGCTTGATCCAGAATTTTCATTCAAAAACGGCAACAAAGTAAAAGAACATATTAAACATGGGAAGATCGGAATGGTATATGGTGAGCAGTGGGCATCTTTTTTAGTGCAGACTAGCCGTGGTGAAGATCGTAATGCGGATTGGAAGGCGTATCCGATCGTTTCTGTAAGCGGTAACCCTGCTAAAGTGCCATTAAAGTTCAGCACATGGCAGTTCTTGGCGGTTCGAAAAGATTTTGAGCACCCTGAAGCGATTGTTAAGCTGTTCAACCTACATCTAGAGAAGAATTGGGGAGATACTTCTGAATTTGAGACGTATTACAGCTCTCCTTATCCAGTGTGGCAGCTATCGCCTGTTAACCCGTATCCAGTCGAAAAAAACTTAACAGCGTATCGTGAATTGGATAAGGCACGCCGAACAGGGGATTGGAGTAAATTGAATCCCGAAGCTAAATCGATAAAGAAGCTAATTGATATTCATCTTGCCGGAGGTGCGAATGAGTCGCAAGGCTGGGGATGGGAAAAAACATACGGTGAACAGAGTGCATTCAGCATCCTTGATCAATATGAACGAAACAACCAGCTTTTATATGAAAAGTATACCGGTGTTCAAACAGAAACAATGATTGAAGCTAAAAGTTTACTGCAGGATTTGCAGCATGAAACTTATATTAACATTATTCTTGGCGATCCAATTGAGGAGTTCGATGCCTTTGTAGACAAATGGAATAAGCTTGGAGGAGAAGCGATTACGAACGAAGTGAATGAGTGGTACTCTCAAAATCGTTAAGTAATTATTACATGCGGAGGAATTACGCTTGCTAAAATTTCCAGTAACTTCATTCAGAAATTCGATCTACTTTCGGTTGTTAATTACGTATGTTATCGTTATTTTTCCTATCGTGTTACTCGGAATATATCTGTACCATTGGAGCTATAATAACGCGAGTGAAGACATATCTAGAGCAACGGTCACTCAATTACATTATTATCTCGAAGATCTTAATCGTGAAATAGAGTGGATGGAGCTGCAACAATTTGATTTGTTAGAGGATAGCGAACTGAACAAGCTTTCAGTAACCTGGGAGATGATGAGCAGTGTTGAGCAGAGATCAAGTCTGACGTATTTGCTTCATCGTCTAACTTCTTTCAAAAACAGCAGCCCTTATATTAAAGATATTAATATCCATATTAGAACATCAGAAAAAACAATATCAGCAGTTAACTCTGTTGTTGATTTGGATATGGATTATTTTGAGACGCTTCACACAAGCATCAATCGTAATCGCGAGCGTCTAACCTATCTCGGTTCATCGTTGCAGTTAGTTGCAGCTAAGTATGGAGGCAAAAAGGGACAAGCACCGCTTTATATCGTTCAAATTGAATTTGATTCTGAAAAGCTGAGCGAATCCCTACAACAAATTAGCCTGTATACTGACAGTGGAGCGTTTTTGTTCTCAGATACAATGAACTTTCGCGTAATGGATAGTGAACAAACACGGCCAATCCTTCAAAGTTATTTGATGCAAACAAAGGATGCAAGAGAAAAAACGGCACTGCTTAGTCATAGTGGGATTATATATCATATTGATAAGGCAAGCTCAGAAAATTTGAAGCTTTCTGTTGTTACGTATTTGCCTGAAGAAACAGTAAAGCGACCGCTTAACTTTTTTTATCGATGGGCTTGGTTATTTGCTCTCGCTTCCTTTATTGCAATCGTTGTTGTTTCGTATTTTACATACCGCTTTATTCATAAGCCGTTATTGCAATTTATGCAAAGCTTTAGGCGAATGGAAGAGGGGGAATTGGACAGTACGATTGAGCACGATAAGAAGGATGAGTTTGGCTATCTGTATACGCGCTTCAATCATATGCTTGTGAAGCTGAAGACATTAATTGATCAGGATTATAAGCAAAAAATGATGATGCAACGCTCTGAACTCAAGCAGCTTCAATCCCAGATCAACCCTCATTTTTTGTATAACAGTTTCTTTATTTTGAACTCTTTGGCGAAAATCGGTGATGTGGATCGCATTGAGCAGTTCACGGTTATGCTTGGGGAATATTTCCGCTTTATTACACGCAATAGTGATGATCTCGTACCTTTGTCGGAAGAGACGAAGCACTCGCGAGTTTATACAGAAATCCAAGAGCTGCGCTTTTCAAGACGAATACAAGTGCAATTCGATGAACTTCCTAAAGAACTAGCTGCTTTAAAAGTACCAAGGCTAATTATTCAACCGATTATAGAAAATGCCTACGAGCATAGCCTGGAGAAAAAAGCTGAGAATGGATTGCTGCGTGTAACCTTCTCTAAACAGCATAACGATATCCTTATTATCATTGAAGATAATGGTGATCATTTGTCGGATGATCAGCTGCGACATCTGCAGCAAAGTCTTGAGCATATCAATGAATTCAGTGAAATGACAGGAATGATTAATATTCATCGACGTCTTATGCTAACCTTCGGAGATGAGAGTGGCCTGAGGCTTGAAAGAAGCGAATTGGGAGGGCTTCAAGTAACGATACATATCCAAGGGGAAAGTAAAAATGAATAAAAAATAGGCGTGGTAGCACTTCATCATAAAGCTGCTCACGCCTATTTTTTTGTATACCGAGTGTAAATGGAATTATCAATCTATAACTTGAAGGGTACTTCACCCTCAGTTTGACAGGTTGTAGCTATTTCCAGCAGACGTTACCCTAATTAGTATAGGACGATCACTAGAATAGGAGGAAGATAAACTTGTGGTGATAAATAACAAAAAATTGATGTTAGTAAGCTTAATATCAATCGTAATTATTGCTGTTTTATCGACCATCATCATTAGTTATTCTCGTGGTAAAACGGAACATTCAACAGCTAATGATGGGCAACTGCCTGACCTAGAAGGAGGAACTGCCAATAATCCGATTATATGGGCAGACGTACCCGACCCTGATGTCGTTAGAGTCGATGATGCATATTACATGGTTAGTACTAGCATGCATATGATGCCAGGCTCACCTATTATGAAGTCTACTGATCTTGTTAACTGGGAAATTATCGGTTATCCCTATGAACGCTTAGAGGAAAACGACGCACATAATCTTCGGAACGGTATGAATGTATATGGTCAGGGCTCCTGGGCGAACAGTCTAAAGGCTTATAACGGTAAATTTTACGTGCTTACTGCGTCACTGGACTCGGGTAAAACGTATTTGTTCTCTGCTGAAGATCCTAGTGGCCAGTGGGAACGAACGGAATTCAATGAATATTTACATGATCCAGCTTTAATCTTTGATGATGACGGGAAGGCGTACATTATTTATGGCACAGAGAATTTTTCAATTAAAGAGTTAACGGAAGATTATAAAGCGATTAATCCGAACGGGCTCAATAAGGAAATCCTTGTGTCTGGTCAACCAGGAATGGAAGGAGCACATGCCTACAAAATTAACGGGAAGTATTATATTACCGCAATCTGGTGGGAGAAAGGTCAGATCAGAAGGCAATACATATATCGTTCCGATCAAATTGACGGGCCTTATGAAGGTCGTCTTGCTTTAAGTGATACGATGGGCTACAAGCAAAATGGTGTAGCACAGGGCGGACTTGTCGATACGCCTGAGGGGAAATGGTATGCAATGCTGTTCCAAGATCATGACGCTGTTGGTAGAATTCCAGTGCTCGTGCCTGTGAATTGGGAGGATGATTGGCCAGTTTATGGTGAAGATGGGATCGTGCCTTTAACGTTTGCTGTACCAGGCAGCAGTGAATTTGTAACTGCTCTCACAAGAAGTGATGAGTTCTTTCAATCATCTGCAGAATTGCCCACAGCCAGCATTCAAGATCGAGAGCTAGTCTCTAGTACAGCGTCAGGTGTTGAGATTGTTGCCAACGGGTTGTTTAACTCTAGTATTGCAGACTGGAGTGGGAAGGATAAGGCGAAAATCGAGGTTATCCCCGATCCGAATTCCAGTGATAATAATATCGCTTTTATATCCAATCGAAGTGCAACCTATGCTGGTATCGAGCAAAATTTCACAAAGAAGCTTGTTCCAGGAGAACGATATACGGCTAGCTTTAGACTGAAGTACACGGAAGGTCCAGAAACTAAGGAGTTTATTTTGACAGCAAGAAAAATAACAAACGGAGAGACGTCCTATCAAAATTTAGTAAGTGCAACCGTGAAGAAAAATGAATGGACGGAAGTCAAAGGCTCATTCACGATTAACGATGATCCTGCTTTTGTTTATTTATTTTTAGAAACACCATGGACGGAAACACCAGACCCCGAGCTAGATATGATGGATTTTTATGTTGATGATATATCTGTGAAGTCTAATCCAGTTTCTGTTGCAGAGCTCTCAGAAAGCATGCCAAATGATTCAAGGCTTGGGCTGCAGTGGCAATGGAATCACAATCCTGATAACACCAAGTGGTCGTTAACTGAGCGCCAAGGCTTTTTACGCATGACAACGGGAAAAATTGTGTCGAATATAACAGAGGCGCGTAATACGCTTACTCAGCGTGCGGTTGGACCTTTCAGCTCAGGTTGGATCTCAATGGATACAAGCAAAATGCTCGATGGGGATGTAGCAGGTCTAGCTGCTTTCCAAGAGGAATATGGCTTTATTGGTGTAAAGCAAGAGGCTGAAAAGCAATATATCGTCGTCGTAGAAAAAGGTAAGGAAGTTGCACGGGAACGATTACAGCAACAGCAGATTTACCTAAAGGTTGATTTTGATTTCATGGAGGACCAAGCTTCATTTTTTTATAGTTACAACGGCAGACAATGGACTATTCTCGGCAACGAGCTAAAGATGAGCTATACCATTCCACATTTTATGGGCTATCGATTTGCTTTATTTAATTATGCAACGGAGCAATCGGGAGGCTATGTGGATTTTGATTATTTCAGATTTAGCCCGGAAGCAACCGGTGAACAAACACCGTACGAATTGTCAGCTTATTTGAAGGAAAGCGAGCTTACGTTGAGTAATGACAAGCAAAGCAGCTATGAAGTGAAGCTGCTGCTTGATGATTGGCCTAGTGAACTTAATATTGAGCGGATAGAAGCCAAACTAGTAATTCCAGATCTATTTGAGGTGAAGGATGTAAAGCTTCATGATGCGAATTTCGCTAATGCCATATTGAATACAGTAAGCACAGATGATGGAATGAATTTGGAGATATCGAATGCAGATTCAGCTAAACCGCTTTATGTTAACGAAGATGGAAGCAGACTTGTTGCTACGATAAGTCTAATACTAACACAGGAGTTGAACGAAATGAAAAATGAAGAAATTAAAGTAGAAAGTTTAACGCTCGTTGATGGAGAACAAAAAAATAGCGAGGTTGATGTAAGCGGTGCTGTAACAAAAGCCGTTTATACACCGCCAACTGCAGCAATTGGGAAGGAATTAGGGAATCATAACCCGCTCGTCACGTATAGATTCGGGGCTGATCCATATGCACTGGTTTATGAGGATCGTGTTTATCTATATATGACCAATGATATGCTGGAATACGATGATAGCGGCAATGTGAAGGATAATACTTATGCATCAATTAATAAGCTTGGGGTGATCTCCTCCGATGATCTCGTGAACTGGACGGATCATGGAGAGATTCAAGTAGCTGGCAGTGAAGGTGCTGCCAAGTGGGCAACCCAATCATGGGCACCTGCTGCTGTGCATAAAGTGATCGATGGTAAGGACAAATTCTTTTTATACTTTGCCAACAATGCAAGCAATATTGGCGTGTTGACGAGTGATAGTCCAACAGGTCCGTGGGTAGATCCAATCGGCAAACCGCTCATTACTAGACAAACGCCAGGTGTTGCTGAAGTGACATGGCTATTCGACCCTGCAGTACTCGTTGATGATGATGGTCAAGGCTATATCTATTTTGGAGGCGGAGTACCGCAAGGTCAAGATGCGATGCCTAATACAGCGAGAGTGATGAAGCTAGGCGAAGATATGATTAGTGTCGTAGGTGAAGCGGATGTAATCCCTGCGCCATATATGTTCGAAAATTCAGGGATCAACAAGGTTGGCGATAAATATTATTATACGTATTGCTCGAACTTCTATAGCGGTACACGCGAGGCGGGCAGCCCGCCAGCTGGTGAAATATCCTATATGGTCAGTGATTCCCCGATGGGGCCATGGACATATGTAGGTCCAATATTGAAAAATCCTGGTCATTTCTTTGACGTTGGTGGCAACAATCACCATGTCATCTTTGAATTCCATGACAGCTACTATATCGCTTATCATGCGCAGACCTTATCTAAAGCAATGGGGGTTCCGAAGGGCTATCGCTCTACGCATTTGAATAAAGTTGTATTCAATAATGATGGTTCAATCCAAGAAATTACTGCAGATTATAAAGGCGTAGATCAGATCAAGCCGCTTAACCCTTACGTACGTGTAGAAGCGGAAACGATTGGTTGGAATGCAGGGATTAAAACCGTAACGAATGAAACGGTAGATAGCAAAAGAGTCGTCGCAGACATTGATCATGGAGACTGGATCGCTATATCCGATGTCGACTTTGGAAGCGAGGGAGCGACATCCTTTACAGCTTCTGTAGCAGCTGGAAGCACGCCAGCCACAATCGAGCTTCGCCTCGGAAGTCCTGAAGGAGAGTTGATTGGTGAACTAGCAGTACCAGCTTCAGCGAACGCGGGCTTCACCCAACTGACAACTAATATTACGAAAACGGTGGGCAAGCATCATTTATTCCTAGTATTCAGAGGCACAGCAGACAGTAATCTGTTAGAGCTGGACCACTGGCAATTCAATAATTAATTCAACAATACTATAAGAAGAAGTTGTCTGAAATGTGCTAGAAAATTAGTTGGAGCATACGAGCCGCTACGGAGCAAATCGTTCTTCCACTCGCGTTTAAAGCCTGATTCTTTAAGCTAATAAAATGTAGAATCAGGCCTTAAAGGCGAGCCACTTCGTTTTCCAGAATCGATTTGCTCCTCCGCTCACGGTGTGCTTGATGCATAACATACAACGCTTCAGACAATTCGTAACACTGAACTAGAAAGCAGTCCGGAAAACCAATAACCATTGGAATCTGGCCTGCTTTTTTGGTGGATTTTTGTTAAGGCTGTCCAATAAATCAAATCCTTGGAGCAAACAAAATACGCTGATTGAGCTCTAACGGTTGCAGATGAGGCTAATATTCCTTTATTAATGTTTTACATTTCTAACGGTTGCCAACGAGGTTATTCTACTGTTTTTCGTCCAAATGCTCAGAAAATCGTCGAATAGCCGCTGCTACAACCTTTAGAATTTAAAGGGTGTCATAAGGGGCATTTTAACCCCAATAGTAACCGTTAGCGTCACTATGTGCGACTACTTAGCTACCAGAGATTTACCAGAACCCTCAATTTTGATCCTCAGAATCTATCCCAATCTATAAACGATAAAGAGCTGTCTCTGAAAAGCACTTAAAATCTACTTTTAAGACAGCTGCTTCATTGCCATTATCTCTCGCCCTGAGCTACCCCAAAACTTCGAAGCATAAGCAAACCCTCACCGAGGAGTCATCAAAAACCTTCCGCGGAGTCCATGCCTTCTCTAAAGCGACCCTCATTCCGCAGGAATGTATCGAGCGTTAGAGAAGGAATGGCGCAGCCGAGCTACCCAAGTAAATCTCCTGCGGAGTCCATACCATCTCTAAAAGCGACCCTCATTCCGTAGGAATGTTCGAGCGTTAGAGAAGGAATGGCGCAGCCGAGTTACTCCAAAAAAAACTTCCGCGGAGTCCATACCATCTCTAAAAGCGACCCTCATTCCGCAGGAATGTTAGAGCGTTAGAGAAGATATGGCGCAGCC
>Ga0160467_100781_pt1 | contig 21889 bp, 22 predicted proteins | sample HID1972I_E11MG_FD_108221 | JGI IMG/M metagenome (GOLD analysis project Ga0160467, IMG submission 108221) | Enriched pill bug-associated microbial communities from UW Madison campus, WI, USA - HID1972I_E11 MG | ecosystem: Host-associated > Arthropoda: Insects > Digestive system > Unclassified ... | reverse complement strand
CACCGGGCCGCCCTCGAAATAACGCTTTCAACTGCCATCACGTAATTCCTCTGCAAGCCACTCAACCAGCGCGTGCACCTCGATCCGGTCCTCTGCGCCATATCGTCTGAAAACGGAAATGGCTTCAGGCAGAGAGACACTTTCTACACAAGGTCTCACCAGAGCACCGCTGTCAATCAGCCTGCCGGCGGTTCGGCGCCAACCCATTGCAATTCCATGCCCTTCGACGGCGGCCTGGAGCATCAAAGGGTAGCTATCAAACACGGAGCCCTGAGGATAACCCTCTAACGTCTGCCCAAAGGCGTTCAGCCAGGTGTCCCATTCCATCAAGTGCGGTGGCGTGGCGCGATGGTGCAGAAGCGTATGGCGGCGAAGGTCGGTAATCCGAAGTGACTGTCCTGCAGTCAGGTAGTGAGGGCTGCACACAGGAAACACTTCATCAGCGGCGGTGAACGCCAGGGCATGCGAGCCGCTGGGGCGTCCGGTGCTTTGCAAGGCAACATCAAAATGGTCATTGAATTCAGTCAACGGTCGAGTGGATGTCGCCACCTGGATCTCGATTTCCGGGTGTAGCTGGTGAAACGTTGAAAGGCGTGGCATCAACCAATAAAACGCTTCACACAACTGACACAGTAAAACGACCCGGTTTTTGTGGGGTGATTCACGAAGGGTAACGGCGCTGTCGCCGATGCTTTGCAATGCGCTGCTCACGACGCGCCCTAGCTCACGCCCCTCCTGTGTCAGGAAGACTGCGCGGTTACGGCGGTCGAAAAGCTTCAGTCCAAGATCGTCTTCGAGCGCACGGATCTGACGGCTGACCGCCGCTTGAGTGATGTGCAATTCATCAGCAGCCTTCGAGAAACTTTCCAGGCGCGCTGCCGCTTCAAAGGGCAGCAAACTGGCAAGCGGCGGTAATGATTTTCCAAGCGTATTCATAATCAGACGTTATGCATTCAGGGCCGAGAACTCGTTTGTAGCATACCCCTGGCCCTGTGCAACATGAGTTGAATCCCTCATGGATATGCCTGATGACGATTGCTCACTCAAACATCATCGCCGGAGTGACCCTTGCTGTGGTCGCGACCCTGAGCTGGGCGCTGAATTTCATAGCGCCCTATGTCACTGGCGCCTATAGCCTCTATGACTTGATGGTTCTTCGCTTTCTGGTTGCAGGTGCACTGGGTGCGGTAATCATGGTGCTTTGTCGCGCTCGGCTAAGGTGCCTGCGTCGCAAACAGCAATTTCTCGCCGCGGGTCTCGGCGTGACCGGATACCTCGGGTACAGCACCTGCATTGCCGTCGGCGTGATGTTGGGTGGCCCTGTGCTGACGCCAGCATTTATCGGCATGGTGCCGGTCTTGTTGGCCGTGCTCAGCAACGCCACAAAAAAAACGCTTCCATGGCGCCGACTGATACTGCCGCTGACCTTGTTGACGGGCGGACTTGTGCTGACGAACCTCAGCAGTATCGATCAACCCGTTACGGGATATGGGTCGTGGCTGATGGGACTGATGTTTTCAGTCTGTGCCGTTGTCTTGTGGCTGGTGTTCAGCTTGCTGAATCAACATGCCCTGGAAAAACTCCCGGCGAATGTATCCGGTGCCTGGACAGGTCTCATGATGGCCGGTGCCGGAATGGGCGCTTTGTGCCTGTTACCGGTCATGCAGGCGCTCGACCTTCTGAAGCTGCCTGTTCTCGGTTTCGAATTTTCCATGGCAGGACATTTGTATGCCTGGGCGCTGGGGATTGCCGTGATGTCCTCACTCGTCGGAGCCTGGGCGTGGAACGCAGCGTCTCATCGCCTGCCCATGGTGCTTTCAGGACAACTGATAGCCCTTGAATCGCTGTTCGCGACATTGCTCGGCCTGTTGTTTCATGGTCGGCTGCCGACCCCTTTGGAAGCATTGGGACTTGCCGCCGTTCTCGCCGGGGTGGTGATGGCTGTTCGGATCATTCTGACTTCGATTGATAAAGGAGTCGCTACACTGGCTGATGCGCCGGCCTGAGTGATCTGTTTCGGCCAGATGGATGGGCTTTGGCGTTTCGGAGATCAGGTTTTTCAACCCCTGCGAGGGCCAATGCCATGAGCGAAACCAAGTCATCCATCCGTCTGAATGAAGACATCTGCGTCCATATCTTCGTCGCCTCATCCGCCATGGTGGGCGTCTGCCTGACGGTGATCGGTATTTTTCAAGTGGTGAGCACGTTGAGAAAGGAGGGGACCTTGGGGGATGACCTGCTTGCGATCAACGCCATCTTCTACCTGCTCACAACGATCCTGTCCTACTGGTCATTGCGAACCCGACAATTCAGCCGAAATCACCTGCTGGAAAAATTTACCGACGGACTTTTCCTGGCCGCGCTGACCTGGACGACGGGGGTTGCAGGCTTCATTACATGGGCGATGACGTTTACGTAGCTTTTAAAAAATATCACCTGAACAGTTGCGCCTTAGGCGATTGGTTGAGACGCAGCCCATTGTGCTCTGGAAAGTCCATAGCACTTGCACAAGGCAGGTGCGGTGGACAGGTTCAGCTCAGCGTCGTACAGGTGCACTGCGCCAATTTTCATGGCGGCTTTCTGCGAGCGAATGTTCCCGGGCGCGATGTGGAAACATACGGTGTCGTACGCCTTGAATGCATGCTCCACCATCAGACGCTTCAGCTCGCGGTTGGTATCGCCACCCCATTTCGCACGCAGCAAAAAGGTAAACCCGATGGCGATACTGTCCGGCAGATCAGGCGGTGTGTAATAGCTTGAAGTACCCACAATCTGCCCCGAGTCGATATCGATAACGGCGAGCGCTTTACCCGTGGCCAGGCGAGAGGCGAAGTACGCCTCAAATACCTCCCGTTTATAGCGGTTATTGGCGGGATGGTCGGCCCAGATGCGCGGGTCACTGGCCGCCAGATACAGCCTTTCAAAATCACTTTCGGCCAAAGGCCTGAGCCTTAGCGTGCTCCCACACATAACGGGTTGGCAGTCGAAATCGCGCACGAGAATGGATTCCTTTTCGGGTGAGTCGTGGGAATGGAGTCTAGAGCGGTCAATCGGCAAGGAAAGATCCAATACGACGGTTGTTGATGGGGCCATCGCATACCGGAGCAATCGTTTGTGTGCGCAACACGTCTATTGACCTCATCCATACCTGAGGTTTTATAACGAGTGTCGCGTTGCCTTGGCAGCTTTCATTCGCCGTAGCGGTGACATTGGGAAAGGGAGCACACATGGATAAGCGTCACGTTGCATCGAGTCAACCTTCGCCGTCGTCGGCAGAGGCCGTCGCCCTCAGGGATATCAATCTGCCAAAAAGTGGTTGGGCCGCCTTGTTGTCCGGCAGGAATGGTGTGCGCTCGCTCGCCCTTGCCGGGGGCGTCGTCCTGCATGCGATCAATGTTTATATCGCCACCACGATTCTGCCATCGGTCGTCAGAGACGTCGGCGGTATCGACTACTACGCCTGGAACACCACGTTGTTCGTTGCCGCCTCCATTCTGGGTTCCGCTTTGTCGGCGAGGTTGCTCGCCCGTGCAGGGCCGCGCAGCGCGTATGTTATCGCCACGTTGGTGTTCGCAATCGGCACGTTCATCTGTGCAGTTGCTCCGTCAATGCCGGTCATGCTCGCCGGTCGTCTTGTTCAGGGTTTGGGCGGCGGTTTTTTGTTCGCGCTTTCCTACGCGATGATCCGGCTGGTGTTCGATGAAGCCTTATGGCCGCGCGCGATGGCACTGGTTTCCGGTATGTGGGGTGTGGCCACCCTGGTCGGTCCGGCCGTCGGTGGCATCTATGCGCAACTGGGCGTTTGGCGGGCAGCGTTCTGGTCGCTCATTCCCGTCGCCCTGCTGTTTGCCGTGCTGGCTGTGATCGTACTGCCCAAACGCAGCACGGATGAAATCGAACGCTCGCCGCTGCCACTTTCCCAACTCGTCCTGTTGACGTTAGCAGTGCTCGCCGTTTCGTTCGGCAGCGTCTCCTCTGTCTTCCTCTGGAACATCGCGGGGCTGGCTGCCGCCGCGATTCTGACACTCCTGCTAATAGGCACAGAAAGCCGCGCACGCCATCGGCTGCTGCCCGCCGGTGCCCTGCGCATCACAACAGCGCTGGGAGCACTGTACGCAACGATGTCGCTACTGGCGGTCGCTGTCACCAGTGGCGAAATATTTGTGCCGCTGTTCCTCCAGGTTCTTCATCAACAATCCCCGCTCATTGCCGGCTACCTCGCAGCGCTGATGGCGGCCGGGTGGACGCTGGGGTCAATTGCCAGCGCAGGGGCGAGCGGCAAAGGCATCAGCTGCGCAATTCTCGCCGGCCCGATGCTTGGCATGGCGGGCATGGTCGCGCTGGCCGTTTTGGTGCCCGGCGAAAGTGCCGGCGGCTGGCCCGCGCTCATGCCGATATGCGTGGCGCTGGTGGCAATCGGATTGGGCGTGGGGATGGCATGGCCCCACCTGCTCACCCGCGTGTTTCAGGTCGCGCCAACGGGGGAGCAGGGCATGGCAGCGGCGTCTATCACCACGGTGCAGCTATTCGCCACCGCGCTCGGCGCAGCACTCGCAGGCATGGTGGCAAACGTCGCCGGCCTCACGGATCCCGGAGGCATCGCGGGCACTGCCAATGCTGCGGTCTGGCTCTTTGGCCTGTTCGCCTTCGCGCCAATCCTCGCCATCTTTACCGCAGTGCGCGTTGTCAGGGTTTACTCAAAGACTGTGTAAGAAAAGGGCGATAGGTTTTTTTCCGTCGCCTTCGAGAAAATTAACTGTCGACTTTTTCTTCGCTTCTTCCTGGGTCGAGCAGCGCATGATCGGCCGTACGCAGAGGTTGCTTAAACCCGCTTTTTAGATTGCTTCTGCTGGGGCGTTTTGGCTGTTGAGGAAACGTCCTACAGCATGGATCGGGAACAGGGTCGGAACGGTCTGATTCTGCGTTTTCGAAGCCATCCAAAAGGTCCGTCGTCTATTTGAAGCGCCGTACATTCACTCCTCAAGAGATGAAAGCTATTCCATCACCAAGGAGCGGAAGCATGGCGTTTGACGCATTTGTAAAAATCGACGGTATCCCCGGCGAAGCTTTGGATGAACAGTATCGCGACTGGATCGAGGTCAACGGATACAGCTTCGGCACCCATCAAAGCACTTCCGCAACGGCCAGTTCCAGTGGGGGCGCGGGCTCTGGCCGGACTACGTTGAGTAACTTCACGTTCACCAAGTTACTGGACAAATCCAGCTGCAAACTGATGGAGGCGAGCTGTGCCGGGGAGCATCTGAAGGAGGTCAGTCTGGTGCTGAGCCGTGCGGGAGGCGACAAGGTTAAATACTTCGAGATCATCCTCGAAGAAGTCATCATTTCCGACTACACGCAAAATGCCTCTGCCGGCATTCCCGTAGAAGTCGTGCAACTGAATTACGGCCGCATCAAAACCATCTACACCCAGCAAAAACGCAGCGACGGTGCCGGTGGCGGCAACATCGCGGGCGGCTGGGATCGCATCAGCAACAAAAAGTATTCGTGAGGCTGAAATGGCTGAGCCTCTAGCGTTTATCAATTCCCAGACACAAACCTATCAAGCGCTGAAAACTCAATTGCGACTGACGGGGGCCTCTAACAGCAAATTCGATGTACTCAATGGGCATATTGCCAACACCGTAGTGTTGGCCGGCGAGCTCGTGATCATCGGTGACGCTTCCACTGCATCTTGTACGAGCCAGGAAGCGTACTTGATGGCAAAGGCACGGGATATCCACATTGGTTTGTTGATCAATCAGGTCGATGCAGACGACTTTTTTCTGGATAACTTCGAGCTGCTGAAGGAGGTGCTCAAATACAGCTCAATTGGTGCTGGTGTCGCCAGTGACGGGTGGAGCAGGCATATGGCGGCCATAGGGAAAACCCTGGAAGAGATCGAGGCGCTACACAAGGAGTTTTTGCGCACTGAATCATTGGCTGCCAGGAAAAAGTTTATAGCCGAACGCGCGATCGTTTTCGGCAAGCTGGATCAGCAGCTTGCCAGAGCAGCGTCGTATGGCTCAGGACTTCGATATCAAGGTTCGATAAAACGAATGTTGGGAATTTCGACCAAGAGCTTTTTGCATACCGGGGAGATTGCGGGGTATGCGGAAAAAGTCTCTGGCGTGGCCAAGGCTGCAAAGCTGATCAAGAACGGAACCTATATTGGCACGTCGCTAGCGGTTGCTTCCTCTGGGATTGCCATCAGGAACGCGTGTGTTATGGATCGGCAGGAGCAGTGCACAAAGGCAAAGTATGTTGAAGGTGCATCATTAGTTGGAGGTCTAGCAGGCGGAGTCGCCGGCGGGGTCTACGGCAGCTCACTGGCCATAGCGGGATGCATGATGGTTTTTACCATACCCACTGGTGGGATTGGAGCAATCGCTTGCGCTGTTGTCGGAGGAGCTATTGGAGGTGCTTCTCTCGGAGCCTTAGGCGAGAGCGGTGGCTCCTTGTTTGGTGAATTGCTGTACAACAAGGTTGAGTTATGAGTGTTGTTGAGCCGGGGATCATTGCCCTTTTTATATTGGGACCACTCTTAATAGTGGATTGCTGGGTGATTTATATTGCATGTGTTTGCACTGAGAGGATGGAGTCTTATTTGCCAAATAGCGAATTCATTCGTGCAAATCGAAACACTTTTTCGAGTGCGGGTGTTGTCGGAAAGTTAGTTCGAAACGGAGTTCTTGTAATTATTATGGTTTTTCCGACTGTTTTTGCCAGGAAGGGGCTGTGTGATTTTTCGGAAATTAAGGCCTTCCCTTTTAAAGAAAAAATGCTTTTGCTCACCTCATGGGGGGCCATGTTTTGCCTGATGTTGGCGTTGGTAGTTTTCCATCTGTGGATGAAATATTGAAGTGCGCCTGAGAATTCAGATTTTTTTGCTCTGCTATTTTTATATAAGGGTTATGTGTGAAGAGGGCGTTTTAGATATCAATGGCGCTAAAAAATTTACTGAGGTAGGGGCGGTGTGCAAGTGTCGGGCGAATACCTTTACAGGGCGGTAGAACAGTGACCCACGTCTCACCAGGCTTGATATTGTTATTCATATTTTTACCCATGGTGTTTTCGTTATTTACAGTTGTCTATCTGGCGCATGCCTATACGAAACGTATCGAGTCTCTCCTGTCACGTAGCCAATTCGTACAACATCATAGGGATACATTTTCTGGTCTCGGTATTATAGGGGAAGTGATCAGAACTGGTTTTATAGTATTTGTATTGATGATGCCTGAATTAATGGCGAGAAGAGGGGCGGTTGACGTTGATCAGGTCAAGAGTTTCCCGACAGCCTTGAAGTGGATTCTGGTAGGGGCGTGGAGCGTACTTTTTCTGTCTGCTGTTGCATTAATTGTTTTTGTGCCAACAAGCTAAGAAAGCTCCGGGGATTTATTTACATAGAAAGGGACGCGGGAACAGAGATGGCGGGTCATAAGGAAAAGTGCACGCTGATCAGCGCTAATGAGTAACCGCCCTCAACCATCAAGGCAGAGGACGGCTCGAGCATTTCTAATGCAACTTCTTTATTTTTGAAATGGGCGACAGAATGTCTTCCCACACCTTGTCACGCAAATGGGGAAGTTGACGCTTCTCCAGTTCGGTCAGGCCGTAGTTGTCCGGGTTTTCCATGACATCTGAAAACTTGACGATACGGCAGTTGAAGCTGCCATCTTTGCGTTGCTCGTTCACGATGTACATCGGCAGCGCTTCAAGACCAAACAGCCTGACAGATCCACATAGGTTCCCGATGTTGAACTTTATGGCGTAGGCCAGTTTTGAGTTACGGCTTTCCGGGTGGTAACTGACGAAGTCGCCGAACGCGTAAATGACCAGCGCATCCTGCTGGCCGGGGCGTGGAATAAGTTCTGCAGGCTGACTGACGTGCGCGTGATTGCCGAGGATGGTGTCGACGCCGCAATCAATTACCTTGCGCGCGGCTGCAACGATGTTGTCGTGGGGGTACATTTCGAACTCCCATCCCCAGTGACAGTAGGCAATGATCCACTGCGCACCCTTCGCTTTCGCCGCCGCGACCTGCTTCTCGATCAAAGAGTAATCGGGTGGTGGCTCGACGTCGTTGAATCGCACCTCATTGGCGAGGTAAGGCTTGTCGGCGGATTGAGGTCAAAGGTGTAGGACAGCAGGGCGACCTTGATGCCGTCCTTCTCGACAACGACCACGTCATCCTGCTCGGCCTGGCTCGCGGCAGTGCCTGAGTGGTAGGCCCCCGATTTCCTGAGCACCTCGAGTGTGGCGAGCAGACCTTGTTCGCCCCAGTCCATCGCGTGGTTGGTCGCGGTGCTGAAGTAATTGATCTTCGCCTCGTCGCGAAATTTCTGGAACATCGCCTCAGAGGTGTTCATTTGCGCCGGTTGACCCTGTCTCTGAGTTCGCCCCACGGGTCTGTTCTTGTCGACGGTTGACTCCAGGTTGGCGCTGACGATGTCCGCGGTGCTGTAGAAGTCAGTGATCTCGTCGAACAGGTGCGGCGTGTTTTGCGGCGTCAGGACATCGACCGCGAGTAAATCGCCTGCACACGACACAGAGATGAAGGGCGCAGGGGGCAGATTTTCGGGGATCGGGGAACATTCATCCTCTTTACAGAATTTAAGAGACTGCGACGCGAAGAACGCTTCAAGGCCCGACCCTTTCTCGGCCACTTCGAGCTGATTGAACCAGTAACGGTAGAGCCACTTGAGTTTCTGGAAGCTACTCCCCGAGATGTCATACACGCCAGTCTCTGGCTGTGGGTAGTGGAACTCTTCATAGAACAGGTAGCTCATCAGGAGAACCGCGAGCTTGGCCTGGAGACGCTTGTTCACCAGCTCACCCAGAGGCGGCAGGTTTGATGCAATCCCAAGCTCAAGCAGAATGTTATCGAACGCAAACGCGCCCTCCAGCGTGGCCGGGTTCTTCAGCACGGATTGAATCGTCGCGCAGACGTGTTGCGGGCCCACTTGTGCAACCTGACCGAACAGCGCCCTGGCGTACTCTGCCTCCTCGGGGCTGATCGTCTCGGGCATCTTCAATACGCCCCTCGCCACGCGCTCCAGCGTGGTCACGACCTCATCCCTATGATCATCAAGATGCTGCTCGAGCCTGCGCAGAATCTCGCTTAAACCTTCAATCAGATACCTGTCCATATTGAACATCCTTTTAACTGTATTGCTGGGTCGATGGCCGGTAAGCATCGGCGCCACACCCGAGAGGTGTATTAACTCAGAACGCTATTAACGGCCATTTCACGATGTTGCTGTTGATTCAAAGCAAGGGCCTGGTGAGGTTGAAAACAGTCAGATCCAGCACCTTGCGGCCTTGGCGCAGTACTGCACGCTTCCAGGCATCGGTATCCACATAAAACGCATCGCGCAGTTGGCTTTTAATACGTTGAATCTGAGCGTCGGGTGCCTGAGGGTTGCAGTACAGCCAGTGGTCGGCGCGCAACGCATTGAGCACTTTTATACCCGACAGAGTGCCGTACTCCAGGGTGAGTCCGTTGTACTGGGCCTGCGGGCAGGTCTCCAACACCATCAGGTCGATGGTGCCGTTCAGCTCGGCCGATACCGAGTTGCCTTCGGCGCTGTTGGTCATCTGTTCTCCCCACCAACTTCTCCCGCGGGCGATATCTTCCGGTTCCTGGCGACCCTTGTAGATGTATTCGCCAACGCCGCTGGGGCCGAGGCCGGTGTGCACGTCGATCCAGCCGATACGCTGGCAGTGCTGTCCATGCTGTTGAAGAATCCGGCGCAACGTCAGGTTGCTCCAGACCGGCGCCGTGCCGGCGAAGAACAAGCCGCGCGGATCGCTGTGCTGGCCTCGGGAAATGCCGCTCTGCAGGGCCATTCGGCCGTTGCGCAGAGCGTAGCCGATCAGTCCGAGTGAGCTCGACAAGGTCGGTGGCTGACGTTTGGGCAGCAGCAGATGGACGACGGCGCGGTAGTCCGGATTGTCCGGCAGTGGCTGGGTGAAATCGAGGAAGTTACGGTTCAGATCGACATTGTCCTCGTTGACCCGGCGCAGCCAGGAAAAGCCATGAGGGTTAAGGGCATGGAGGAACAGCACGGCCAGATCATCGCGTTTGCAACGTTTGATCCAGGCAGCATCGCGCAGCAAATCGACCTGCAGGCCTGAGCCACAGAAACCTTCCGCACCGTGGCAGCCGCTGCTGATGACCAGCAGGTTGGCGGCGTCCGGTGCGCCAAGTCGGGCGACGTCCAGCGCCAGTTCTTCTCCGTCGCGACCGGGCAGAGGGTGGACCCAGGATTCGACGAGCAGCCCGGCGGCCAGGCTGGCGTCGAGGAATTTCTGCCGGGCTTCGGCGTAGTGTTGCGAGAAACTGGAAAGATCCATATCGGTCCTTGTGACGTTGAAGTGCCCGCGTCTTTTTTGGGCGTGGCCGGGCCTGCGGCGCAGGCTTGCTGCTTGCACCGGTGGCGGGGAAATACAAAAGGAGGAGAGCCCGTGCGCTTGTCGGGCCGCCGAATTAGCTAGCGTTCATCGTGCGCACAGGGGGCATCGTTGATGCATAACGCGGTTTCCTGATTCAGGCCTGGCTGGCAGACGGTTCGTGGTGGGACGAAGCAGCGTTTGAGGTGATCAACGTCAGCGCCTGGCGACTGCGCTCGGGGTCGACCAGACGTAGCGCCAGCAGACCGCCGACCAGCAGGGCAATACCGAACAGGCCGATACTGAGTTCGAAGCCTTTGACCAGATCGCCACCTTCCCAGCCAATGGTCTGGCCGACCATGTGCGGGGCGAGCATGCCGGCAGTGGTCATCAGGCCGATGTGAATGGCCAGCATGCTGCCGCGCTGCTTGGGCGGGGCAATGTAAGCGACGATGGAGTTGGCGAAGGCTGGCACCAGGTTCACCACGACGCCGCCCACCAGGTACAGGGCCATGGTGCTGTACAAGTCCTGCTCGAGAAAACCCATCAGGCTCAGCGCTGCACCGCCGATCAGGCACGCGATTGCCGGCGGCACGGCCATTGCCATGCGGATGCTGGCGCCGCGTTTGAGCGCGCGTTGCGACAGGCTTGAGATCGCCAGGTTGAGAAAGATCACGCCGACCGTGGCCGCCATCACCACATAGCCGGATTGCATCGGCGTCATCAGCAGGCCCTTTTGCAGGTAAGTCGGCACCCAGCTGTAGATCAGCGCAGTGGGCAGGTAAGTGCAGAAGCCGGCCAAAGTGATGAAGATAAACGTGCGGTTGAGCAGCAAGTGGCGGTAAGGCACGGTCCCGTTGCCGCCCTCGGCGACCGTATCGTCATGCTGTCCTTCGCGACCGATCAACAGCCAGATGACCAGCCAGATCAGGCCGATGCCCGCCAGGATCAGATAGCCAACACGCCAGCCCGTGTGCTGGATCAGCACGGGTAGCGACAGTGCTCCCGCAATGGCGCCGACCATGATCGCGACCTGAATCCACGCCGCAGGCTGCACGCGCTCCCGCGGTGAAAACCACTTGAAGCACGCGTGCTGAGTCACCGCCGTGCCAGGGCCACAGCCAGCCCCCAGAAGCATGCGGCTGGCGACCAGGGCATAGAAACTGGTGCTGATGGCGGTGAGGATCTGGGCGGCCATCCAGACCACCGACATGCCGGAGAGAATCCAGCGACTCGGCAGGCGGTTGGCGAGAAAGCCCACCAGCACGCCAGAGACCGAGTAGAGGAAAAAGAACGCACTGCCGATAAAGCCGAACTGCTCCGGCGATAACTGCAGTTCATCGATGATCTGCGGCCCGGCGAAAGCGAAGATGGTCTTGTCCAATACGCTGATGACCATCACCGCCATGAGCATCACGACGATCAGGGTGCGATGTGTGTTGGAAGGGGGCTGCATGGGCTCAAGCCTCGCAAAGGTAAACACGTTAAGTGGGTTGCAGCATGCCGCAGGCACCGAGCGATGAATAATCACCTCTGTGCATGTGTATCGGGTTTGGTTATGCACCTGCGTGAGGCGGCTGGGTGCCGCCTTGGCGGCGAGCAATTGCACGCTGGCGCCGATGCCGGCGTCAGCCGCTAAACAGTCCATGACTGCCGCACGCATGCGGGTTGGTATAGGCGTACACCAGTTCATCGGCCATCGCCTTGGCTTCGCGGGTCATCAGTTCCTGATCTCGACAGCCCAGAGAGATGTTCATCGAGGGAAGCGATTCGGCAATCTGCAGGCGTTCAAGATTCAGCAGGCTCTGGGCCATTTCCAGCACGCGGATCGACCAGTAGCTGATCGCGTCGCTGCTGGCGGCGAGCTCTGCGTACAACACCACCGAGGCGCATTCGATGATGTTTTCCGGCAAGACGATGCCGTGCTCGTTGAGCATCTGGCCAACCTTCGATTGCTCCAGTGACTCCTGCAGCAACCAGTCCTGACCTTTCAGTTCGCTCAACGAGCGGGCGAGACGCATCGGGTGATCTTTACGCACGGCCAGTACCGTGGCTTGTTCATACAGCGCGACCCAGTGAAAACCGTCCGAGCTGCGGGCTTCCGGCAGGGACGTCAGCACTAGATCAAGTTGTCCTTCACGCAGTCCTTCCAACAGCTTGGAGGGCCGCAGTTCAATAATCTGCACCTGAACCTTGGGGAAGCGTTTGCGGTAGCGGTTGAGGCTGGTCACAAACTGATGGCTGGGTGTGACCGAAGACACGCCGATCGCGAGCTTGCCATCCATCACGCCTTTAAGCGTGTCGATCTCTTCGCGTGCGCGGCGTACTTCTTCGAGGACCATGCGCGCGCGTTTCACCAGGCGTTCGCCGTACTCGGTGACCGTGATGCCGCGGTTGGAACGCACCAGCAGCGGCACGCCGAGCTCGGCCTCAAGCTCCTTTATCGCCTTGGAAAGCGCGGGTTGAGAAATATGCAGCTGGCGCGAAGCTTCCTGGATGCTGCCGCTTTCACAGATGGCGACGATGGCGCGCAGTTGGTGAAACTTCATGGCAAAAGCCTCGTCTGCTCAAGGTAAAAGACGGAATCTAAAGGAAAAACCCCACAGAGTGGTGGCAATGTGACTTCGGTGAGGGTTATCGAAGAGTGGCCAGGTAAAAAAAGCGGCGGTCAAAAGACCGCCGCAAAGGGTGGAGCGCGAAGGGGTTTGATCAACGAATACCCGCAGCGCGCAAGGCATTGGGGGTGAACTGCTTGCGGCTGTAGGGCATGCCGAACTGGTAGGCATTTTGCTGTTCGTTGTACAGCGCACCCACCGCGTAGCGACCGGACAGAACGTCGTAGTGGGTTTCGGCGCTGAACTGCGGGATTTTCTGGTCATAGAAGAAAATGCCGTGCCCTTCAGAGACGCGCCACAACTGCCCGCGGCCGTCATAGGCATCCGCTTCGGCGGCTTGCCAGCTGTCCTCGTCGATGAACAGATCCCGACGCGAATAGATGTGGCGCTGGCCTTCCTTGAGCGTGCCCCTGACATGCCAGACCCGGTGCAGCTCGTAGCGTGCATGCTCGGGGTTGAGGTGACCCGCCTGGATGATGTCGCTGTACTTCAACGTGGGCGAACCCATCTTGTTGCTGTTATAGGGGATGTACATTTCCTTCTTGCCCACCAACTCCCAATCGAAGCGATCGGGCGAGCCATTGAACATGTCGAAATCGTCCATGGTCCGCATGCCTTCGGCGCCCGGGCTGTCGTAAGCAATCTGCGGCGCGCGGCGTACACGGCGTTGACCCGCGTTGTACTGCCAGGCCATACGCGGTTCGCTGACCTGATTGATGGTCTCGTGCACCAGCAACACCCCACCGGCCATGCGTGCCGGGGACAGGAACTCTTCGCGGTAGAAGTAGAGGACGTTGGCCATCTCCTGTGGGGAGTAGTCAGTCAGGCCAGCGGGGTAGGCCAGTTGCTGCTTGATCTGGCTCGGGGTAAAGCTGCCATTGGTCTGCGGCGATGCCTGCACGACCATCCGCTCGAAGGCCAGGCCGCGGTAGCGACCGATGTGGTTCCAGATCACTTCCATACCGTTCTGCGGTACGGCAAAAGGCAGTCCGCCGCTGCGGAAATTCTGCAAACCGTTACCGCCCTCAGCCAGTTGAGTGTTGGCGGCGTTGAGGCGGCTGGTGTCGAGAAAATCCTGGGGCAGGCTGACCGAACGCCGGGTCGGATAGACCGGGATGCGGTAGGTATCCGGATAGCGCTTGAAGAGGGCGAGCTGGCCGGGAGTCAGCTTGTCCTGGTATTGCGCAACGTTGGCGGCGGTGATGGTGAACAGCGGTTTGTCTGCAGCAAAGGGATCACTGAGGAAACCGCTGGCGTCCCGCCGGCCGGCGTCCGGGCCGAGGCCGCCGGTCCATGCCGGAATACTGCCGTCGGCATTGCCGGCCCGCTCCGCACCGATGGGCGTCAGGTCCTTGCCCAGTCGGGCGATCTGCTCTTGCGGGACCGCCGCCAGTGCCTGATGGGTCAGCAGCAGGCCCAGGCACAGACTGCCGGCACTCAGGCGTTGGGTCTTGGAAAGGAAAAACATCATGTGCATACCCCTCAGAAATTCATGCCGGCACTTAAGGCGAGGAAATCGCGGTCAGTGTTCGTGTTGAAGTCGCCACCGAAATAGTCGGTGTAGCTCAGGCTCGCGGTGTACTTGGACAGGTAGTCGGCATCCAGACCGACGCTTACCGACTTGTTGCCCTCGGTGAAAGTCGGGCCGTAGCCCTCGACGTCATGGGCGAACGCCAGGTTCGGCTTGAGGTTGATGCCGGCGATGGCGTTGTTGAAATCCAGCACGGCGCGCAGCCGGTAACCCCAGGAGTTCTGGGTGTAGAACCCCTTGTCGGTGCACTGGTCGGGATTGGCGGAATTGAGCACGGCCTTGCACAGACTTTCGCCGCGTATCGTGCCAACGCCGGGGAGGCTGGCAGAGGCAGAAGAGGGCAGCGCGCCCATGCCGTAGACGCTGCTGCGACCGAAACGCAGGTCAGAGCCGTCGGCCGAACCGAGGTTGCCGATATGGCTGTAGCCGACTTCGCCGATCAGCGTCAGACGGTCGCTCCCCAGCACCTGATCGAATGTGTGCACACCACTGATCTGGGCCTGGGTGAAAGGCATGCGCTTGTAACCCTGGACCAGGCTGCTATAGCGGTTGTCTGCCCAGTCGGTGTCAAAGATGGCCAGGCCGTTCATGTTGCCCAAGGTGTAGAGCTGGCCGATGCTCGCCGCTGTGGAAGTATCGGTGCCGTTGAGTGCCATTGGCATGTTTGGCCGGTGGCTGATCTCACCGGACAGCGCGGTGCCGTCGGGGGTGGTGGTGGCGAAGCTGATGCCGAACAGACGGATATCTTCCGGGTACTTCAGGTAGTAGCTGGCGGTAGAAGGGCCGGGCGCGCCAAGAATGGCACCGACGCCGGTGGCATTGCTGGCGGTCCACATGCTTTCCGGTGTGCGGCTGTGATAGTTCAGGGCGTAGAAACCGAACTCGGTGTCGTTGAGCTCCGGCACCATCCAGCGCAGCGCCACGCCGAACTGACCACTGTCACGGGCGTCCTGATCCGCGCCACGGGGTACCCAGCCATACGTGGGGCCATCACGGTCAAAGTCGCTGCCGTTTGTTGTCATACCGTAGTCGCAGCCCTTGGGCGCGGTATCGCCGCCGAAGAAGGTGCCGCAGTTATCGAGAACGGTTTTTTCCCATTCCAATTGGTAGAAGGCTTCCACCGACAGGTTTTCCGTCAGGCCCTGGGTGACATACAGCATGCTCACCGGGATCAGGCCTTCCTTGATCTCCGAACCGGGACGGCGCAGCGAGGCCGCGTCGGCGGGGTTGATCGCGTTGATGCTGTTGCCGATAAAGGTGCTCTCGCCCCAGCTCACCACCTGTTTTCCGGCGCGCACGCTGCCGGGCAGATCACCCAACAAGTAGTTGTGGTAAACGAAGGCATCCAGCAATTCGAATCCTGATCCCTTGGCCGCACGGTCACGTCCGCTGTCATCGATGTCATACAGCGGACGGTGCTCATCTTTCAGTTCGAAGTCGTACCAGTACTTGCCGCGCAGGAACACGCCGGTCTCGCCATAGCTCAGCTGCAGGTCATGTACGCCCTTGAAGATCTTCGAGAACGTCTCGCCCTTTTTGAAGTTGAGGCGACCGTCGTCACTGGTGCGGGTGGACGCGCGACCGCCGTTGGCTTTGCCGATGAACTTCGCGTCGGCGTCATCCATGGCCCAACTGGATCCGATGGACAGTGACGAGTCGAAGCGCCCCTCGATTTCCCCGATATTGAAGCTGGCGGCTTGTGCCGGTAGTGCGAAAAGGGCACCCGCCAGTGCCAGGGCATGAGGGCGAAAATCCCCTGCGCCTTTTGTTGTTTTATTCATAAGGCTCTCCGCCTGAACATGCTGTGCAAGGAAGGCCGGGACTGTCGCCACACGGCTCATCACTGGGTAACTGTCCGAGGACAATTGCGTTGGCATCCTAGGGCGCATCCGGCGTTCTGCCTTCTGAAAAAAACTTATGGCTATAGCCAAAGGTGAGGCCGGGATAACTTTTGGGCGCGCGCATCAATCCTGTCGCTACCGGCTCGGCGTCATGCGCCCCCGCATGTTGTTCGTCGCGTAGCTTGATTTGCTGCATTGACATATCGGTAAATCTCGATATGATCAGCCCATGGAATTACTCGAAATATTCAAAGCCCTCTCAAACCGTACGCGACTTGAAATCCTCAAAGGTTTGAAGGACCCCGTGAAGCACTTTCCTCCTCAGGACGAAGGTGACGTTCATACGGTGGGCGTCTGCGTCAGCAGTATTCAGGAAGGCGTGGGGCTGTCGCAGTCGACGGTGTCTGACTATCTGGCGACCCTGCAACGAGCGGGCCTGGTCGAAGTCAGGCGCATCGGTCAGTGGACGTACTACAAGCGCAATGAAGCGGCCATCAGTTTGCTTGCCGAGATCATCGGCAAAGAGCTGTAATTTTTTAACTCACAATATCGGTAAATCCCGATATCCCGTTTTATCGAAACAAGGACGCACAAGATGCTGAAACCATAGAGAAAGAACGATCCGTTTTTTTACCCTAATATATCGAAAAATCCCGATATCCCTTTTTATCGAAACGAGGAAACATAATGAAAGCGCTGATACTTACATCATTTGGTGGCCCGGAATCGTTCGAACTGCGCGACGTGCCCAAGCCGGTACCTCAAGCCGGACAAGTCCTGGTCCGGGTCCACGCCACCTCCATCAATCCTTTGGATTTCCAGGTTCGACGAGGTGATTACCCAGACCTGGTGCAACTGCCGGCCATTACCGGGCATGACGTATCGGGCGTTGTCGAAGCCGTCGGCCCCGGTGTGACGAGTTTCGTTCCAGGCGACGAAGTCTGGTACACCCCGCAAATATTTGACGGCCCGGGCAGCTATGCCGAGTACCACGTTGCTGACCAAAGCATTGTCGGGAAGAAGCCGCCTTCGCTGAGCCACCTCGAGGCGGCAAGCCTGACCCTGGTGGGCGGGACGGCGTGGGAGGCATTGGTCGTGCGGGCGGCGCTCAGGGTAGGGGAGAGCATCCTGGTGCACGGCGGCGCGGGAGGCGTCGGTCATGTGGCGATCCAGCTGGCAAAAGCCATCGGTGCCAGGGTGTTCACGACCGTCCGCGAAGCGAACGCCGAGTTCGTGCGAGGGTTGGGGGCCGACGTGATCATCGACTACGAGAAGGAAGATTATGTCGATGCCATCAATCGGGAGACGGGTGGCCACGGCGTCGATGTCGTGTTCGACACCATCGGCGGCAACACCTTGTCGCGCAGCCCCGACGTGCTCGCACAACTGGGCCGCGTGGTCTCGATTGTGGACATCGCACAGCCGCAGAACGTCGTTCAGGCCTGGGGTAAAAACGCGAGTTATCACTTCGTTTTCACCCGGCAAAACCGCGGCAAGCTGGATGAGTTGAGCACGTTGATTGCGCGCGGTCAGCTGCGGCCACACGTTGGCGCGGTCTATTCGCTTGCCGATGTTCCGCTCGCCCATGCCCGACTGGAGACTCCCAACAACGGTATCCAGGGGAAAATCGCGATATCAATCGCGTCGTAGGCTCACCTCGACCCTGTGTTTTTTCAATCGTTAAACCTGAATTCAAGGAACGCCATGATTTATGAAATCGCGCTGCTCCCCGTTCACAAAGAACACATCGAAACCTTCAGACGGGCATTTGCCGAGGTCGCGCCGCTGCTCTGCCGCGCAAAGGGTTACGGCGGCCACATGCTCGCGCAAGGGATCGAAACGCCCGAGCAATTCAACCTGATCGTGCAATGGCAATCACTCGAGGATCACACGCCGGGCTTCGAAGCGAGTGAAGACCATCGGCTGTTCATGACGGGACTGGAGGACTATTTTTCCAGTGAGCCGATGGTTTATCACATTGAGGGCGCCGGGTTTCCTGCAGGCGCCTAAGATTCGGACGAGCCTTTTTTCAGCGGAAATTCCAGGCAAAAGCGAGTGCCACTTTCAGCGCTGTCAACGCTCACGCGGCCACCGTGTATTTGCATGATCGAGCGGACGATTGCCAGGCCCAGGCCACCGGAATCGTCCGGTTGATTACGCGATGGATCACACCGGTAAAAGCGCTCGAACAAACGCGGCAGGTGTTGCGGGGCAATCGGTTCGCCCTGGTTGTGCACGCTGAGCTCGAGCCGGTCTTCCCTGGTGGCGCTTGCAAGGGTCACTTCAGTACCGGGCGTTGCATGGCGCAGCGCGTTGGCGAGCAGGTTGGCCATTGCTCGGCGGACCAGGATCGGATCGGCCATCAACTCACCACAGGTGTGATCGATAATCTGAATGTCACGCTCCTGCGCTACGCCTTCGAAGTAATCGCACAACTGCGTGCTGAGATCGTGCAGATCGAACTGTTCGGGCTTGATCGAAATATGCGACTGCTCGGTGCGTGCGAGAAACAACATGCTGTCGATCATCCGCGCCAGACGTTCGTACTCTTCCTGATTGGACACCAGGAGGTTCTGATACTCATCAATCGTGCGACCGTGCCTGAGGGTCTGTTGGGTATGGCCCATCAGGTTGCTCAACGGCGTGCGCATCTCATGGGCAAGGTCTTCCGAGAAGCGCGAGAGCTGGGCAAACCCGTCTTCCAGGCGCGCCAGCATGTGATTGAGGGCTTTGCTGAGCACTCGCAGTTCGCTCACTTCATTGAAGTCATCCAGCCGCAAATGCAGATGCTGAACATCAATGCCAGCAGCGCGCGCAGCCAGTTGGCGCACCGGGCGCAAGCCGCGCTGACTCACCCACCCTCCGAGCGCAAAGGCGAGCAGGGCGCCGACGGACAGGGCCAGCCAGAGTTTGAGTCGGTAAGCGCCAAGCATCTGCTCTCGCTCACTCAACAGCTTGGCGGCAATCAGGGTCAGAGGGCGCTCGCCGTTGACCACATCCAGCCAGGCAAGCCGGACGGGCTCAGCGTATTGACCGTCACCCAGTTGCGCCACAGGGGCCGCTTGCAAGGAGGGCAGAGGCAAATGGGCAGGGTTGATTTCGATCAGCACCTTGCCAGCGCCATCGACAATCCACAGCAGATTGTCACGGTTGCCCAGCATGTTTTCGTAGAGTTTGGGCCGGCCGCGCAACGCTTCGATACTGTCGCTGTCGCTGATCAACGCTTGCATGCGTTGCAAGCGTCCGAGCAAAGCCTGGTCATCGCGCCATGCAATTTCGCGCTGCAACGATTGATACAGATAAAACCCGATAGCGCCCATCAACAACACGCTGACCAGGGCGAACATGGCGGCCAGGCGCAGACTCAGGGCGCGGGGCATTAGTTTCAAGACTGCACCTCAAGCAGGTAGCCAATGCCGCGAACGGTATGGATCAGCTTGAGCTGGAAAGGGTCGTCGACTTTGGCCCGCAGTCGGCGGATGGCGACGTCCACCACGTTGGTGTCGCTGTCGAAGTTCATCTGCCAAATCTGCGAGGCGATCAGCGAGCGCGAGAGTACCTCTCCCTCACGATTGAGCAGCAGGTGCAGCAGCGCAAATTCTTTGTTGGTCAGGGTGAGGCGCTGGCCGTTGCGAGTGACCTTGCGCCGCAACAGATCCAGACTCAGATCGGCCACCTGGAACTGCTCGACCTCACGGGGCGGACCCCGGCGCAGCAAGGTACGCACGCGGGCCAGGAGCTCTGCGTAGGAAAAGGGTTTGACCAGGTAATCATCGGCGCCCAGTTCCAGCCCCTTGACCCGATCATCGATGGCATCGCGAGCGGTGAGAAACAACACCGGCGTCTGCCATTTGCGCCGGATAATCTGCAGCAATTGCCAGCCGTCCAGGCCCGGCAGCATCACGTCAAGAATGATCAGGTCGTATTCACTTTCCTGCACCAGGTGCTGGCCATCCAGACCGTTCAGGGCGATCTCCACCCCATAGCCGGACTCACTCAACGCTTTGTGCAGGTAGTCGGCAGTTTTCGCTTCATCTTCAACGACAAGGATACGCATTTTTTCCTCCGGAACCGGGATACAGGCTAGGCCGATCTGCCGTGTTTGCACATTACAAATTGGTAATCCGCAGGCAATCATTCTGACGGAACAACCGGTTCATTATCCCGGCCTGTTGGCCAGTCAGGCTCAGACAAGGGAAAAAACATGCGTATCACCGGATCAACCCCATGGCTGCTCGCATTGGCGATGAGCTCTACGTTTGCCGTTGCGGCCACCGATGTTCAGGTTGCGCAGCGCAAGGATGTCACGTTGGCGACGGCCAATAATCTGGCCACTGCGGCGTTGTCGGCTTGCCATGCGCAGGGGAGAACAGGTGTGGTGGCGGTCGTCGACCGTGGCGGCAATCTGGTCGCCCTGCAACGCGACGACAACGTCGGCCCGCACAACACCCTGGCGGCTCAACGCAAGGCCTACACCGCCCTGTCGACCAAGACGCCCACCCGGCTATTGGCCGAGCGTGCCCGCAGTACGGCGGACGCCGAAAACCTCAACACAGTCAGTGAGCTACTGCTGCTCGGCGGCGGTGTGCCGTTGCTGTTCGAGGGAGAAGTTATCGGCGCGCTCGGTGTCGCGGGTGCCGGCGGAGCTGAATTCGACGAAGGCTGCGCACTGGCCGCCATTGCAAAAATCCTACCGACCACTCACTGAAGAGATGAACATGAACGTATTGAAGTTGTTTTTCGCAGGCGCCGTGTTGAGCGTTCTATCCTCGCTGGCATCGGCAGCGACCAATCCCCTGAGCGTTCACGTGCTGAACCTGCAGGACGGTCTGCCTTCCCCGGCCGTCAACGTGACCCTGGAAAAGAAGAATGGCCAGGGCTGGGAGATGCTCAATACCGCATCGACCAACGAACAAGGGCGTATCCCGGCGTTCTATCCAGAGGGCAAGACGCTGGAGAAAGGCATTTACCGCGTCACGTTTAAAACCGGTGAATGGTTTACAGCACACAAAATTGCCAGCTTCTTTCCGGAAGTACCGGTCATTTTCGAAGTGGACGGCACGGTGCCGCACTACCACATTCCGTTGCTGCTCAGCCCGTATGGCTTTTCCACTTACCGTGGGAATTGAGGGGCCGGTTTAGTCGTGGCCGTCCGCCGGGACGGCCACTGTCATTGCCCTGGGAGGCTCAGGAACCTTGAGGGGTTTCACCGCGCGCCAGACGCGAGTTGATGTCTTCGATGACCGCCGGTAAATCGACGATGGTGTCGATCAGGTAGTGCGGGCGAGAGCCTTCGAACATCTTGATGATGCGGCTGCGTTCTTCTGCCAGTTGGTCGGCGGGCAATGCCTTGTACTGTTCGTAGGTCAAACCCAGGGCATTGCCCGAGCACGTCAGCGCAACGGTCCACATGCCGGCGCTGCGACCTTCGAGGATGCCGGGCCAGGTGTCATCGACCTTGACGCAAGCGGCGACGTCGCTGATGCCCAGAGCGATCACGTTAGCCAGGGCCT
>Ga0160467_100778_pt1 | contig 22089 bp, 20 predicted proteins | sample HID1972I_E11MG_FD_108221 | JGI IMG/M metagenome (GOLD analysis project Ga0160467, IMG submission 108221) | Enriched pill bug-associated microbial communities from UW Madison campus, WI, USA - HID1972I_E11 MG | ecosystem: Host-associated > Arthropoda: Insects > Digestive system > Unclassified ... | reverse complement strand
ATAAGTTGAAAAGGCATTATGAACAATACTTTGGTATTTCAGGAATTGTGCATAAAATTGATAAGGGACCAATAAATAAACTCGATCCTGAATTTTTCATATTAGAGTTTCCTCCCAATCAGATTCATAATATGTACACCTATTGTACAGTAGGAATGTCATTAAACAGATGGGATGAAAACTTGATTGAGTTATTTATTTATGCCGCAGAAAAGAATTTATTACTTGTAGACCTTCTCTGCTACTGCGCAAGCTACCATCGTAACGATGCGCCATTGAACTTACATCACACAGTTAATTTAGGACAACCTTGGTTGGGGGAATCGTTATGCGACCATGGCTTTATATCTTTTCCTTATCTGGAAAAACCTGACTTTGAGCAAATAGATATCGATCATAAAACCATCAAATGCTTTTGGTATATTCCTATAACAAAAGCTGAACGGGATTTTAAAATTGAATTTGGATATGATGCTCTAGAGACAATTTTTGAAGAAAAAGAATTAAATTATCTAAGTCCTGAAAGAGCCAGTTTAATTTAAAAATTAACATGTTTTGATTCAAGATTATTGTTCAAATCTTATTACTATTCTTTCTTTTTGATCACTTCTCCACCTAATGATATTATATTGGTGAATGAATAATCATATACGCGGTGCAGTATTCCCATTTTCTTTAATATTTCTTCAGCATCAGTTCTTATGTTTATCCAGCTCGGATGTTCTTCCAAATATTCCCAATCCCATAGCTCACTTGGCATTTGATCGACCTTAGTTTTGAACGTCAGTAGTTCTTGCTTGGATATGATTGGTATGAGGTTTTTCCTAAATACCGTTTCGAAGCACACCGGTGTATACGCATATTCCAATTCCTCATAAAGCTCTGTCATTGGGTCGAAAATTGGAGATGCCATCAGTTCCAGTTCTCTAGATTTATAAGTGAACAGAATAAGCGAATTGACGATATTGGTATAGTAAAACCTGACGTGCATGTCATACTCTTCCAATTCAGACTTAGTAAATCCTAATTCATCAATCTCGCCTATTTCATAAATTTCAGATGCTATCAGGTCAATTTGTTTTCGGCAATAATTTGCGTCTTCATCTAGCCCTATTTCGTTAGCCAGCTGATATACTTCAACCCACATTTCTTTAGTAAAATACGGCGGTCCTGTAACACCCAATTCTATCAGACTTTCAATTGCAAGCCCCCATTCATCCACACGATTGTACTCTACACTTTGCTGAAAGTATTACTTATCAGCAAATGATTCGTAAAGGGAATTAAGCAGCTTTCTTAATCTTTTCTTTATCGAAGGTTTGCTATTCCATCGTTTCAAAAAATCGAATTTACCCCTTTTAAAAAGAGGCTTTATTATTCCCGATCAAATATGTTGATTAATGATGAATATTTCAACATTTAATTTATTTTAAAAATACTGGATGAATTCGTAAATAAATAAGATTAAGAAAGTATTGATTCTTCACAAAGATATCCTTGCACATAAGCATAAGCCAGAAGTAACAAACTAAATTAATACTTTTAAGTTGTTTGAAAAACAGGGAAGTTGACCGATGTTCTATATCAACTACTAAATACATACTATCAAAATAAGATTGAAATTGATAGTTTATTCATGAATTTAAACTATCGAGTGATATAGTCTTTATACTCTTCTTGAATCGTTCCAGCTGTAATATATTTAAAACTTGATGCACTATATTTTAGTTTTGCAAATTGCATTGCTTAATCAGTTGACGCAAAAGTGTTGATTACTCCGAAAGGCTCATCAGGATCTACCAATGAAAACTCATAAATATCTAAAAAGTTTTCATTTCCTTCGTCAAAGGATTCAAAATATGTTACTGAATAAAATTGATTTTTCTCCTTATCAATCCTTAACCACCGAAGTATCATATAATCATCTTGTTCAAAAAAACCAATCCACTGCTCTAAAGATTTTCCAAGTCTTAAGTTGGTTTTAATCTGCTCTTCCGTTAAATACTGTTTCATAAATTCAATATAAATAATTAATTTTCCATCTACAAGCCTCTAAAACACAAGTGTGCTGAGCATCTTCCTTTCTCAGTAAAGGCGTCACGCCTTGTTTGGAATTGCTACCTTAGAATGGAGACAACCTGTTGTCTTAAGTGCACTGTGGATAGCTATATCGCAACAAAATTCGCCTATGGAGGTGAATTAGAGATAGTTTTTGTACATTAGTTTTGTCAAATCGAATTTAACAAAATAAGCTACCATTAGTGATAAAACGATACGACATATTACTTGACAACAAAAAAATAGGTTGCACTGAACCCGAAAAAGCAGATACCAATGGGCGTATATTTAGTTAGATTGGATAATAATGTTTCATAATATAACTTTTTAAAACTTACAGATAACTTGACAGAATATCCTAAAGAAATAAAATTTAAATACAGCTGGAGAAAATACCAACAACGTGTGCTTGACGATTTAGAGAACCATTTAACTGATGGACATCTACACGTTATTGCTCCTCCAGGTTCAGGTAAAACAGTTTTGGGACTCGAAGTTGGCATTCGACTGAACAAGCCTACTTTAATTCTTGCTCCGACAATAGCGATCCGTAATCAATGGATACAGCGTTTCTGCGAACTCTTCTTGCAAACTGCACAAACACCCGATTGGATTTCAAGAGACATTCGCAATCCAAAATTCATGACCGTGGTAACCTATCAGGGATTACACGCTGCTTGTAATAATTGGACAGCTGACGAAGAAGACTTTGAAAACGAAGAAACGGAAGAAAATCGGAATAGAAAGTCAATAAATTTAAACTTTGACAATATTATAAGTGGACTAAAAGCCCAAAATATCAAAACAATTGTAGTGGACGAAGCACACCATTTAAAAAACGAATGGTGGCAAACACTTAAAAAAGTAAAAGAACAATTAAAACCAATGATCGTTGGCTTGACAGCGACTCCACCCTATGACGTTACTGCTACGGAATGGCAACGATACATTGACTTAAACGGACCTGTTGATACTGAAATTTCTGTTCCTGAATTGGTAATTGAAGGCGATCTGTGTCCACATCAAGATTATGTTTATTTCACTTTGCCAACAGAACAGGAAAACCAAAGCATTGTTGATTTTAGACAGAATATTGAAAAGATTTTCCAGGAAATAAAAAGTGATGGAACGATCATCGAGGCAATCGAACAACATCCCATTTTGCAAAACCCAACGGACCAATTGGATTGGATTTATAACAATCTCTCTTATTACTCGGCTTGCTTAATATTTCTACAATCAAACGAAAAGGAAATTCCTGAAATACACCTTGAGGTTATTGGAAATAAAAATTTTAAAATTCCAGAACTTGATTATGAATGGATTGAAACGCTTTTAGATTTCTATCTCTACAAAGAAAAGGAACACTTCAAAACATTTGAAGAACACAAAAAAACTCTTGAAAATAGATTAAGAAGATACGGTGCGATTGAAAGACGGCAAATCAGCTTTTCGCACAACAAACGTGTAACCGGATTTTTGACTTCGAGTATTAGCAAACTAAATGGCATTAAAGAGATTGTTAATTTTGAATACAAGAAATTAGGTAAAGACTTACGATTGGTTATTCTTTCCGACTATATCCGCAAAGAATTTTACACCAACTCATCTGAAAATAATTTCGAAAATAACAAAATTGGTGTTATTCCAATTTTTGAAAAATTAAGACGAGAAAATACAGACAACAAGAAAATCGCAGTACTTACGGGGTCAATGATAATTATTCCTCATAGTGCTTATCCCGCATTTGAAGCAAAGGCAGCACACTTTGGAATTACGCAAATCAATTCAAGTCCGGTTCCTTTTGACAGCAATTATCTTTTAATAAGCCAAACTGAGCAACTCAAACACGATATCGTTCATTTAGTAACTCAAATCTTTCAACAGGGAGAAATAGAAATCTTAATTGGAACAAAATCATTACTTGGTGAAGGTTGGGACGCTCCTACAATAAACTCCTTAATCTTGGCAAGTTTTGTAGGTTCATTTGTACTTTCCAATCAAATGCGCGGCAGAGCGATAAGATCGCAAAACGGAAATAGCGACAAAACTGGAAATATTTGGCATTTGGCCTGTATTGATCCGACATCGCCAACAGGAGGAGACGATTTTGATTTACTAAAAAGACGGTTTAGAAGTTTTGTAGGTGTTTCATTCAAGAATGAACCCGGAATTGAAAATGGAATCGGACGTTTAAACTTCTCAGAAAACATTCATCATAAAGAAGAAATGGAGAAAAATAATGCTGAAATGTTTTCTTATGCAGGTGATAGGGAAAGTTTAAAACAAAGATGGAAAACTGCACTTGAAACAGGTATTACACTTATTGAGGAAATCAAAATCCCATTCCCCGAGAAAAAAGAATATAGGGCAGTGAAGTCAATGTATTTGAATAAGACTATTGGTAATCTCTTAGCAACTTTAGGTTCGGGATTAGTTGCTTTTGGTTTAGAAAGTTTGCAAGGTCTGGGCAGAGTTGCAAGAAATATAAAAACGATACAAGATTTTTATATTTTTCTTGCAATTTTTGCAACAATAGTAATGGCCATTTTTGGTAGACTGACATTCAAAACATTAAGACTATATTTCACATACAGAGACATTTCAAAGGATATTCAACAAATTGGAGATGCACTTTTAAACTCATTGATTAAGGCTGGAGTAATTAAATCCGATTATTCAAAATTAAAGATTGAAACTTCTGTTGATAATTGGGGCGCTGTTTACTGTCATTTGGAAGGTGGAACAACTTTCGACAAATCAACTTTTATAAATGCACTTCAAGAAGTAATTGTACCAATTGACAATCCAAAGTATGTGATTATCAGAAAAAATAGATTTTTACTTTTTGCTAAGCAAAAAGACTATCATTCTGTTCCTGAAATACTCGGACGAAACAAAAACTTAGCAGAGTATTTTCAAAACCAATGGGAAAGGCTTGTTGGAGCTTGTGACTTGATTTTTACAAGGACAATTGACGGAAGAAAATTACTTTTGAAATCAAGAGTAAAATCATTAGCAGCACAATTTGAAGAAAAAATAGAACATGTAAACAAATGGCGATAACATAAAAACCTACGCAAAAGGTACTTTAATAATTAATTATGCCAGAATTCTCGCGTACAGGCCATACAGAACCAATGTGGATTTATAAGGGTAATGAGCATTGAGAAAATGTTAATATTGTAAAGTTGGTGGATGTTACTGGTTAAAGGTTTAAATTTCTAACAATGCGATAGTGCATAAATATTTATTATAAAACAATGTTCGATAAATACGATCTAGATTGCCACAATTGTTTCCTATTTTGACAATGATGACAATTTAACTCATTAAGTAAGAAGAGATCCTAATACTGGTGAAGTACGGAGTAAAAGTGAGATTGAAGAGGTTTAGAAATATGATAATTTGCAAGATTTTTACAGCAATAATAATGAAGACAAGTATGCTAATAAAACTAAAAAATATTATAAACTTTAATCAATAAATCATGAAAATATCAGTTTTAATATTTAAAAACTTGCTATTAATATTGCTAATTAGCAATATTAATAGCCTTATGGCTCAAGGAAAAATAAACCATGATACGAATTTTAAAAAAACCATTGAAGCATTGTTTGCCACATACAATAGGCTTGATTCAATAAGTATTCAATTTGAAAATAATAAAGCTCAGCATCTGTACCTTTATAGAAAACCTACATCAGAAAATGTTCCAAAATATAACTACGATCATATAGGTTATTTCTCGCTAGAATTTGAAGGTGATTTGTATTTATTAAAAAAACAATATCCGATGATTCTTGAATTTTTAAACGATAAAAAGTTATTACTTAAAAATGGATTACCAGATAAAAGTGTACCTGTCAGACTGACCATAGAAAGTAACAATTCATTTTTAAGAAAGCCCATTTACGCATCCAGTGTATTTGCAAGAGTTAATAAGAACAGAATGATTGAATTTATGAAATTATTACATGATAATTATAACGATTCAATTACTCCTCCAAAAGATTCTGTTTTGATTTTTCAAGCTGTAGTTGATAAAGCTGGAAATTTATGCCAAACAGAAGTGCTTCAGGGGAATAAAAACAACTTTTATGACTACTTAGTAAATAACTATAAATACTATACTAAAAATGTGCTCCCAAAAACTAGTTCGTATATAGGTGAAAATCTGATATCCCCTTACTTAGCATCAGGTAGGCCTCTTAATAGCATAATTGATATTTATGTTCGTTTGAATTCCGACACAACATTTACAGTAACAGGCAATGGTCGAGGAAGAAAATTGAAGCTCAAAAACTTCACCGAAGATCCGAATTCCCCTTTAGCACTTTACTAAAATGTTCTTTATTAATAAATTTTTCAAAAATATTATCCAATCAATAATTCAAAAACAGTAGATTACAGACCAAATGATATGAGCAGTGTCGTTTACTACAAAAAAAGATAATAAAAATGAAAAAAGCAGTTATGATTATTTGCCTTTCGAGATTTTTCTGCTTAATGATAAGGGCTCAAACAATTATCACAAAAGACAAAGTGCATAAAGTGCTAACTATTAAATAAATTCAAACAAAACAAACTCCTGAAGACTTCTATAATTACCTAAAAAACTTTCCCCAATTTTGAATATACGGTTTCCTATAAATATTTCTTTCAATTTTCTAATAGGCATTATAGGGTTTTACGCATATGGTTGTGGTCTTGTGCTAAGTAAAATGAATCGAATTCGCATCTATCATGGAGTATTGTTCATTTTCATTGTGCTTTTTATTGGTACATTAGCTGGCTCTACAGTCGGCTTCGTACAAAAAGGGCTACCATCGAATTTAAGGAACCGATTTTGGAGGCTGTCATTGATTATTACGCTAAACCATGCTTCTGGATATTATTCTACGGCTTTATTCCAACTTTAATATCAGGTGTCATCATTGGAAAATTATTAATATAATGATCATCACAGCACCTACTGCAATTACCATTATATTAACCTACGTAATATGAAACGTGAATCGAGTTTAGTAACTTTTTTAAAAGTGTATTTAACACTCCTTATTGGAGGAATAATTATTTCAATAATTACTGGTAAAATTCCTTGGAATGACTTACATGGTTTCATCAACTTCACGTTAGGCTTTAGTTTAGCTTTATTTGCATCTGTTTTGATATTTTATTTAGTTTACTGGATTGTTAAAATTATTAAAAGACAATAGCTGCGTATGCCATTTAAATGGTGTATTTTAATATAAACTTTAGGTCTCCGAAACTCGCCATTACGCCAAAGAAAGAGCATCTGTAAAAAGTTGCTCTTTCGCTTTTAAAGGCACTTTTCTCTTTTTCATATCTTATATATTTTCGTTAAATCTACGGTTGTTGGCAGAGTTATTAATCTAATAAATTACACATTAATATTTGGTGACAAATACTCAAATGTAATTTATCCATGGTTTTAGTTAGATAAAACCTAGCTTTAATTGGCTAATTAAGTACGGATCAATTACAATTTGTCCAAAGGACTTTATATTTTGTTCATCTTGAGGTTGGATACATGTGCATATATTTCTGTTGTAGTAATATTACTGTTTTAATAATATTTGAATAAGAGTACTTCAAATTTTTAATAGTTAACTTAAGTGTAATCGTCCATAATATTAAAAATACGCAACATTACCAAAAAAAATAACAACTACCTGGTTAACAGCGATAATCATTAAATTTCTAATTGTAAAATAAATCATATAACTTGCGTATATCATAATGCTATAGGGCATTTTAAATGACGACACTACCGCCAGACATAAAAGAAAGATTTTACAAGACGATCAAAGGCAAAATTTCACTTGACGACTTTGAACAGTGGTTGTATGTCGATAAAGAACTTGAAAAGTATTTGAACTCTGACGACTATTTTGAATTAATCTCTTTAAGTTTCAAACAAAGCGGAGCAAAATATGAACTTTGGAATTTATTGACAAAGCATATTGACCTCGGAGAATTTGAAACATACAAAATGCTTGGACTTCTAAATGAAGCAAAACAAAAGACAGAGCGACTTCCATATATTTTGATGGAGTTTTACGACTTATATTGTAAAGGCTATAACTTTTTTCACGACCTTGGAATTGGAATTGGACTTGCTGTTGAAGTGCCAAGAGTAAATAACACCACTGCTGATACTTGGGACGAACTAACATACAAGCAACAAAAAGAACTCTTAGACAGTTTTTCACCTGAGCTTGAAGAGTGTATTGAACAAATCATTTATTGGCTTGAAAAAAAGAAAATTATTTTTACAGGTGAGCATGACGAAATCGGTCATTACGAATACGAAGATTTACGAACCGAAGAAGAAAAGAAATTAAAATTTTGGGTAACAGTTTCGGAAGACAAATAAACAGGATTTTCAGCAAGTAAAAACACACTTTGGGACAATCAAACCGAGAAAAAATGGTGAGAATTTTCATAATAAAAACAATAGGAGGACAAAAAAAACATTGTACAGCCATACTCAACAACATATTCTTGAACTTTTAAACTTTATGAAACAAAAAAATGATTAAGACAAAAATTCGTTTCGTTGACATTATTTATTGGCTTGCAATTATTGGGGCGGATATTTTTGTTTATATTATTTTGGGCTTTTTACAAATGGACTATGACGACACTTATGACAGCTCAAAAGGTGAATATTGGAGTTTAGCAAGTATGAATACAACACAATTAATGTTTTACTGTGCATTGCAGCTTTGGAACATTATAAATGTAATTGGACTTATATTTATTGGAAGAAAAATTTATAAGCGAATAAAATACGGCACATAACAGCAATTTGGCAAAATGGCGGGTTAGATGTTGAAATTAAACATTTGTGCCACCTCATTCAAATTCAAAGCTGTTTCAATAGCTTTTTGGTGTTGGCCTTCGGCTTTAGCAATTACAATTTCTTTCTTAACTTCTTTTCAGACAAAAATTTTATATTATGTGAATATTATTTTAGTTTTTAGACAGATTGATCATTTTTTTATATATTAGTTTTACCAATACATAAAAACGTGCAAAGGGTAATGCAAAATTCTGTTTCACCAACATACTTCTTGGTATTATTTTAAAAATGATCGCAAAATAACACAATGTTTAATATTTTTAAAAAGAGAACCATTCTTCCCGAAGATTACTCAAACCTTATAGACGAAAAATCTTATGAAATCTTTCTGCAGAAATGTCTGTTAACACTTAAGGATCTAGGTTATAAAGTTGTAAGTTTTAACAATGGTGACATTGTATATGAAACAGAAAACAGCCTAGAAGCACATTTTTATTTAGACAATCTTGTAAGGAAATACATACAAGTCAATATTGGGGAACAAGATATTGTAATACAAGAGCACTTCAATAAATTAAAAGACCAATCAAAAGCATACACGTACTTTTACAAAGATTTTGATTATGCAAAACAATTTCTTAAAATATTGCTGAAAGCAGACGATATTTTACCCAACAATGAAGATTTCGTTTATCTAAAAAACTATCCCAATTTATTGACATTTTTGGTACTGGACTTTGAAGATCAATTTCATTATGTAGAAAAAAGCAAAGTCCATCTTTGGAAAATAGATGAAATCGAATTATTTGAGATTGCAAAAAACAACTTAAGAAAAGAAGAAATAGAAATTAAACAGTATACATTTGAAGATAAATACGATGTCTTTGTATTACTTAATGGTGACTTTTCAAGTTCTTATACATTGTTAATTGAAAGAGATTTAGACTTCACTATTGGACAATTTGGAACTATGATTGCTTTACCAACGAAAGGAACTGCATTTCTTTATCCCATTTCAGATGCTGATATCTTAGATGTTATCGTAACAATCTATCCAGCAGTTGAACAATGTTTTGATGAAGACCCGGGTAATATAACTCTTGATTTCTTTTGGTATTTTAATGGCCAGTATGAATGTTTCAAAAAAGAAACAAATGATGACGGAACAATGAATATTAGTAAGCCAAAAAACCTAGCGGGTTTATTGAATAATAATTAAGATAAAATGCATTTACCAAAAAATTGATAAAGTAAATGAATCATTTAAATGATGATAAAAAACTGATCATTGAACTTTAGATATAGATGTAAATCTACAGAGGAGCGATTTATAGCACATTCAGCAATAGTAAATGGTATGGGTAATTATACCCAAAAAATGGATTATGCTAATGTTCAAGACAAAGTCTCATTCCCTGCTTTTACAAAAAATCATATTCCAACTGTTGATGATATAAATCTTTATTTCTACAAAATTGTTTATTACAAATAATAATTTTCAATGTATGACTAATCAAAAATACTATATAGAACAAAAATTTGTAAAAATATTTTTGTTTTTACTACTTACCATTACATTTCTAAGTAGTAACTTTTGTATTGCTCAATCTTACAGACTAAAAGAATTGACTATTAACGGATTAAATAGCTGTCATTCCGATTATTTTGAAAAAAATCAAGATTTAGATAGCTTAATTATTAAATACGATAAAAATGAACCTGTGGAACTTTTTTTTAAATATGAAAATAAGGAAGCCAAACAAAATAGAAAGTCCTACTTCTATTTAAAATTTCCAGGTGATTTATTTCTTTTAAAAAGAGACTATCCCAATTTAAAAATACCAGATTATCCAATATATGACTTAAAAATAATCGATGAAAAATATGATAAAAAAAATGAACTTATAAGTTACACAATAACTGCAATACTGACAAAAGATAGTCTAAAATACATGCTAACAGAATGGTTGCATAAAGGAACAAAAGTTCAACGTGAACTTTCCAGTATCCCTTATGAAGGATTCAATGCTAGTTACAAAAAGGGTAACGCTGTCTTAGAAGAAAATTTAAATAAGGATATTCCTGGCATTAGAAATATAAATAAAGAAACTCATTATCTTTTTAAAGGTATAGTTGATCAGAAAGGATATATAAACAATATGCAAATGTTAATGGGTAATGACAAAGTAGGCAACCAAATACTTCGTTCACTACAGCAGTCTGGCCCTGTATGGCAACCAAGGATGCTAGGAGGTCGAATTGTGAAAAGCTATATTGAAATTTTTGCACAAGTCCAAAATGGCGCTTTAAAAGTATTTACCTGTGGTTATAATCGATAATCTCAACATAGATAGTTGTTAAGATCAAATAATATAATCTGGCTTCCAGCTAATATATCGTGGACCTATAGAATCAAAAATTAGGAAATATGTACTACTTGAATAGTAAGCTTAGGTTGGTGCTTTATAATTGCTTCATTATTGCTATGTAGCTATAATGCTAAAAGTCAAGAAGAAGAAACAATTCAATTTTACCCACGCGAGAGTTTTATACCGACTCCTCGAATTGCTATATAATTTACATAAAAAACTTTTGAAAGCTTTTCTAAAAACTTATGAAAGAATCATCATAGAATTTAGGGCAATGAAAGTCAGCAATTTATAAGAGATAAATTCTGCAGATAAGATTTATAGAATATACTCTTTGAAACAAAAATTTGAAAATAAAACAAAGAAATTAATATGAAACTGATCTTCCTTTTTTTCTTTTCAATAGGGATTGCTTATGGTCAGTCAGGCCAAGAGCTGGCTGTAGGCTATGCCGATCGCTATGACAGCCTTCCAGCAATACATATCGAGATTGCAGAGAAACAACTTTATGAAAGGGCTACTCCCATGCCGAAAATGATATTTTCCCATGTTGCCATAAAGAAGAACACACTGATAGTACCTACAGGAAAAGGCCTCATTACACTCAAAAAATATGACGATTCACCCGGTCAAGACGACGGTTTTCGCGGCTGGCAGTATATGGGATATTTCCCGCGCTTGCAGATGCATGCTTTAGTAAGCCATAGTGTTTCTGAACATCTCGGATTCAGCGACATGGTATTGCTGGACAGCGCTACTTCCGACCAGTATGGGATTGTCTCTATCGGAGATGCTGCCGTATCGCTCCCCATCCATTCTCCCGACGGACGCTTTCTTGCCTACTACTACAACCATGTATATGAACGCAATAGTTGCTTTATAGGACTTCTAGAAATACGCGATGGCATGATCAGCTCTCATGACCGAATTTCAGAGATGGCAAGCTTTCAAACCAAGAATTGGGCAGTGGAAGATATCAGATGGGTCGACAATAAGTCCTTTATCGTGAAAACTTATGTCCTAAAGGGACGAGGAGTACTGGAGGAAAGGCAGTATACGTATTACTTGGCTAGGCTGGATAGTGCGATTAAGAAAACTGAATAATTTGAAAATTAAAAATAAGGATGTGAAACCATCAAATATCTTGGATATCACATCAGATTTATTTCTGATGCAGGAGTAATAGCCTAACTGCCTGGTTATTTTGGCGATCATGCAGTCACCTGACTCCTGTACAATTTTGGGCTAGTTTGATAGTTTAGAATAAACCAGCAAAAAACTTGGTGAACGGTCGAAATGACGAAGTGAAGTTGTGAGGACCGATTCAAAATGTTAAATTCACCATACAATATATTTAACAAAGCTAATGTAACTCCAAATAATGACCGAAAAAAGCGAACATAACTGTATTAATACTGATGATTTACTCGAAAAGACTAAAATAAACATAGACAAATTTGGTCTTCAGGTTATTACAGTCGCTGCGACAAACTATCTGCCATCTTTTACTTATAGCATTGGTCTAACGCAGAGATACCATCATCCTGAAATAATCTGCTTTGGTCTACCGACCGATTTGGCACACGAAATCACCAATGTTGTTGCGGACCTAATCAAAGATGGTGAGGTATTTACACCCGGAGAAATTTACTGCAACATCTTCTATGAAAGTAAGGCTATGTTTATAGCGGTAGATAAAAGAAACATCGATGATTATTTTGGTACCGGCATAAACTATTATCAAGACAAACAATTTGATGCGCTTCAATTAATCTGGACGGATAGTAATGACAGATTTCCATGGGAGGAAAATTTTGAAGAAAAATATGTTTACATACAGCCTTTGCTTGATAGGAATGCTGAATTTAAGTTTTATGAACCTAAGAATTTAACAACTTTTACGACGCGACAATGGCTTGAAGAAAAAGAGCCTATATTGCATGTCGTGCATGATCATGATGGTGACTGGCAATTTCTGACAGGAGATCAAATGCCAGAAGATATTAAGATAGTTGCACTTGAAGAATTAACTAAGAAAGACATTACATTGAACGAAATATTTGATCTAGAATATGGCGAAAAAGCAGAACGCGATACCATAGGTGGAAAATGGACACGAAATAGAATTGAAGATGATGAAGAAGAGTAATCAATACATTATCTGTCCTTAAGTCATTATGTGTATCAAATGAATTAAAAAAGAAGGAATATTGATCAATCTAGGTGATGTTAAAAGCATTTGTAAAGTTTTCAGAGACCAAAACAACAATAGGACAAGTATGAAAAAAGGGATAATTTTACTAGGGTTTTGTGGACTGATTGTCGTTGGTGGTCTCCACGCCAAAAGAAAATTTCATGACTCAAACCATCGGCTGGATCAGGTAAAAACAGAGGTCAAAAAACTTGCGAACAAAAGCGAAATTAAAAATGGCGACTTAATTTTTCAAACTTCACTTTCAGGACAAAGTAAAGCAATCGAACTTGCAACAAAATCTAAATATTCGCATTGCGGTATCATCTACAGCGACAATGGACAACATTACGTTTTTGAAGCAGTACAGCCCATTAAGTTAACACCACTTGACAAATGGATCGCTCGGGGCAAAGACGGACATTATGTAATTAAGCGACTAAAAAACGCTGATCAAATTTTGACAACTGAAACGATCCAAAAAATGAAACAAGAAGGCGACAAGTTTAAAGGTAAAAATTATGACCGAACTTTTGAATGGAGTGATGACAAAATTTATTGTTCTGAACTAATCTGGAAAATCTACAAACGTGCGACAGGACTTGAAATTGGAAAACTTGAAAAACTAAGCGACTTTGACTTAACAGACAAAGTTGTTAAACAAAAAATGAAAGAGCGTTATGGCGACAAAATACCGCTTAACGAAGTTGTAATTTCACCAAAGGCAGTTTTTAACAGCGAACTATTAGAAACAATAAATGTAAATTAATAAATAGCCATTATACCTGTCTGGCATTATATCATCAAGATTGCCTTGACTTTATTATTTTTACGTAACTAATCAAGAGAAAATACCTAAAACGTATCGCGTAAAGATCACAACAGTAAAATCCTATAATTCAGAACGCTAAAAATAATAATGAACATCCCTACTCATCACATAATAGTTAGTAATCCTATAATCTACCGAAATACTTGGAGCTTCAACCTGGTATTTCATTCTCCTATCTTTAATAATGTTTATTTTAAAAAAGGAAATTGGAAAACACTAGAAAAATAAAAAGCTAATAAGCATAGAAATGATAATTTGAAATGAATATATAATAATAGGTAAATTGTTTATATTAAAATTCACTTAAACAAAAGTGTCATATCAGAAATAATTCAGACAATCCTATTATGCTTTGTATCTACAAAAAAATAGAAACTAAATGTTAAAATATCCACTTATACTGATACACGGAACTGGAGCGAAAGACAACACTTTGTTCTGGGGAAGAATTCCAAAATTGTTAAAGGAGTTAGGAATTAATGTATTTTATGGGTATACAGATGCTTGGGGCTCAATTGAAGATAATGCAAAGTTACTTCAATTAAGAATCGAAGATATAATCCATAATACAGGTGCAGAAAAAATTAATTTAATAGCGCATTCAAAAGGTGGCATTGACGCGCGCTTCCTGATTTCGACGTTGCAATATGGTCAAAAAATAGCTTCCTTAACAACAATATCAACGCCTCATCATGGTACTTTAATTGCAGATTATTTTTTAAATAACAGAACCTTCCAAAGTTCACTTGCGAAACGTATACTCCCTGTTTTGGTCAAAATATTCGGTGACAATAATCCAAATATTTATAATGTAATAAATGAGCTAAGCATAAATTATATGGAAAGTTTTAATCAAAATAACTTAAATGATCCATTGGTATATTACAATAGTTATGCATCTGCTATGGCTTCTAAAAAAGATGACTTCCTATACTCTTGGGCATATCAGTATTTAATAAAGAACGCCGGAGAAAATGATGGACTTGTACCTGTGAAATCGGCAGTTTGGGGTGATAAATTTCAATTATTCACGGATAGTAGTCGTGGTATTTCACATGGTGAAATAACTGACATAAAACGGAGGAAAATTGGAGCATTTGACATTCCCGAGATTTACCGTAAAATAACAGATGATCTTTCTAAAAATGGTTTTTAATGGTATACTTCTGAAAAACATCAGGTTTCTTAACTAGATAATGAAATCAAAATTATTTAATAAAATGCCCAATGTTGGTGTATAAACATGGTTTGCTACTTTTTCAATATCTTCAAATAAAAGATTAATAAAAAGTTGTTTTTTCAAAAAGGAAAGAACTTCAGAACGTCTGCTGGTTTTAATTCTATGATCAATCTCGCAATAAATCTGATACCCAATTTCAAACTATGACATCAGTTTTTTAAAGGCATCTATAAAATTTAATAGCGCAATATTTGTTTTAGAATCCGCTAAATGCCCTTTTTCATTTATTTTCCCTTTGATTCCAGAAATTAAAAGTGTAGTCTCTGTTGTGAAATTTGCCATTAAAGTTTCCATAATTAGCTGTAATTCTACATGTCCTTTTTCTCCATGAGCAGATGCTGTTATTATACCCAACGGTTTGCCAGAAAATACAGTTGTTGACACACACCATTCGATCACATTTTTGAGTCCGCTGGGAATACTGAAAACATATTCGGGTGTACAGATTAAAACCCCTTCAGCAATTTCAATTTCTTTTCTAAACTTTAAGATTTCTTCTGGTGTATTTTCGATAGAAAGTTCAGGATCAAAATGTGGAAGAGTTTTAAGATCATTAAAAACTTTGATATTTAGAGTATCCTGTGTAAGGTCAACGATTAAAGTTATAAGCTTTTGATTTGAGGAATAGCTACTCGCACTACCATTTATTACAAAAATATTTTTCATAAGTTATTTTAATCCTAAATTATTAAGAGCTAAATCGCCTTTTCATAACAATTGAAAACTCCTTTTCGAAAATTAACAGTGCCCACCAGATGATATCCTTTTTTTAAATAAACGGCATTGGCTGTTTCATTTAATGAAAAAGCATCAAAACGGATGGATTGGTATTTGTGTTCAACAGCATATTGTTCTGCATATCTGATCATTTTACTAGAAATTCCTTTTCCTTGAGCAGCTGGTTTTACATATAGACGATGAATCACAAGAAAGGGAATACTGGTATTCCAATTTAAGTCATTATATTCTTCATCACATTTTTCATTTAGAGCCATATACGCGACTAGCTCTCCCTGATCTTCATAAATAAATGCCTGCTCCTTATCAATATCCTGTGTAAGTACGACCTCATTAGGATATTCTTGATCCCATTGGTCAACACCTTCACGCAACATATCAATCTTTACCTCCTCCAGCACCTTTGACGCTTGAATAATATCGCTTTGAGTTGCTTTTCTAATCATTTCGTTAACTATTGTTCTATTTTGAAATTTATGCTTGCAGAGCTTAAACTAATAATCATTTTACAATATGGTTATTTAGCCTAAAAATTCCTACAGTTGTGTGTCGGATTAAATAGCATTAACCTTAATTTTTCCTATTCTAGTTGAAAGATATTATCAAATCTAACCAAGTCAAAACTACAATCTTTTTCTCATTTAACAATTGCTAAAAGAAGTAATATAAATGCTTGCTCATGGTTTAGTTTTACGCTATGCAACAGCTTTAGACATGACAAATTAAGCCTATGTAACTTTATTCTTCTGTAGAATTGACATAAAGCAACAAATCAAAATAAATTATGAGGTCGACATTATTGCGAGTTATTCCAGCTCTATATTTCTTAGTATCAAAGTCACTTAACATTTTTTATTATCGGGAAGCAATAAAAGATATTCAATACTTTGTGAACGTGGTCTTGCTATCCAAAACGAAAACAAAAGCCACATCGTGAAATGTGGCCTTAACTAAATATATGATTAAACAGTAAATTACTTATACGAGTTGATGGATTGTGCTACTTTCCAGTTACCGCCTTCATTGACTAATGTCACGAGATCGGTTTTGGTAAAGTTTTCAAACTCCAGGATTACTTTGGCAATCATATAGTCAACTGATTTCTGTACGATGGTGGTACTGGTTTTACAGTTTAACTGCTCTCCTTTTTGCTTTTTCAAGAAGGACACAATTTCCGAACGGCTATTAGTTTTATCTTCTGATGCCTGTACTTTTTGACTAAAATCGGCTGTAAACAACTGCTCTACTCCTGCCGATTGTCCTGCTGTCATAACCGCAACGTAATGATCAATGGCTAAATCTGCTGTAGATAAATTGACTACAACTTTTTTAGGGTTTGATACCTCTGGTTTGCCAGCTGCCATAGTTAAAGTAGAGACTGCGATCAAGGCTGCCGCTGCGAATGTTTTCATAATGTCTTTATGTTATATTGTTATTAAGTTGCATCAGCCCCACACCCACCAACTCAAACCCTGATGCCTGCTTTGCAGTTCTATTTGTTTGTTGATTCAAAAATAGGTTGTAAATCGTCTCTACCTTATGGCAATTAGACTAAACCAACTAACAACTCGGTGAATGAAGGAAATAGATAGGTGAAATTAATTTGATTTTTTTAATCTCGGCTTACTGTTTGTTTTTTCGTCGAAAAGCAAAATAAATAATAATTGCACTAACTGACATTAATATGGAAGCTAAAAAAAATGGTGCTCCAGAAAATTTAAATAGTGCTTTATCATGTGTAAAATAATAGAATAGGTTTGTCATAATCGGAGGACCTATTATAGAAGTCGCACTCATTAGACTGGTTAATGCCCCTTGAAGCTCACCTTGTTCATTTGAAGAAATATTTTTACTGATTAGTGATTGCAGTGCTGGTCCGCATATCCCCCCTAAAGCATAGGGTAAGAGGAAAATAAACATCATCCACCCTTCATTAGTAAATGCAAATAACATTAAACCCAATGCATATAATAACAACCCAAAATAGATACTTTTATATTCCCCCAACTTGGGTGTGGTCCATCTTATTAAGAGTCCTTGTACTAATCCGGTCAATAAACCCAGTAAACCTAGCGATAGACCTACAACTCGCTCTGTCCAGTTGAATTTATACATGGTAAAAAAATGCCAATTACTCTGTACGGCATGAAGAGCGATGTAGACCAGAATTAAAGCAAAAATAAGATTTGATATCTTTGACTGTTTTCTCAAAAAATTAAATGTACCGATGGGATTTGCACGTTTCCAGTCAAATGAACGGCGTTTATCTTTATCTAAACTTTCTGGTAGTACAAATAACCCATAAAGAAAATTCACCATACACAGCAGAGCTGCTGCATAAAAGGGAACTCGAGTTCCATAATACCCAAGTAAACCGCCAGTTACCGGGCCTATAATAAATCCCAATCCAAAAGCAGCTCCGATTAAGCCGAAATTTCTCGTTCTATCTTCATCGGTGGATATATCTGCAATATACGCACTAGCTGTGGAAATACTTGCCCCGGTAAGCCCAGCAATGATTCTTCCAAAAAATAACCAGCCCATGGATGGTGCAAATGCTAACAGCATATAGTCAACTGCAAATCCAAAAAGAGAAATTAAAAGGATTGGGCGCCTTCCATATTGATCACTTAGATTTCCCACTATAGGCGCAAATATAAATTGGGTGATAGCATACGCAAACCCGAGCCATCCACCATATTTGGCGGCTTCACTAAGGTCACTATGGATAAATTCTCCGATGAGTTTTGGAACTACTGGGAGTATAATTCCCCAACCTGTAATATCAATCAACAATGTGATAAATATAAATCCTATGGCCGCTTTTTTATCTGTTTTTCTCATGCAGTAAAAGTAAAAAGAGACAAAAGGAAGGTATTGACAATTTAATGGTATTTACATACAATCTGAAAGTTGATCTTATTTACCCATCAGTAACTGTTAAAAACAACTATCATTAATTATACGTTTCTGTAAGTTTTGGGAGATACTCCTACTGCTCTTTTAAAATATCTACAAAAAACACTTGTTTCTTCGAAATGAAGCTCATTGCTTATTTCTTTAATGGATAGACTAGAGGATTTAAGTAATGCTTTAGCATGTAGAATGGTCAGATGATCAATCCATTGTAAGGCAGATTTACCGGTTTTCTGTTTTAGAAAAGTAGAAAGATATTGCGGTGTTAAATGAAGTTTTTCAGCATAAAATGCAACGCTTCTATGCTGGTTAGCGTATTTGGATATAAGGAGATAAAAATCATCTATGATCTCATGTGTGCGGCTCTTTACTACGCTTTTGCTATGAGGTAAATTAGAATATACTTCAGAAATCATATTTATTAAAACTAGAACAACATGCCTTAGCATTTGTGTCTTATTGGAACTCGCTTTCTTGTGGTAGAAATTTTGTATAAGTGTCAGTAAATCATATTGGAGCTTTATTTCATCAGGTTGAAATCTGATAATAGGTTGCCATCTAATTTGCTCATTCATGACAAACTCGCGTAAAATGGGAAATTCTGTAATAAAATCTAATGAAAGACCAATTGTTATTATTTCTGCATGTTCACTCAATGACTTTGTTTCGATCATCAATTGCGGTTGTAAAACAGCAATGTCACCCTCGTTTATTTCATGTTCAAGAAAATGGATTTGCGATTTCATGGATCCTTTTATCATAAATCCCAACAATAAACCATCAAACAGACGACTATGATTTGTATATTTCTTATTTGGGTCGTTTTGCTGACTAAGAATTACTATCCCTTCCGTCTTTTCCGAAGGATCGAGATCATATAATTTATAGACATTATCCAAAGTTATAAATAGAGCCATGTTCAAATGTCGGAAAAAAAACACACGTGTAGCAATAGTCGCCAGGTACTATCCTAGAAATTGTATGTAAAGACAATAAATTTGCAAAATTATATATCGAATAATTTACCTGCTTATATGTAAGTTTTTTCTTTTATTATAATATGTTCAGTTTATGCACAAAAACCTTTGCCCAATCAAAATATTAATCGATTAAAAAAATAGGATGAATTCGTTAATTTCATTATCTTGATAGGTGAAATATAATATTATTAAATTATAGCTCAGCTAAATATGATATTGCCCAATTATACGCTTTTTCTAAAAAAAATAATAAAAGACATTTTATTATTACTTTTTATGAGTTATCCTTTGTTTTGTTGTTCTCAATATAAACTTAAGGATACCACGCAGTTTATAGAAGATAATTTATCAGCTTATATGAACAGGTTGGATCAATATAAATTTAAAAATATACCGACAATTAGCAGAGAAGCAACTGTACGAATATTGATGCGTGAATATTATATTGATGAATTGGTCTCAGGAAATGATACGTTAAATAAGGATCATTACTATGCTCTTAACCATCACCTTTCACAAAAATCATTAAATTCGCTCACCAGTCGTGATCTATTTAACTCCTGCATGATAGTACAAGAATATTATTCGCAAACTTGTGGTCGATTTGCTAGACTAAAATCAACTGGTATATTTGGAATCTTTTACCGAGATGATATTCCTTTAGAATATTGGAGTCCCAGACAAATAAATTTGCTACGTAAGAATAGAAAAGAAATAATCGGTTACGTGAATCAAATGTGGTCCGATTTAAAATTTATTGGTGATAACACAAAAGATCTATTGGTCGAATTGATCATGTGGGAGCAGATCCCCAATATATTGAAGCAAATCGAAATATCTCCTGAAGATAATAGCTTATACTCATTATTAGTTCAAATTATGATGCGTGCAAAATTCACGACATTTGAAGCTTCAACTATTTATGAAAAAATTTATGGACCAAAGAGATATGTAACGGGTACTGAGGAAAACCGAACAGCAATAATTGAAATGGCAAAAAAGTGTTTTATGGAGTTCAATGCGCTGCCACAATATACTGTACCTATTTATGTTAAGCAATCAAACCCTTCTTACTCTTCTGAAGGGCTTAAAGAGGAATTGATGACAAGAAAACAGGATTGGCCATTAAAAGAAGTTAAAACTCCTAAGTTTAAACTAAAAAAATAATCTTTTGGGATTACTGCTTACATCAAAAAAAGTGTATTGATATCATATCCAATTATAAATTCATTAATCTCTATTTGTGTACAATCTCAACCTAACTACTTATATTCAAAACTCAATAATTTCCAAAAAATAACCTCTCTCAGAGCTATAAAAATATTAGCGGAACCTCAAAAATGTTGTTCGCCAGATTCATCATGAAATATGTGCTCTAAAACAATAGCTTCCAAAGAGGCTTTCTTTTAAAAAGATGCCGATATTCTTGCAGGTATTCATCCATAATACGTGGTTTTCTAAAAATTATGTCAGTAATGGTATCGGTTTCCGGCTCCGGAACCTTAATTGCCAGATCATCAAGTTCAACAATATGCGTAGCTAGCCATCTGGGTAATTTTGATTTTTTAGTTAATTGACTAAATAATTCGTCAGGCGTAATATCTACATATTCGATTTTACAACATGTTATGCGAGATAATTTTGCGGCCATTTCTAGGTTCGTAATAGCCTGAGGACCCGCAAGAACAATTGACCGTTGCTTTAATTCATCCGTTGCCAATAAACAATTTGCTGCGACCGTTGCTACATCACGGCTATCAACGTAATTTCGCTTAGCATGACCTAAAGCGCCGTAAATTTTACCAAAATATTGAATTGTTAGTGCATTTCGTTCCCAATTCTGCATAAATGAATGTGGTCTTAAGCAACAGAAATCATCCATATTTTGTGAAAGATAGTCCTCTACTTTACTATGCCATTGGCTGACCTCTACTTT
>Ga0160467_100774_pt1 | contig 22196 bp, 17 predicted proteins | sample HID1972I_E11MG_FD_108221 | JGI IMG/M metagenome (GOLD analysis project Ga0160467, IMG submission 108221) | Enriched pill bug-associated microbial communities from UW Madison campus, WI, USA - HID1972I_E11 MG | ecosystem: Host-associated > Arthropoda: Insects > Digestive system > Unclassified ... | reverse complement strand
CCGAAGTAGTAGCTCAGCTTGCCCTTTTCGGACGAAACGTCCTGGGCGAAGGCATTGCCCGTCAGGGCCAGGGCCGCGACGGCGACCGCGATAGAACGCAACTTCATCAAACAATTCTCCAGGGGTGGTAACTCAGGGCACTGTTCGCCGCCCTGAGGCGACGGGTTAGGATAGCCGTCGCACGATGGAACCGCTACTGACTACGCGAGCTTTGACCTGACTGCGTTTCAAGAGTTCAACGTCACTTTTTTTTAACGTTCTGGAGCCTTCCGTGGCCGAAATTCCGACCTCCGCCCCCTGCCGGGGCGCCACGCGACGCGGTGCGGCGGCGTGCCGGAGGGGGCCAACACCGGCCGGCAGGTGGCTTTCCCGTCGTGACCCGTCCCTCCACACGGGCATGATGCGACACCGGGCGCCCCTGCGCACGGCGCCACGCCTGCCGATCATCCCCCCCGCTGCCGACGGCCTGCGGCCCGGGTCGCACGCTGCCCTGGCGGGGGTATCCCGATAGATGGCACGTCAGGTGGCACGCTGTCCCGACCCCGTCGAGCTGTTCGCGCGGCTGCAGGCCGACGACCTCGACGGTGCCCTGCAGGCAGGGTTGATGGACTACGTCCCCAGCCCGGGCGATGACCGTTGCGTTGCGGGCCATCCAGAACTTCCGGCACGCCTGCAGCAGGCCCAGCAGCAGCTGCGCCGGGCCTGGGACGCCCGCGAACGGCATCGCGCACGTGCGGTGCGGCTGGCACGGCGGGAGGCCGAACGCGATGCCCGCCGTGCGCCGCCGCCGACACCCGACCAGAAGCCGGCGCTGCCGTCTGCGGCGGCAGCCATCCTGGCCCGCGCCAAGGCGCGCGCGGCTGCGGCAAGGAATTCCTGATGGCGACCACAAGGACCTCCGCGCGCACGCCCGCGCGGCGCACCGCGAAGATGCCACGTGCCGATGTGGTGGAGATGTTCACCCGCCTGCGCGAGCTCAATCCGCACCCGAAGACCGAGCTGGAATACAGCACGCCGTTCGAACTGCTGGTGGCCGTCGCCCTTTCGGCGCAGGCTACCGATGTCGGCGTCAACAAGGCCACCCGTCGCCTGTTTCCAGTGGCCAATACGCCGCAGGCGATCCTCGGCCTCGGCGAGGAAGGACTGAAGCCGTACATATCGACGATCGGCCTGTACAACGCCAAGGCGAAGAACGTCATCGCCGCGTGCCGCATCCTGGTGGAACAGCATGGTGGGGTGGTGCCGCGTGAGCGCGCGGCGCTGGAAGCGCTGCCCGGCGTCGGCCGCAAGACCGCCAACGTGGTGCTCAATACGGCGTTCGGCGAACCGACCATGGCCGTGGATACGCACATCTTCCGCGTCTCCAACCGCACCGGGCTCGCCCCGGGCAAGGATGTGCGCGCCGTCGAGGATGCGCTGCTCAAGGCCATCCCGGCCGAATTCCTGCACGACGCCCACCACTGGCTGATCCTGCACGGCCGTTATGTCTGCAAGGCACGCAGGCCGGATTGCCCGCAATGCGTGATCCGCGATCTGTGCCGGTACCGGGAAAAAACCGCAGCCTGAAGCGCCGCCACGCCTGCCATCGGCGCGACACCGCAGCGTCACATACGCAAGGCATCAATGCATGGCGCTGCGGGGCCCCGGGGCACGCGGCAGGGTGATCGCGCACGCGAACTGTCACATTTACGCAATCTTCACGTTCTAGCCTGCGCGCATCTTCCCACCGCCTGCAAGGCCATTCACTCCATGAAACTGCATCGCCAACTTCTTACTGCGGCCGTTGCGGCTGCGCTGTTCGTGCCCGCCGCCCACGCTGAAGTGGCCATCGACGTGATCGGCGGCTCGGAGATCACCTTCGAAGGCCTGGTCCAGGCCGACGGCAACTGGTTCGACAACGATCTGGTCGACCTCAACGGCGGCGACGCCGGCAACGGCAAGGACAGCGAGTTCGAGCTGCGCCGCGCCGAACTGGTGCTCAAGGGCAAGGGCCCGGGCAACGTGGAATGGGTTGTCGGCTACGACGCCAAGGCCGACAAGTTCCTGGATACCAACCTGAAGTACAAGCTGGGTGGCAACAGCAACCACTTCGTGCAGTTCGGCCAGTTCAAGCAGCCCAACAGCCTGGAAGAGCTGTCCAGCACCAAGAACAACGACTTCATCTCCAAGGCCGCAGTGACCAACACCTATGCCGTCGCCCGTCGCCTCGGTGGTGCATGGGGCTACGGCCAGGACAACTGGTCGGTGACCGCCAGCGCCTTCGGCCGCGAACTGACCCGCAACCTGGCCCATGGCAGCGGCTACGGCGCGCGCGGCACCTTCGCCCCGATCAACGAGAAGGGCCAGGTCCTGCACTTCGGCCTGAGCTACGTGGACTACGACACCGACGCCGATACCCTGCGCGTGCGTGCCCGCCCGAACGCCGACCTGGCCACCGCGCGCCTGGTGGACAGTGGCGACATGCGTGACACCGACCGCGTGACCACCCTGGGCGTGGAAGCGATGTACATCACCGGTCCGTTCAAGGCGCAGGCCGAGTATTACAGCAGCAAGGCCAAGCGCTACGACCACGACAACTACACCAGCGACGGTTACTACGTGAGCGGCCTGTGGAACGTGACCGGCGAAACCTGGGGCTACAAGGGTGGCGTGCCGGGCACCGGCCTGCCGGACAACCCGGCCGGTGGCCTGTGGCAGCTGGGCGCGCGCTACGACCACATGGACCTCAACGACGGCAACCTGACGGCGGCTGCGGTGGCCGGCGGTGCGCCGATCGTGGACGGCGTGCTGGGCGGCAAGATGGACATCTGGACCATCGGTGCCAACTGGTACTGGCGCTCCAACGTGAAGTTCGCCCTGAACTACGTGATGGTGGACAGCAAGAAGTACAGCTCCAGCGCCCGTGGTTTCGTCAACGACGATCCGAACATCCTGGAAGCGCGCGCGCAGTTCTTCTGGTAAGCGCGCAGTCACCGCGATGAAACACGAAGGGCACGGCATACGCCGTGCCCTTCTGCGTGCATGGAGGCCGCTCCGGGGCCAGCCTTCAGGATGCCTGCCCCATGGTCGGCTCCGGCGGACGGCCGATCATGGATCGGCTCTACCAGCCAGCCCATCCGCACGCTGTCACCATTGCGTCATGTGACAGACGCCGGGGTGTCACGCAATCGTTATGGAATGTGCGCCGACACGACGGGTAACCGCCCGTCCATCCACCCAGGAGCCAACCCCGTGATCCACGCCTTCAAGTCGCGCGCTGCCGTTGCCATGCTCGCCGCGTCGTCCGTCTTCGCCGCCAACGCCGCCGACATCACCGGCGCCGGTGCGTCCTTCATCTACCCGGTGATGTCCAAGTGGTCGGCCGACTACACCAAGGCGACCGGCAACAAGGTCAACTACCAGTCCATCGGCTCCGGCGGCGGCATCGCGCAGATCAAGGCCGCGACCGTCGATTTCGGCTCCTCCGATGCGCCGCTCAAGCCCGAAGAGCTGGCGGCTGCCGGCCTGGCCCAGTTCCCGTCGGTCATCGGCGGCGTGGTGCCGGTGATCAACGTCGCCGGCGTCGCGCCGGGCGCGCTGAAGCTGGATGGCCCGACGCTGGCCAACATCTTCCTGGGCAAGATCAAGACCTGGAACGATCCGGCCATCGCCGCGCTGAACCCGGGCCTTGCCCTGCCGTCGGCCAAGGTGACCATCGTGCACCGCTCGGATGGTTCGGGCACCACCTTCAATTTCGTCAACTACCTGTCCAAGGTCAGCCCGGAGTGGAAGAGCAAGGTCGGTGAAGGCACCTCCGTACAGTGGCCGGCCGGCATCGGCGGCAAGGGCAACGAAGGCGTGGCTGCGTACGTGAAGCAGATCAAGGGCGGCATCGGCTACGTGGAGCTGTCCTACGCACTGCAGAACAAGATGGCCCATGCTGCGATGAAGAACGCCGCCGGCCAGTTCGTGCAGCCTTCGGACGAATCCTTCGCCGCTGCGGCTGCCAGCGCCGACTGGACCAACGCCAAGGACTTCTACCTGGTGATGACCAACGCACCGGGCGCGCAGTCCTGGCCGATCACCGCGACCAACTTCATCCTGGTCCGCAAGCAGCCGAAGAACGTGGCCAGCGCCAAGGCGACCCAGGACTTCTTCCGCTGGATCTACAAGAACGGCGATGCACAGGCCAAGCAGCTGGACTACGTGCCGCTGCCGGATACGCTGACCCAGCAGATCGAGACCTACTGGTCGCAGAACCTGAAGTATTGATTTCCGCAGGCACGGAGCCGGCGGGGCCTCTCTCCCCCCGCCGGCTCCACCGGGCGCGCAACCCCCACCGGGTTCCGCGCCTTTTTTTGTCCAGCAGATGGGTAGGGCCGATCCATGATCGGGCTGCCGTTGCAGCATCAGGTATCCAGGACCCAGCCGATCGTGGATCGGCACTACCGGGGCCGCGCACTTCCGGCCCGGATGGCGCTGGCCGGAAGCAGGCCGAACCCGCCAGAGCCCCGTCACAGCGTGCCCCGCGACGCCGCTGTCACCCGCGTCATCAGGCTGTAACAAAAACATCATTTCATAGCCGCAACCGCCGGAGGTACCGGCGCCAACCCGCTATGGAGTGACGCATGAAACTGCAGAAGGCCGGCCTGGCCACCCTTTCCCTGGCCATCGCCCTCGGCCTGTCCGCGTGCGGCGGCAACGACGCCCCCCCCGCGCAGCAGCCGGCGAGCGATGCTGCGGCCCCCGCCCCGGCCGCCGGCGACAAGGTGTCCGCCGAAGTTTCCGGCGCCGGCGCTTCCTTCATCTTCCCGCTGGTATCGAAGTGGTCGGCCGACTACAACGTGGCCACTGGCGCGAAGATCAACTACCAGTCCATCGGCTCCGGCGGCGGCATCGCCCAGATCAAGGCCGGCACCGTGGATTTCGGTTCCTCCGACAAGCCGCTCAGCAGCGAAGAGCTGGCGCAGGCCGGCCTGGCCCAGTTCCCGTCCGCCATCGGTGGGGTGGTGCCGGTGGTCAACATCGAAGGAATGGAGCCGGGCAAGCTGCGGCTGAGTGGCACCCTGCTGGCCGATATCTTCCTGGGCAAGATCAAGACCTGGAACGATCCGGCGCTGGTCGCCGCCAATCCGGGCGTATCCCTGCCCGAGGGCAAGATCACCCTGGTACACCGCTCCGATGGTTCGGGCACCACCTTCAACTTCACCAACTACCTGTCCAAGGTCAGTGCCGACTGGAAGGGCAAGGTCGGCGAAGGCACCTCCGTGCAGTGGCCGGACGGCGTCGGCGGCAAGGGCAATGAAGGCGTGGCGTCGTACGTGAAGCAGATCAAGGGCTCGATCGGCTACGTCGAACTGGCCTATGCACTGCAGAACAGCATGCCGTATGCCTCGCTGCAGAACGCGGCCGGCACCTGGGTGCAGCCGAACGCGGAGACCTTCGCCGCGGCGGCCGCCAGCGCCGACTGGGCCAGCGCCAAGGACTTCAACCTGGTCATCACCAATGCACCGGGCGAGCAGGCATGGCCGATCACCGCCACCAACTTCATGCTGATGCAGAAGCAGCCGAAGGATGCCAAGCGCAACCAGGATGCGCTGGCATTCTTCAAGTGGGCGCTTGAAAGCGGCCAGGCGCAGGCGAACGAGCTGCACTACGTGCCGCTGCCGGCCGAGCTGGTCACCCAGATCGAAGCCTACTGGGGCACCGAGCTCAAGTGATGCAGGCACGGTGCCCGCCCTGCGCGGGCACCGTCCTTTGATGAGCCCCGCCCTGTACCGCGCCACCCCGCTCCCAACCGGCCGCACCGCCTACCCCATGAATGCCATCGTCCAGCCTGTAGCCGCACTTTCCACGCGCGACGCGCGTGATGCCCGCAACGACAAACTGTTCCGATGGGTCCTGGTCGGCACCGTCGTCTTCGTCCTTGTCGCCCTGGCCTGCGCCGCGCTGTCCATGCTGTGGGGCGGCCGGCACGCACTGGAAAGCCAGGGCCTGAACTTCTTCTTCTCCTCCGAATGGAACCCGGTGGAGAACAAATTCGGTGCACTGGCGCCGATCTACGGCACCCTGGTCACCGCCCTGATCGCCATGGTCATCGCCGTACCGGTGAGCTTCGGCATCGCCTTCTTCCTCACCGAAGTCGCCCCGCGCTGGCTGCGCGGCCCCATCGGCACCGCGATCGAACTGCTGGCCGGCATCCCCTCGATCATCTACGGCATGTGGGGCCTGTTCGTGCTGGTGCCGGTGATGACCGAATACGTCACCCCGCTCCTCAACGAAACCCTCGGCGAATGGCCACTGATCGGCCCGCTGTTCCAGGGACCACCGCTGGGCATCGGCATGCTCACCGCCGGCTTCGTGCTGGCCATCATGGTCATCCCGTTCATTTCCTCGGTGATGCGCGAAGTGTTCCTGACCGTGCCCACGCGCCTGAAGGAATCGGCCTACGCGCTGGGTTCCACCCGCTGGGAAGTGAGCTGGGACATCGTGCTTCCGTATACCCGTTCAGCGGTGATCGGCGGCATCTTCCTGGGCCTGGGACGCGCGCTTGGCGAAACCATGGCCGTGGCCTTCGTGATCGGCAACAGCGTGCGCCTTTCGCCATCGCTGCTGGAACCCGGCACCACCATCGCCGCGCTGATCGCCAACGACTTCGCTGAAGCGACCGAAACATATCGCTCGGCGCTGCTGCTGCTCGGCTTCGTGCTCTTCATCGTCACCTTCATCGTGCTCGCTATCGCCCGCCTGATGCTGATGCGCCTGTCCCGCAAGGAGGGCAACTGATGTCCACCGCCGCTGATTCGCTGTACCTGCGCCGTCGCATCGGCAATGTCGTGGCCATCGTCCTTTCATGCGTCACCGCGCTGTTCGGCCTGTTCTTCCTTGGCTGGATCCTGTGGACGCTGGTGTCCAAGGGCATCGCCGGCATCGGCTGGAACCTGTTCACGCAGATGACGCCGCCGCCCATGCAGGAAGGCGGCCTGGCCAACGCCTTCTACGGCAGTGCGGTGATGTGCGCCATGGCGATCGGCATCGGCACGCCGCTGGGCGTGCTGGCCGGCACCTGGCTTGCCGAATATGGCAATGCCCGCAAGGCCGGCACGGTGGTGCGGTTCGTCAACGACATCCTGCTGTCGGCGCCGTCCATCGTGCTGGGCCTGTTCGTCTACACCCTGTACGTGATGCAGACCGGCGGCAGTTTTTCGGCTTTCGCCGGTGCCCTGGCACTGGCCTTCATCGTGCTGCCGGTGGTGGTGCGCACCACCGACGAGATGCTGCGCCTGGTGCCTTCGCAGATGCGCGAAGCGGCGCTGTCGCTGGGCATCCCGCAGTGGAAGGTGACCGTGCAGGTGCTGTACCGCAGTGCCTCGGCCGGCATCATCACCGGCATCCTGCTCGCCCTGGCGCGTATTTCCGGCGAAACCGCCCCGCTGCTGTTCACCGCCTTCGGCAACCAGTACTGGAGCAGCAACGTGTTCCAGCCGATGGCCTCCGTGCCGGTGGTGATGAACCAGTTCGCCGGCAGCCCCTATGAATCCTGGCAGGTGCTGGCCTGGGCCGGCGCCCTGGTGCTGACCGCCTTCGTGCTGCTGGTCAGCCTCGCCGCGCGCGGCATCCTGCTGCGCAACCGTATCTCCCATGACTGACTTTTCCGCGGACATCGCCATGAACGATCTTTCCAACGCCGTGCCGATGCAGCGCATCGTGGTCCCGGCCTCGCATGATTCGCTGTCCACCCCGGCGCCGGTGAAGCTGGCGGCGCATGGGCTGGATTTCTATTACGACAAGTTCCACGCGCTGAAGAACATCGACCTGGAAATCCCTGAAAAGCGCGTGACCGCGCTGATCGGTCCTTCGGGCTGCGGAAAATCCACGCTGCTGCGGATCTTCAACCGCATCTACGCGCTGTACCCGAAGCTGGAAGCACGTGGCGAGGTGCTGCTGGACGGCGAGAACATCCTGTCGCCGAAGTATCCGATGAACCGCCTTCGCAGCAAGGTCGGCATGGTGTTCCAGAAGCCGGTACCGTTCCCGATGACCATCTTCGAGAACGTCGCCTACGGCATCCGCCACCACGAAAAGCTGTCCAGGGCAGACATGAACGACCGCGTCGAGCAGGCGCTGCGCCAGGGCGCACTGTGGGACGAAGTGAAGGACAAGCTCGGCCAGAGCGCGCTGGGCCTTTCCGGCGGCCAGCAGCAGCGGCTGTGCATCGCCCGTGCGGTGGCACTGCGTCCAAGCGTGCTGCTGCTGGATGAGCCGACCTCCGCGCTGGACCCGATCTCCACCAGCCGCATCGAACAGCTGGTGGAGGAACTGAAGAACGATTACACCATCGTCATCGTCACCCACAACATGCAGCAGGCCGCGCGTGTCTCCGACTACACCGCCTTCATGTACCTGGGCGACCTGATCGAGCACGACCGTACCGAAGTGATCTTCTCGCAGCCGAACAAGCAGCAGACCGAGGATTACATCACCGGCCGGTTTGGCTGAATCATCACGTCCAGCCGGGAAGAGCCCGGCTCTACCACACGGAATCATCATGAATCTTCCCAACGACCATATCGTCAAGAGCTACGACGAAGAGCAGCAGCGGCTGGTGGCGGAAATCGTGCGCATGGGCGAAATGGCCGTTGCGCAGCTGGAAGCGTCGATGGATGTCATCGAAAAGCGCGACGAGAGCGCGGCCCAGCGCATCATCGTCAACGATGAAGCCATCGATGCGCTGGAGCAGCAGATCAGCCATGACGTGATGCGCCTTTCGCTGCGCGGGCCGATGGCACGTGACCTGCGCGAGATCCTTGCCGGCCTGCGCATCCCGGCCGATATCGAACGCATCGGTGATTACGCGGCAAACGTGGCCAAGCGTTCCATCGCGCTGAGCAAGGTGCCGCCGCTGCCGCAGATACAGGGCCTGCGGGCGCTGGGCCGGCTGGCCGCGCAGCAGGTACGCCGGGCGCTGGATGCCTACCGCGACACCGACGTGGAAGCGGCACTGGCCCTGCGCGAGGACGATGCACGGCTGGATGCGCAGTACACCGCGCTGTTCCGCGAACTGCTGACCTACATGATGGAAGACCCGCGCAACATCACGCCCTGCACGCACCTGCTGTTCATGGCCAAGAACCTGGAGCGGGTGGGCGACCATGCCACCAACATCGCCGAGAACGTCTGGTTCCTGGTGCACGGCGAGCAGCCATTGCCGCCACGCGACAAGCGCGACGAGACCTCCACCACCGAGCAGGTCTGACCTCATCCGGGCAGCCGGCACGGACCAGGCCGGCTGCCCGGGCGCTGCATGCGTGGGCCCCCCGATCCGGGATGCTGGCCCCGCCTCTGTTAGAATTCGCCGCATGACCGACGTCCCCCTGCCTCCGAACGCGGCCGCCGCGGCTCCTCCCGCCCCGGCTCACCGCGCGATGTCCCAGCGTTTCCGGGGCTTCCTGCCGGTGGTGGTGGACGTGGAAACCGGGGGGTTCGACTGCCGTCGCAATGCGCTGCTGGAAATCGCCGCGGTGCCGATCGAGATGGATGAGAACGGCCTGCTGTATCCGGGGCAGACCGCCAGTGCGCATGTAGTGCCGGCCGAAGGCCTGGAGATCGATCCGAAATCGCTGGAAGTCACCGGCATCATCCTCGACCACCCGTTCCGGCTGGCCAAGGAGGAACGGCAGGCGCTGGACCATGTCTTCAATCCCGTGCGAGCGGCGATGAAGAAATACGGGTGCCAGCGCGCCATCCTGGTGGGTCATAACGCGCATTTCGACCTGGGCTTCGTCAATGCCGCGGTCGAACGCGTTGGCCACAAGCGCAATCCGTTCCACCCCTTCAGCGTGTTCGATACCGTGACCCTGGCCGGCATCGCCTATGGGCAGACGGTACTGGCGCGCGCGGCCACTGCCGCAGGCCTGGGCTGGGATGCCAACGAGGCCCACAGCGCGGTGTACGACACCGAACAGACCGCGCGGCTGTTCTGCACCATCGCCAACGCCTGGCCGCAGCCGTAGCCGTAGTGCCGGCCGCTGGCCGGCAATCATTGCCATGGTGCCGTATCGGATTGCCGGCCAGCGGCCGGCACTACCTTTCAGCCGATGCAGGTACGTGCGCGGCCTTCGCTCTTGGCGCGGTACAGGGCACGGTCGGCGCGCTGGTACAACAGCTTCGGCGTGCGGTCGTCCGCATCCAGCTCCACCAGCCCGGCACTGAAGCTCACCCGCAGTCCGGGCACGCCCGCCCAGAGTCCATGATCCTGGAACAGCGCATGCAGCCGCGCGCAGACCTGCGATGCTTCCTGCAGCCGCGTGTCGTTGAGCAGCAGCGCGAATTCCTCGCCACCGGTGCGTGCCGGCATGTCCGAATCACGGCACGCGGACGCAAGCACCTGTGCCACCTCGGCCAGCACCACATCGCCCACGCTGTGCGAATGATGGTCGTTGACGTCCTTGAAGTGGTCCACATCCAGCACCACCAGGCACAGCGGATGGCCACTGCGCTGCGATCGTGCGAAATCACGCGCCAGTGCCTCATCGAACGCACGCCGGTTCGGCAGGCCGGTCAAGGCATCCTCGCGCGCCTGCCGTTCGAAGGCTTCGGACTGCAGCGCCAGGCGATCCAGCAACTCGCTCTTCTCGGAATTCAGTGCCTGCAGGTGCACCGTCTGTGCCTGCAGATCGCGCGTGGCCTCGTCCACCATCCGTGCAAGACGGACATTGGATGCCTTGTAGCGATCAATCATGAAGCGGTAGAACGCCACCAGCACCGCCAACAGCAGCAAGGCAGCCACCATCCGCACGTCGGTGCGTTGCCACCAGAACGGCTGGATGGTGAACGACCACACCGCTTCGCTGTCGCTCCATTCGCCTCCAGGATGGGCGGCCGACACGTGCAACGTGTAGTTTCCCGGTGCCAGGCCGACGAACTCCACGCTGCGCTGCTGGCCACGTTCGACCCAGCTGCTGTCCAGGCCCTGCAGCCGGGTGCGGTAGCGGATCCGTTCGGACATCAGGTAGCTGAGCCCGACGAAGCTGACCGCCACCCGGCTGCCACCCCGGATACTGGCGTGCTCCGGGCCTTCCCAATGGATGGGCGCACCATCCACTTCCACACTTTCGATCACTGCCGGCGGTGCCAGCCGGTCGCGGAAACGCTGCAGGCGCAGAGGTTCCACCGTGCTCAGGCCACCGGCGGTCACCACCCAGAAGGTTCCGTCCCGGCGCAGCAGCGCGGCCGGTCCGGAACTGCCATTGGCCTGCGAATTGGCCATGCCATCGATCTCGTTGTAGCGCTCCACCTGCAGCCGTGGCGCACGCCCGTCGGCGACCTCGTTCAACAGGCTCATTTCGGTGCGCAGCACGCCACGGTTGCTGCTGATCCATACGTTGCCCACCCGGTCGGGCACCATCTGGAACACCGTGTCCACCGGCATGCCCTGCTCCAGCCCGACCCGCGCCAGCCGGCCGTCCTGGTAGCGGTACAGCCCGCGATCGCTGCTGATCCACATGGCATCGCCGATCTGCTGGAAACCGAATACGCTGCGGCCGCCACCCAGTGGGGCCAGGTCGATGGACTGCACATGGTCGCCGCGCAGCACCCGGATGCCTTCGATGGTGCCGATCCACAGGTTGCCCTGCGCATCGTGCGCCAGCGCGGTGATCAGGATGCCCGGCATGCCGGCCACCTGCGGCACGCTGACGCCATCGGCGCCGATACGGACCACGCCCTTCTGCGTACCCGCCCATACCACGCCCTGCGCATCCACGCTCATCGCGCGGACATTGCCGCCCGGCATGCCTTCATCGGTGCCGTAGGTGTGCCGGGGATGTCCCTGTGGATCGAGCCGGAAAACGCCATCGCCGAACGTGCCCACCCAGAGGTCGCCGTCCAGGCCCTGGGCCAGGCTCAACACCGAAGGTGCCTTGCCGCCACGATTGTGCAGCGGCACCGGCACGAAGCCGCCGCCGGGATCGCGCCGGTCCAGGCCGCTGGCGCTGCCCACCCATAGCGTACGGCGGGTATCTTCCAGCACCGTGCGCACGTAGTCGCCGCTGAGGCCATCGCGCTCGGTGAAACTGGCGAACAGGGTCTCGCGCAGCCGGTACAGCCCGCCATTGGCGCCTGCCCAGATACTGCCCTCGGCATCTTCACGCAGGCTCACCACGCGACCGCCCGGCAGGTTCAGGCCCGCCGGCAGGCGCTCCAGCCCATGCCGGGAAATACGCAGCAGGCCCTGGTTTTCGGTGCCCAGCCAAAGATCGCCATGGCGGTCCTGCAGCATCGCGGTCATGTGGATCTGCCCGGGTACCCGATGCACCAGTTCCAGCTGGTCACCCTGCAGGCGATGGATGCGTTCGCCGGCGACGATCCACAACACGCCGTCCGGCGCCCGGTAGGGCCACACCAGGCCCTCGCCGACACCCCACGCCGCCGGCGCACGCTTGAGCACGCCGTCGGTGTCGCGCAGCACGAGTCCATCCAGCGTGCCGACCCAGACGCGGTCCTGCGCATCCACCGCCATCTTGGTGAAACTCAACGCCATCGGCAGGCCCGGCGGCGGATCCTGGTACTGGAAATGCCCGTCGTGGTCCAGCGAGCCGATACCCCGGCCTTCGTACAGCAGCCACAGCCGGCCGTGGCTGTCCACGTCCATGTCGTTGATCAGTACCTGCGGACTGGGCGCGGTGCGTGCGTGGGTGGTCCATCGCCCTTCGGCGGTGCGGTAACTCACGTTGCCGCGGGAATCGCTGACCCACAGTCCGCCATCGCGGTCCACCAGCAGCGCGCCGACGCCGTTGTCGGGCAGCCCGGGCCGCGTGCTGCGGTCGAACACCGTGAAATCCAGTCCGTTGTAGCGCACCAGCCCTTCCCAGGTGGCGAACCAGAGATGGCCTTCCGGCGTCTGCGCGATGTCGCGCAGCGAGTTGTGGGGAAGGCCGTTGCGCGACGTCCAGACATCGATGGCATAGTCGCGCAGCGGTGGCGGGCCGGTTTCGGCGGCGTGCAGCTGGACGCAGGCCAGTGCGGTGAACAGGATGGCCAGGGCCCGTCGCCACAGGCCGGCCGTCCATCCATCACGCGTCCCTGCGATGGCGCCACTCCCTGGAAATTTCATCGTGATCCGCCGGCTCCCGTGACGCGCAGTCGCGGCCACGCGCGGCATTCGTCAGACCGGGCGCGCATGCAGGCAGGAGCGGGAACGGGACGGGTCATCGGATGGCGTACCGTGGAGTTGTGCGCATCATAGGCAAAAGCGAGCCTGCGTGTGTGTTCAGGCACTTCCGCGCCGTTCGGCCAGGGTCGGCGCAGGCCAGTGCACCACCGCGTCCAGCCCCCCCGTTCCACGGTTATGCAGCGTCACGCGCGCGCCATCCTTTTCGGCCAGCGCGCGGGCGATGGTCAATCCCAGGCCAGCGCCGCCGGTCTGCCGCGAACGCGACGTCTCCAGCCGCACGAAGGGATCGAACACGCTGTGCAGCTCGTGTTCTTCCAGCCCCGGGCCTTCATCGCTGATCCGCACGCGGATGCCGTCGCTGTCATGCTCGGCCCTTACCGCGGCGCGCTTGCCATACATCAGCGCGTTGTCCAGCAGGTTGGAGAACAGCCGCCGCATCGCCAGCGGGCGCACCATCAATACCGCGCCGCAGCCACCTTCGAAGCGCGCGTCGCTGCCCGCTTCCACCGCGTCTTCCACCAGGCTTTCCAGCAGTGAATCCAGGTCCAGCGCCGCACGTGGCTCGGCGCTTTCGGCGCTGCGTGCCAGCTCCAGCCCTTCGCGGATCAAGGCCTGCATCGCGGCAAGATCACCGATCAGGCGCTCACGCAGGCTCGCATCGCCCACGTTTTCCAGCCGCAGGCGCAGGCGTGTCACCGGCGTCTGCAGGTCATGGGTGATGGCGGCCAGCATGTGGGTGCGTTCGGACAGGTGTCGCTGCACCTGCTGCTGCATGGCGTTGAATGCCTCGGCGGCACGCCGCACTTCCAGCGGGCCGGTCACCGGCATGGGCGCGCGATGCAGGTCCATGCCGAGCTGCTGGGCGGCCGATGCCAACCGCTGCAACGGTGCGCTGGCCATCCGTGCGACCACGTAGGCAAGCACGGCGATGGCCAGCACCAGCAGGGAAAGGAACAGCGGATCCACCGCCAGCACGCCGTTGTGCGCGATCGCCGGCGATTCCAGCGCCAGCGCCAGCGGCGTACCGTCGGACAGCGCCAGCTGCACGGCGCGGCAGCGCGGCGGAATGAAGGCGGGATCGTGTTCGCGTGGCATGCGCTTGCGGTGGCCGTCGTCGGGCGGCCGCGACAGCAGGTTTTCCAGCCGCGGCATGCAGGCGCGGAACGAAGTGAAACGTACCTGGGCGCTGGCCACCGCGCCCGGGCGCGCCGCCAGCACGTCCATCAGGGCGCTGTCCGCGCGTCCCTCACGGATATCCGGCGGCAGCGGACGCACGCTGGGACCACCGACCGCCAGCAGGCGCTCGCGCAGCTCCGGGCTTTCGTCCAGCAGGTTGACGAAGCCCTGCAGGCGATCGGCGATGCGGTTGAGGTTCTGCCGTTCGAACTCCTGCTGGCGCTTGGCCCCCGCCAGCAGCGTGGCACCGATGGCCGCCACGCCCATGCCCAGCAGCAGGATCACGAACAGCCGCCCGACCATCGACGAGAGGAAGCGGCGCAGCCGGTTCATTCCAGCGTGACCGACGCCGCCAGCACATACCCCTCGTTGCGCACGGTCTTGATCAGCCCATCCGGGCCGCCATCGTCGGCCAGCTTGTTGCGCAGCCGGCTGACCTGCAGGTCGATCGCGCGATCCTGCGACTCATAGTTGCGCCCGCTGCTGAGCGCCACCAGCTGTTCGCGCGACAGCACCTTGTTGGCATGCGCCACGAACACCCGCAGGAGGCGGAATTCGGCGCCGGACAGCACCACCACGCGGCCATCGGGGTCCACCAGGTGGCGGTGTTCCAGGTCGAATATCCAACGCGCGAAGCGCGCACGGCGGATCGCCAGCGGCTCCAGGTTGGCCGGCAGCGCTTCGGTGCGGCGCAGGACGTTGCGGATGCGCGCCAGCAGTTCACGTGGCTCGAACGGCTTGGCCAGGTAATCGTCGGCGCCCATCTCCAGGCCCAGTACACGGTCGATGGGCTCGGCCCGCGCGGTCAGCATGATCACCGGCGTGGCCGACCGCGCGCGCAGGTCGCGGCACAGGGTCAGGCCGTCTTCGCGCGGCAGGTTGAGGTCCAGCACGATCAGGTCCACATGTTCGCGCTCCAGCACCTGGCGCATGCCGGCGCCATCGGCCGCAGTGCTGACCTGGTAGCCGGCGCGTCCGAGCTGTTCGGCGAGCAGGCTGCGGATATCGGTGTCGTCATCGACGATGAGCAGGCGATGCATCGGGTTCACGGTCTCCATGACGCCATCATCCCCTGTCGGCAGCTGAACCGCACGCACGCCAATGCGTTGCAGTGTATCCGGTGCCATCGGGGATACAGATCGAAACAATCCGGACGTTCCAATGTTACACAGGGACACACGCTGAGGATTGAGTGCGACCGCGAAGGCTTCGCACAATGTCCATGACGCCGCCGAGCGGCCTGCCGAGTAGCCCCATCGTGAACTTCCGCCTGCTGCCAAAGACCCGTCGCGGTCGCCTTCTGTTGACCGCCGCCGTGATCGTGCTGCTGGCCGTGGTGCTGTGGCTCACGCTGCGCAGGCCGGCCACGCCGCCGCTGGCCACCTCGCCGGTGACGCGCACCGATGTCGAGCAGACCGTGGATGCAACCGGCGTCATCGATGCCTACAAGCTGGTCAGCGTGGGTGCGCAGGCCTCCGGCCAGGTCAAATCGCTGAAAGTGCAGCTCGGTGACACGGTCAAGGAAGGCGACCTGATCGCCGAGATCGACGCCACCACCCAGCAGAACACCGTGCTCAGGGCTGAAGCCACGCTGCAGCAGCAGCGCGCGCAGCTGGCGGTGCAGCAGGCCACGCTGCGTCAGAACGAGCTGGACTTCGCGCGCCAGCAACAGATGCTGGAAGCCGAGGCCACCTCGCGGCAGGAATACGACGCTGCCGAAGCGGCCTTGAAGACCGCCCGCGCGCAGCTGCAGGCCAACCAGGCGCAGATCAAGGGCAGCGAGACGGAGGTCGCCACCGCCCGCGCCAACCTGGCCTATACCCGCATCACCGCGCCGATGGACGGCACCGTGGTGGCGGTGGTGACCGAAGAAGGCCGCACGGTCAACGCCAACCAGACCGCTCCGACCATCGTCATGCTGGCGCGGCTGGACCTGGTGACGGTCAACGCGGAGATCTCCGAAGCGGACGTGGTCAAGATCAAGGCCGGCATGCCGGTCTACTTCACCACCCTGGGCGATCCGGACCGCAAATACCACGCCACGCTGCGGCAGATCAATCCAGCGCCGTCGTCCATCGCCAACGAAAGCTCCTCCAGTTCCAGCAGTTCCTCCAGCTCCAGCTCGAGCAGCGCCGTGTACTACAACGCGCTGTTCGACGTGGAAAATCCCGATGGGACGCTGCGCATCGACATGACGGCCCAGGTATCGGTGCTGCTGAAGCAGGCAAAGGGCGTGCTGACCGTGCCGACGGTGGCACTGGGCCCGAAGACCCGCGATGGCCAGCAGGTGGTACGCGTGGTGGGCCGTGACGGGCAACCGGAACCGCGCCGGGTGAAGGTCGGCCTGAACAACGGTGCCATCGCGGAAATCGTCTCCGGGCTGCAGGAAGGCGAGCGCGTGGTGGTCGGAGAAGGCGGCAGCGCGGCAGCCAGTGGCTCTTCCAGCCGCAGCCCGGCCATGCGCATGGGCCCGGGCATGGGCGGGCCGCGCCGATGAGCACGCCCGCTTCCCGTGATCCATCGGCCGCCTCCAGCGCGTCGCCGGCGCTGTTGCGGCTGCGCGACCTGCGCCGCGAATTTCCTGCCGGCGAGGACACCATCGCCGTGCTGCGCGACGTCAACCTGGACATCCACGCCGGCGAAATGGTCGCCATCGTGGGCCAGTCCGGTTCCGGCAAGTCCACGCTGATGAACATCCTCGGCTGCCTGGACCGCCCCACCCGCGGCAGCTACCAGGTGGCTGGCCGGGAAACCGGGAAGATGGGCCCGGACGAGCTGGCCGAACTGCGTCGTGAGCATTTCGGCTTCATCTTCCAGCGCTACCACCTGCTGGGCGACCTGGATGCGCGCGGCAACGTCGAGGTCCCCGCCATCTATGCCGGCAACCCCGGTGCGCAGCGCAGCGCCCGCGCCATCCAGCTGCTGCAGCGACTGGGCCTGGGCGACCGCATGCAGCACAAGCCCGGCCAGCTGTCAGGCGGGCAGCAGCAGCGCGTGTCGATCGCGCGTGCGTTGATGAACGGCGGCGAGGTGATCCTGGCCGACGAACCGACCGGCGCGCTGGATACGCGTTCGGGCGAAGAAGTGATGGGCATCCTCGGCGAACTGCATGCCGAAGGGCACACCATCATCATCGTCACCCACGACATGAGCGTGGCCGAACATGCCCAGCGCATCATCGAGATCCGCGACGGCGAGATAATCGCCGACCGCGCCAATCCCGGCGCCCCCGACTACCGCGCGCAGCGCGCGCCCAGCATCGGTGCGGGCAAGGGCAACAGCTGGCGGGCGGCCCGCGACCGCTTCACCGAAGCGTTCCGCATGGCCCTGCTGGCGATGAACGCACACCGCCTGCGCACCTTCCTGACCATGCTCGGCATCATCATCGGTATCGCGTCGGTGGTGTCGGTGGTGGCGCTGGGCAACGGCTCGCAGCAGCAGATCCTGCAGAACATCAGCTCGCTGGGCACCAACACCATCGATGTCTATCCCGGCCGCGGTTTCGGCGACATGCGCTCGGCGCGCGTGCAGACACTCAAGTCCAGCGATGCCGACGCGCTGGCGCAGCAGAGTTATGTGGACAGCGCCACGCCGAACGTATCGACCTCGGTGACCGCGCGTTACCGCAACCTGTCGGCCACCGCGCAGGTCAGCGGTGTCGGCGACCAGTTCTTCCGGGTGAAGGGCGTGAGCCTGGTCAGCGGCAGCTTCTTCGATGCCGATGCGGTGAAGGGCCTGGCGCAGGTAGCGGTCATCGACGAGAACACCAGGACCCAGTTCTTCCCCGACAGCGATCCGGTCGGCCAGGTCATCCTGCTTGGCAACGTGCCTGCGCGGGTGGTGGGCGTGGCCAAGCGGCAGAGCTTCGGATTCGGCGGCAGCACCAGCCTGGGCGTATGGGTGCCGCATACCACCGCGATGTCGCGCATGCTCGGGCAGAACTACATCTCCGGCATCACGGTGCGGGTGAAGGACGATACGCCGATGGACGCCGCCCAGGCGGCGATCACCCACCTGCTGACGCTGCGCCACGGCACCGAGGACTTTTTCCTCAGCAACAGCGCGGAAATCCGCGACACCATCGAGCAGACCACGCGCACGATGACCCTGCTGGTCGGCGCGATCGCCGCCATCGCGCTGCTGGTCGGCGGCATTGGCGTGATGAACATCATGCTGGTATCGGTGACCGAACGTACCCGCGAAATCGGCGTACGCATGGCCGTGGGCGCGCGGCAGAGCGACATCCGCCAGCAGTTCCTGATCGAAGCCGTACTGGTCTGCCTGCTGGGCGGCCTGATCGGCGTCGGCCTCGCGCTCGGCCTCGGCTGGGCACTGGGCCGGCTGTCCAGCGAATTCACGGTGGTGTTCTCCACCGCCTCCATCGTCGCCGCCTTTGCCTGTTCCACTCTCATCGGCGTGGCGTTCGGCTTCCTGCCCGCACGCAGCGCCGCCCAGCTGGATCCGGTAGAGGCATTGGCCCGCGAATGAGAATCCCCATGACACCTGCCTGCTTTCTTCCCGGTCGCCTGCTGCTGACCTGCGCCCTCCTTGTTTCGCTGGCGGGCTGTGCCACGGCAGGCCGCTATCCCGTGCGGGACGCTGTGGTTCCCACCGCCTATGGCACCGGCAGTTCCAGCCCGGGGCCTGCCCATACGGCGCCCGCCAGTGGGCTGGACCAGCCGCGCGCCGATGTGCGCGACGACGCATGGTGGACCAACTTCGGCGATGCGGGCCTGGACCGTCTGGTCACGCGCATGCTGGAGGCCAACAACGATCTGGCCGTGGCCGGCCTCAACGTGCAGCAGGCACGCCTGCAGGCCGGGCTCGCCGGCAATGCGCTGTGGCCACAGCCATCGTTGTCGGCGATCAGCGGCGGCACCTCCCGCGCCATCGACCGCAGTGCCGATTGGCAGCGGTCGGATTACAGCGCGGGAATATCACTGTCCTGGGAAGTGGACCTGTGGGGCAGGCTGCGCACACAGCGCGATATCGCCGAGTGGTCGGTACAGGCCAGCGAAGAGGATCGCCAGAACACCGCGCTGGTCGCCATCGGCGACGCGATCAACTACTACTGGAATCTTGCCTTCCTCAACCAATCCATCGACGCCGGCACGGCCAATCTGGAGCGCCTGCAGCGCACGCTGGAACTGGTGCAGGCGCGCTTCGATGCCGGCGCGGCATCCGGCATGGAGGTCCGCCAGGCGCGCCAGAGCCTGGAGGCGCAGCGATCCGCGCAATCCGCGCTGGAACAGCAGCGGGTGGAAATGCGCAATGCATTGACCGTGCTTCTCGACGGTCAGCCCTGGCCGCAGGCGGACGAACCACGGAGCCTGGACGGCGCGGTCAGCCCTGCCCTTGCAGCGGGCCTGCCTGCCGACCTGCTGGCCCGGCGCCCGGACCTGCGTGCGGCGGAACTGCGCCTGCGCAACAGCCTGAAGCAGATCCACGTCACCGCCACCAGCTACTACCCCACCCTGACATTGAACGGCGGCGTGGGCACCGGCGGCCCCAGCCTGGGGGACGTGCTGCGCAACCCGGTTGCCACCCTGGGTGCAGGCCTGAGCCTGCCGTTCCTCAATCTGCAGCGTGTGCAACTGGAAACGGACATCGCCGGCACGGACTACCAGATCGCGGCGACCCGCTTCCGTAAAACGCTGTACACCGCACTGTCCGAAGTGGACAACGCGTTGTCCGCGCGCGACCAGCTGGCGATCCAGGTGGCCGCGTCGCAGGCATCGTTCGACGAGGCGGTGGCCGTGGAGCGTGCCGAGGAAGTGCGCTACCGGGTGGGCGCCACCGGCCTGCGCGACTGGCTGCTGGCACAGCAGACGCGGCGCGACGCGGAGCTGTCGCTGGCCCGCGTACGACGCGAGCAGCTGACCAACGACGTGACCCTGTTCAAGGCACTGGGCGGGTCAGCGAACAGGTAGCGCCGGGCTCTGCCCGGCTGACGCTCTATCGCGCAGCGGGGCAGAGCCCCGCTCTACGACAAGCGCCTCGGCCTGCGACATCGAATGCTTCAAGCGCGCTGGCGGACGGCCTCGAACAGGCTCACGCCAGCGGCGACGGACACGTTCAGGCTTTCGATCTCGCCCGGCATCGGAATCTTGACCAGGCCATCGCAGTTCTCCCGGGTAAGCCGGCGCAGGCCATCGGCCTCGCCGCCCAGTACCAGCGCGATGTTGCCCTTCAGGTCCAGGTCGTACAGCGAGCCAGTGGCTTCACCGGCCAGGCCATAGATCCACACGCCCAGCTTCTGCAGATCCTTCAGGCAGCGCGACAGGTTGGTCACCGCCACCACCGGAATACGGTCCGCTGCGCCAGCCGAGGTCTTGCGCACGGTTGCGTTCACCGTGGCCGATTTGTCCTTGGGAATGATCACCGCCGTGGCACCGGCCGCAGCGGCGCTGCGCAGGCAGGCGCCCAGGTTGTGCGGATCCTGGACCTCGTCCAGGACCAGCAGCAGGGCCGTTCCCCCGGCGGCCTCGACCAGTCCTTCCAGCTCGTTCTCGCCATAGGTACGTGCCGCCTGGTAGCGCGCCGCCACGCCCTGGTGGCGCACCGATCCACCCACGCCATCCAGCGCCTGGCTGTTGACCTTGCGCACATCGATGCCCTTGCGGCGCGCATTCTCCTCGATTTCGGTCAGCCGCGGATTCTTCGCCCCGGCTTCCACCAGGACCTCGCGGACGTTCTCGGCATCGTTTTCGATGGAGGAGGCGACGGCGTTGACGCCGACGATCCACTGGCTGTTCTTGCTCATGCAGGGCGTGACCGGAAAGGGGGTGCCCATGTTAGAGCATCGGCGGATCGCCCGCCCGGCGAAGCCGGCCCAGGATCGGCCGGATGGATGGGTTCGCCGTCCCCGTGCCGGTCAGCGGCTCTGCGGAGGCCAGTGCGGCGTTGGATGGTCTGGATGCTGGTGGGACACGATCCGCGCAAGGAATTCCATGGCCTCGCCGTCCTCTTCCGTACGCGTACCGGGCAACGAACCCAGCGCATCGACGAACGGCAGCTTCGCCTCCAGGCCATATTGCCGGGTGGGCGGCAACCGTCCAGGCTGGTCGAAGGCACCCGCCGCCACCGCGACACCATCCGGCGCTTCATAGGTGAGCGGCGTGCCACAGTCGCCGCAGAAGCCACGACGCACCAGGTTGGAGGACTGGAAGTACGTCGGCTCGCCGCGCATCCACGCGAACTGCGCGCCACGCACCGATACCAGCGGTGCGTAATAGCCGCCGAAGGCCTTCTGGCACATCCGGCAATGGCAGATGGAGCTGTCGCGCAGTTCGCCCCGGACTTCGAAACGGATGGCACCGCACTGGCAGCCACCGTGGTATTCGGATTGTCCCTGCATGGCTTCCTCCTCCGGTAGTGCCGACCGCCGGCCGGCACCCGCTGGTCAGTAAGGCTTCTTGCCGCGCTTGGCCGGCTTGCCGCGTTCGGGCACCGGCGCCAGCCCGGCGCCCTCTTCCTCCTCGCCCTTGTGCTCGACCATGCGGAAGTCGATCTTGCGCTCCTCCATGCTGGCCTTCAGCACCAGGATGCGCACGCTGTCTCCCAGCCGGTAGCTGGTGCCGCGGCGCTCGCCACTGAGCGTTTTCCGCACCGCATCGAACCGGTAATAGTCATGTGGCAGCTGGGTGACATGCACCAGTCCCTGCACCTTGGAGTCGGTCAGCTCCACGAACAGGCCGAAGCTGGTCACGCCGCTGATCACGCCATCGAACTGGCCGCCGACATGTTTTTCCATCCAGGCGGCGCGATAACGTTCATCCACCTCGCGCTCGGCTTCGTCGGCCCGACGCTCGCGCTCGGAACACTGCAGCGCCAGCGCGGCCATTTCGCGCGCGGTATAGGTGAACGT